>Ga0070752_1000581_pt1 | contig 29160 bp, 29 predicted proteins | sample VirMetDEL_Aug_30_FD_77440 | JGI IMG/M metagenome (GOLD analysis project Ga0070752, IMG submission 77440) | Aqueous microbial communities from the Delaware River and Bay under freshwater to marine salinity gradient to study organic matter... | ecosystem: Environmental > Aquatic > Marine > Coastal...
GGTACCAGCACCCAGTTCGGCACGCTGAGCATGCGCGAGAACAGGCCGACCAGCGGGATGTTCATCACCAGCAGGATGACGTTGCCGATGAACAGCGAGGCGATCAGGCCCCAGACCACGTCGGGCTGCTGTTCGAACAGCAGCGGGCCGGGCGTGATGTTGTACAGGGTCAGTGCACCGATCATCACTGCCGTGGTGCCCGAACCGGGTACACCAAGGGTCAGCATCGGGATCAGTGAGCCACAGGCCGAGGCGTTGTTGGCCGACTCGGGAGCGGCCAGGCCGCGCAGGTCGCCCTCGCCGAACTTGCCGCTGTCACCCGCCAGGCGTTTTTCGGTCATGTAGGTCATGGCGCTGGCGATGGTTGCGCCGGCACCCGGCAGGACGCCGATGACGAAGCCGGCGACCGAGCTGCGGATCATGGTCCAGAAGGTGAAGCAGTATTCCTTGAAGTTGAACAGCACACGGCCGCTCGCCTTCACGGCTTTCTGGCCGTTGTGGGTGTTTTCCAGCATCAGGAGGATTTCGCTGACGCTGAAGAAACCGATCACCACGATGACGAACTGGATGCCATCGGACAGGCTGACGCTGTCGAAGGTGAAGCGATACACGCCGGTGGTCGAGTCCACGCCGACCGTGGCCAGGGCCAGGCCGATCAGTGCCGAGAGCAGGGTCTTGACCGGCTTGTCGCCGACCATGCCGCCCAGGCAGGCGATGGCGAAGATCATCAGCACGAAGTATTCGGCCGGACCGAAGGCCACTGCCCATTTCGCCAGGATTGGCGCGAACAGCACCACACCGCAGGTGGCAATGATACTGCCGGTGAAGGAACTCACGGCCGACAGCGACAGGGCGATACCCGCCTTGCCCTGACGTGCCAGCGGGTAGCCGTCGAGGGTGGTCATCACCGCAGCAGCATCGCCAGGCACGTTGAGCAGGATGGCGGAAATACGGCCACCGTACTCGCAACCCAGATACACCGCGGCGAGCAGAATCAGTGCGGTTTCCGGCGGCAGGCCAAGGGCGAAGGCCAATGGCAGCAGCAGGGCAACGCCGTTGATCGGGCCCAGGCCCGGCAGCAGGCCGACGATGGTGCCAACGAAGGCACCGAACAATGCAACCAGCAGGTTGGTCGGCCGGGTGGCGACGTCAAAACCCTGCATCAGAAAATGTAATGTATCCATCTCAGCTCTCCACCAACGCTTCGAACACGCCCAGTGGCAGCGGAACGTCTAGCGCATAATCAAACAATGCATACAGCAGCACGCCCATCAGGACGCCGCTAATCAGGCACGGCAGCACACGACCCGTGAACAGCAGACCGAGGACGAAGGTGGCCAGCGCGGTGCTCAGGACGAAGCCCAGGGGCTCGAAGAGAAAGGCGTAAGCCAGCAGGGTGAGGATGCACAAGCCTGCACGCTGCAGCGCTTGGCGGCTGAGCGCCTCAGTCTGCGGACCCGGCTTGAACACCAGCCAGGCGGAACCGGCAGCCATCAGTGCCAGCAGCAGCAGCGGGTAGGCCCTGGGGCCGACAGGGTCGTAGGCGAAGGGGGCCTGGAAGCCCCAGGCGATGACTGCGAGACAGGCGCACAGCAGCAACCAGATCGCAGCGAACAGGCGAACGTACATAACAGTGGTCTCTTGCGTTGGGACAGGATCGAGCGGCGAGGCGCTCAACTACAGGTTCGGCGTTGGGCGACGCCGAACCTGTCGATGCAGTTATTCCTGCATCAAGCCGAATTCACCGGCCAGGGCCTTGTACTCAGCAACCTGCTTGTGAACCAGGGCATCGAGCTCATCACCCGTAACCGACAGTGGCAGCAGGTCACGTTGTTCACGCAGCTTGGCGAACTCTTCGCTGGCCAGCAGGGTGTCGAACTGCTGTTTCCACCAGTTGAACTGCTCGTCGCTGACTTCCGGGCCCATGTAGAAGCCACGGATGACCGGCCAGCTGATGTCGTAGCCCTGCTCCTTGGCAGTGGGGATGTCGGCCAGCTTGCCCGGCAGACGCTCGTCGGACAGCACGGCGAGGATGCGCACTTTCTTCGCTTCCAGCTGCGGGGTGACTTCGCCCAGGCCACTGCTGGTGACCTGGACATGGCCGCCGAGCATGGCAGTGAGGGTTTCGCCGCCGCCTTCGAAGGCGACATAACGCAGGTTTTTCGGGTCGATGCCGGCCAGGCGAGCGATCAGCGCGGTCTGCATCCAGTCCTGGCCGCCGATGGTGGCGCCAGCGCCGAAGACGATGCTGGACGGATCTTTTTTCAGCGCCTGAACCAGGTCGTCGAGGTTTTTGTACGGAGAATCTGCGCGCACGGTGATCGCGCCGTAATCGGTACCGACCGCAGCCAGCCAGCGCACTGCGTTCTCGTCATAGCGACCGAACTTGCCCTGGGCCAGGTTCAGCAGCGAGCCGCTGGAGAAGGCGGTGATGGTGCCCGGATCCTTGGCGCGCTGGGCGACCACGGCGTTGTAGGCCACGGCGCCAACGCCACCGGGCATGTAGGTGACGCGCATCGGCGCCTTGAGCAGGCCTTCATCCTTGAGACCACTCTGGGCAAGCTTGCAGGTCAGGTCGAAACCACCACCGGGTTTGGCCGGGGCGATGCATTCGGGGCGCTTGGGTTCGGCAGCCATCAGTTGGCTGGCGAAGGCGAGGCAGGCAGTCGCCAATGCGGCGCGAGTCAGTACGGATTTCATGATCAGTGATTCCTCGTGAGTCTTGTTGTTGTTTACCAAATCGGCAGGGTGTAGCCGACGATTACACGGTTCTCGTCCGCGTCGCGGGCGAAGTCGGAGCGGAAGCTGGCGTTGCGCACACGTACGTAAAGGTCCTTGAGCGGGCCGTTCTGCACGACGTACTTGAACTCGATGTCACGTTCCCATTCGCCGCCACGGTCATCGGAACCGGCGACGCGAGCATCGTCACCGCGAATGTAGCGGGTCATGAAGGTCAGCCCGGGAACACCGATGCTGGCGAAGTTGTAATCATAGCGGGCCTGCCAGGAGCGCTCGTCGGCGTTGGCGAAGTCATTGATCTGCACGAAGTTGGCCAGGAACGGGTCGCTGCCATCGATGTAGGCAAAGCCGGTGTCGCCGCTCATGTCCTGGAACCCCAGGCCGAACTTGTGCGCGCCCAGGCCGTAGCTGACCATGCCGTTGATGGCGCGGTTGTCGACCTTGCCGGCCTTGGCGGCACCGCTGTCGCGGCTGTAGATCAGGCGCAGGTCGCTGCTCAGGGTACCGGGGCCGATCTTGTGGCTGGTGAGCAGGCCGAGGAAGTGCTGGCGATAGATGTCGTCAAGGTCGGCGAAGTAGTAACGGCCAGTGAGACCGGGAGCGAACTTGTAGTCGACACCGGCCAGATCGAGGTGGTCAGCCTGGATGCCACCGGCAAAGCGACGGTTCTTGCTGTTGAGCACCAGGTCTTCTTCGTCGGTCGAGGCGCGGTCGATGACCTTGTCCAGACGACCACCAGTGAAGGTCAGACCTTCCAGCTCGGAGGAGGTCAGCAGCCCCCCTTCGAAGACTTGCGGCAGCAGGCGGCTGTCGCTGGCCTTGACCACCGGCAGCTCGGGAACATGCGAGCCATAGCGGAACTCGGTGGCGGAGACCTTGACCTTGGCCGTCAGACCTATGCGGCCGAATTCGTCGGCGGAGCGACCGTCGTCATGCACAGGCAGCAGGTCGGTGCCCGTGCGGCCGCGGCCGGAGTCGAGCTTGAGGCCGAGCAGGCCCATGGCGTCCAGGCCGAAGCCGACGGTTCCTTCGGTGAAGCCGGACTGCAGATCGAGGCGAAAGCCCTGGCCCCATTCTTCGCGCTTGTTCTGACCGTCGAACTGACGGAAGTCGCGATTCAAGTAGATATTGGTGGCAGTCAGGCTGGCGGTGCTGTCTTCGATGAAGGCGGCGTTGGCAAGAGGGGCAGCGCCGATAGCGGCGATTGCCAGGCAGAGCAGGCGGACAGGCGGCAGGGCCTGGCGTGAGGCTGCGAGCATCATGTGGTCTCCGTTTTTGTTCTTGTCGCCACTTGGCACCACTGCCAAGTCGCTTGAGCAGGTGGATCGAGCCACCTTGCAATGATGCTATGAGCGCAAGCTTTCACTAGGCTTTCATGGGCGAAAGAATTTCACGGCGCTATTCGCGGCGTTTTGACGAGGCGGGCGAGGCCGTCTGAATTCGCTGCTTTGGCAATTGGGCAATTCACAGCGGCTGCCGGGGCGCTACACTGCGCGCCTTTGACGATGCTGCAGTTGGAGGTAGTGGTGCGGATTCTGCTGGTCGAAGACCATCCGCAATTGGCGGAAAGCGTGGCCCAGGCGCTGAAAGGCGCCGGTTGGACCGTGGACGTTCTGCACGACGGCGTTGCCGCTGACCTTGCGCTTTGCAGCGAAGAGTACGCCTTGGCAATCCTCGATATCGGTCTGCCGCGTCTGGACGGTTTCGCGGTGCTGTCACGCCTGCGTGGCCGTGGCCAGACTCTGCCTGTGCTGATGCTGACTGCGCGCGGCGAGGTCAAGGACCGCGTGCATGGCCTCAACCTCGGCGCCGATGACTATCTGGCCAAGCCCTTCGAGTTGACCGAGCTTGAAGCGCGGGTCAAGGCGCTGTTGCGGCGTAGCGTGCTCGGGGGGGAGCAACTGCAGCGCTGTGGCGATCTGGTCTACGACCTTGGCGCGCGCCGCTTCAGCCTCAAGGGTGAAGCGCTCAGCCTGACCGCGCGCGAGCAGGCCGTGCTGGAGGCGATGATCGCCAGGCCGGGCAGGGTGATGAGCAAGGAGCAGCTGGCGGCGCAGGTATTCGGTCTGGACGAGGATGCCAGTCCGGACGCCATCGAGATCTACATCCATCGCTTGCGCAAGAAGCTCGAGGGCAATGCAGTACGCATCGTCACGTTTCGCGGCTTGGGCTACCTGCTGGAAGCCGTCGAGGCATGAGTCGTGGCGTCAGCTTGCGCGGGCGTTTGCTGCGACGCCTGGCCCTGCTGCTGTCGCTGATCCTGCTGCTGAGCAGTATCAGCGCCTACTGGAGTGCGCGTCGCGCAGCCGACACCGCCTATGACCGTACGCTGCTGGCGTCGGCGCGGGCGGTCGCCGACGGTCTATACGCCGAGGACGGCCGGCTGCGCGCCAATGTTCCCTACGTGGCACTGGATACCTTCGCGTACGACAGTGCCGGGCGCATCTACTACCAGGTGCTCGACCCGCAGGGCAATCAGGTTTCCGGTTACGAGGATCTGCCGCCGCCGCCGCCGGGCACGCCACGCACCGATGATTATCCGGCGCTGGCGCACTTCTACGATGCCGAGTACCGCAATCAGGGCATACGCGTGGTCAGCTTTCTGCAGCCAGTCAGTGATCCACAGCTCAACGGTATTGCCGAAATCCGCGTGGCGGAAACGCAGGGCGCGCGCGAGCGGATGGCCCGTGAACTGTTAGTTGGCACCCTGTGGCGCATGGGCCTGCTGTCGGTCAGCGCGCTGCTGCTGGTGTGGCTGGCCGTGAACCTGGCCTTGCGGCCGCTGGAGGCATTGCGCCGGGAGGTGGCCGAGCGGGCCAGCGACGATCTGCAGCCGCTGCCGGACGGCGATCTGCCCCGTGAGGTGCTGCCGCTGGTGGCAACGCTGAACCAGTTCAACGAGCGCTTGCAGGGGTTGTTCGAGCGCCAGTCGCAGTTCATCGCCGATGCGGCGCATGAGTTGCGTACGCCGCTGGCAGCGCTCAAGGCTCGTATCGCTCTGGGCTTGCGCGCCGAACAGCCCGAGGAGTGGCGCAGCACCTTGGAGCAGGTGGCGCAGCAGGGCGATCGGCTGACGTCGCTGGCCAATCAGTTGCTGTCTCTGGCGCGTATCGAGAGCGGTGCGCGAGCTATCACCGAGGGCGGCGCGCAGCGTATCGATCTCAGCTTGCTGGCGCGTGAGCTGGGCCTGGCCATGGCCCCTCTGGCCCATGCCCGTGGTGTCGCACTGGCGCTGGAGGCTGATCAGCCGGTCTGGATCGACGGCGAGCCGACGCTACTCAACGAACTGTTGAATAACCTGCTGGACAACGCGTTGGCACACACGCCGGCCGGCGGCAATCTGGTTATCCGCGTCCTGGCTCCGGCGCTGCTGGAGGTCGAGGACGATGGGCCGGGGATTCCAGAGGCCGAGCACGAGAAAGTCTTCGAGCGTTTCTACCGGCGCAGCAACCTGGGCAGTGGTGCGGGCCTGGGTCTGGCCATCGTTGGCGAGATCTGTCGTGCTCATCAGGCTCGGGTCAGCCTGCATCAGGTGCAGCCGCATGGTCTGCGGGTGCGTGTCGAGTTTCCGCCTTCAGTGGTTGAGGCTTAGCGGCTGCTGAATTTCCAGCAGGTACTGGGACAGCTTGCCGCTTTCGCGCAGCTGGCGCAGGCCGTGATTGAAACGCTGCATCAGTTCGGCATTGCCGGCTACCTGGCGCGACAGCAGCAGGTGCAGGCTGTCGCTGCGCAGGGGCGTGCGGTGAAAGCTCAGGCGCTGGCGCTCGGCGGCGCTGAATTTCTGATAGAGCAGGTCGAAGCCCACCACCTTGTCCACGGGAAACAGGTCGATACGCCCGGCCAGCAGTTGGCGTAAGCCCTGCTCGTCGCCATTGAGGCGCGTGACCTTGAGTTCGCCGGCGGCTTCGGCGCGTTGGAACGCCTCGCCGTAGTCATAACCACGCGTATCGGCGATGCGCAGGTCACGCAGATCCTCGATAGTGTTCCAGTCAAAGGCATCAGCCTTGCGGTGAAACAGGTAGTAACCGCTTTCGACTACCGGCTCGCTGATATGAAAGCGCTGCTCGCGCTCGGGGTTGGCCAGCCAGACGGCGCTGCCGTCGCGCTGGCCTTGCTCGGCCATCTTCAGTGAGCGTGCCCAGGGGTGAAACTCCCATTGCACGTCTATTCCCTGCAGTGCAAACGCCTCGACCACGATGCGCGAGGCCACTCCATGGTGGGGCAGGGTTTCACCGAGGTAGGGTGGCCACTCGCCGTTGGTCAGGCGTACCTGTTCGGCGGCCTGGGCGCTGCCGAACAACAGGGCGAGCAGGAGAAATGCATGACGCATGGCTCTACGTCCTTGAGCGAATGACTCGAGTGTAGAGGCATTTTGTGACCTGCATCCCTGTAGATCACCCTTCGGGCCGTCGCGCCGCGACGTCAAGAAGTGTTCCCGACAATTTTTTGCCATCCGTGGCGAGGCGCTTTTACTGCAGCATGCTCATGGCCGCTTCCATGGCGGCGGAAAGGTCTTCGTCGGCCTGCATGTCGACCTGTGGGTCCAGGCCGAGCTTGGCGAACGCCGGCACCTTGCTCCAGTCCAGCTGGGTGTAGGGGTGCTCGCTACCCAGGTAGCTCTGCAGCGTGGCGACCTGGACGATATCGACGTAATCGACCTTGGCCGAGTCGCGCGTGAAGTCCAGGTACTGGCTCGGCACGATGGCGATGGGCTCGGGAAATTCCCAGGTGCGCAGGATCTTGTCGCCGATGATCGGATGGATCTGCTCAATCACGTGGTTGAGGCTGATGGAGTCGGCCAGCAGCTCATTGTGCTCTTCGGCGTAGGTGAGGATCGGCAGTACGCCGATCTGGTGCACCAGGCCGGCGAGGGTCGCCTGGTCGGGCATCAGGCGAGTGTAGTGACGGCACAGCACGTGGCAGATACCGGCGATCTCGGTGCTCTTGTTCCACACCTCGCGCATCTTGCGGTCGACCACGTCGCTGGTGGCCTGGAACATCTGCTCCATGGCCAGGCCGGTGGCCAGGTTGCAGGTGTAGTTGATGCCCAGACGGCTGACGGCCATCTGCAGGTCGGTGATTTCCTTGTTGCTGCGCAGCAGGGGGCTGTTGACCACCTTGATGATGCGCGCGGTCAGGGCGGCGTCGTTGCCGATCACCTTGCTGATCTGCGGGATGCCCACGTCCGGATCTTCCGCGGCCTCACGAACCTTCAGCGCCACCTCGGGCAGGGTGGGTAGCACCAGTTCATCGTTCTCGATGGCGTGGATCAGTTCCTGTTGGACTTTTTCGGCAAGCTTGCTCATGAAATGGCTCTCTTAGGCGATCCGATGCGGCGCCAGGGAAGTTTAGTCAGCGCTGGATTTCCTGGTCGGCATCCAGCTGATAAGGCAGGTCGAGCAGGGTCAGTGTCGGGCCGTCGCTGCTGCCGAGATGGATGCGACCATCGTGTTGCGCATCCTCTTGCAGTACCGCAAGCAGCTCGACGGCATCGCCGGTTTGGGCGGCCAACACCACTTCTCCAACGCTGGAGCCATGAACCGGGGAGAACAATTCGACGCCGACGGCCGGTAGCTCGGCAGCGACCAGGCGCAGGCGCTGCAGGCGACGCTTCAGTTTGCCCAGGTACTGCATGCGCGCGATGATTTCCTGGCCGGTGTAGCAGCCTTTCTTGAAACTCACGCCGCCCAGGGCTTGCAGGTTGATCATCTGCGGGATGAACAGCTCACGGGTGGCGCCGAACACCTGGCCCACGCCGGCGCGAACCTGAGCCAGCAGCCAGTCGTTCAGTGGTGCCTGCGGCAGTTGTGCGGCCAGGCGGCTATGCAGCCGCTCGGCGTCGGCTGCTGGCGCCCACAGCTCGGCACGGCCGTCGCTCAGGCGTACCGCCAGCAGCGTGCCGGCGCTGGCCAGAGAATCACTGGCATCGCTCAGCTGCAGGCCAAGTTCGCTCAGTACGGCGTCGCCACCCGCCAGGCCGAAGCGCACCCAGGCGCTACTCTCGTCGCTGAGCTTGGATTTGGAGAACACCGCGTATTTCTGCAAGTCGGCTTGCTGCGGCTCGATCAGTTCGCGTGCCATGGCCAGCAGGTAGCCATCTTCCTGCGGGACGATGCGAAAGCTCGACAGCATGCGGCCCTTGGGCGTGCAGCGGGCGCCAAGGCTGGACTGGCTGGCATTCAGGTAGTTGAGGTTGCAGGTCACTTGGCCCTGCAGGAACTTGGCTGCGTCCGCGCCGCGTACTGCGAGCAGGCCTTCGTGATCGAGGCGGGTGAAGTAAGCGCTATCGGCCATGGTGCAAATCGAGTCACTGAATAGAAGGACAGGGGCGTCATCATAGTGGGCGTGGCAGGGGCTTGTCAGCGCAATTGCGCAGTGTCGCGGTGAACAGTTGGGCAATTCGCCGTTATACTGCCGCCCTCGTTCGAGGAGTCCGTTGCATGGTTGAGCAAAGTGAACTGAATCGCCTGTTCTGGCATAGCCGTCGTGGCATGCTGGAGCTGGACGTACTGCTGGTGCCTTTCGTCCAGGAGGTATACCCGACCCTGGATGCCGAGAACCAGGCGCGCTATCGCAAGCTGCTGGAGTGCGAAGATCAGGACATGTTCGGCTGGTTCATGCAGCGCGGCGAGCCTGAGGACGCCGACCTGCGCCACATCGTGCGCATGATCCTGGATCGTGTCCAACCCAAGTGATGTCTTCGAGTGCCATTGGCAGCCCTCTCGCTGGCTGCTGAGGCTCTATCTGTCGGTCCTGGCGCTCGCCCTGTTGGCGCCCTGGCTGGCCGACATTCCCCTCTGGTCGAAACTGCTGTCGCTTGCGGCGTGCCTGCTGCATGCGAGCTGGGTATTGCCGCGGCATATGCTGCTGACCGCTCCGCAGGCTGTCACCGGCTTGCGTCGTGATGCCTTTGGCTGGCATCTGTACAGTGCCGCCGCGGGCTGGCAAGCGGTGCAGCTGCGCCCTGACAGCCTGGCCTTGCCGCTGCTGGTGGTGTTGCGCTATCGCTTGCCGGGCCAACGCCTCAGTCGCGGGGCGTGCGTGCCGCGTGACGCGCTGGCGCCCGAGCAGCACCGGCGCCTGCGTTTGCGTCTGAAGTTCAGCCGGCGTCGCTGGGCGCAGCCTGGGGCGTCGGCGTCAGGATAGTGTCTCGGGCTTCGGCCAGTTGCTCCGGGTAGTCGAGGGTGTAGTGCAGGCCGCGGCTTTCGTGGCGCTGCATGGCTGAACTGATGATCAGCTCGGCGACCAGGGCGAGGTTGCGCAGCTCGATCAGGTCGCGACTGACTTTATAGTTCGAATAGAACTCATCGATCTCGTCCAGCAGCAGTCGTACGCGATGCTGTGCCCGTTGCAGGCGTTTGTTGGTGCGCACGATACCGACGTAGTCCCACATGAACCGGCGCAGCTCGTCCCAGTTGTGGGCGATGATCACGTCTTCGTCCGAGTCGGTGACCTGGCTGGCATCCCAGCAAGGCAGGCCGCTCGGCATGCTCACGCTGTCCAGTTGATCGGTGATGTCGGCGCAGGCGGAGCGGGCGTAAACGAAGCACTCCAGCAGCGAGTTGCTGGCCATGCGATTGGCACCATGCAGGCCGGTGAAGCTGGTCTCGCCAATGGCGTACAGGCCAGGCACGTCGGTGCGACCATGTTGATCGACCACCACGCCGCCGCAGGTGTAGTGCGCAGCAGGGACCACCGGAATGGCTTGCTTGGTGATGTCGATGCCGAAGCTCAGGCAGCGCTCGTAGACGGTGGGGAAGTGACTCTTGATGAACTCTGCGGGTTTGTGGCTGATGTCCAGGTAGACGCAGTCTATCCCCAGGCGCTTCATCTCGTGGTCGATGGCGCGGGCAACGATGTCGCGCGGTGCCAGTTCAGCGCGCTCATCGAAGCGCTGCATGAAGCGCTCACCGTTGGGCAGCTTGAGCAGGCCGCCTTCGCCGCGTACGGCCTCGGTGACCAGGAAGCTCTTGGCCTGCGGGTGATAGAGGCAAGTGGGGTGAAACTGGTTGAATTCCAGGTTGCCTACGCGGCAGCCGGCGCGCCAGGCCATGGCGATGCCGTCGCCGCAGGCGCCATCCGGATTGCTGGTGTAGAGGTAGACCTTGGCGGCCCCGCCCGTGGCGAGAATCACGAAGCGGGCGTTGAACGTGTCCACTTCGCCCTGCGCTCGGTCCAGTACATAGGCGCCCAGGCAACGCTCGCCGTCGAGGCCCAGTTTGCGCTCGGTGATCAGGTCCACCGCTACGCGTTGCTCCAGTAACTCGATGTTCGGGCGCTGTCGCGCCTGCTCCAGCAGCGTATTGAATATCGCTGCGCCGGTAGCGTCGGCTGCGTGAATGATGCGTCGGTGGCTGTGGCCGCCTTCGCGGGTGAGATGGAACTCGAAGCCACCGTCTTCGCGCGCGGTTTCATCGTCACGAGTAAAGGGAACGCCCTGGTCGATCAGCCACTGGATGGCTTCACGGCTGTGTTCTACCGTGAAGCGCACGGCGTCCTCGCGGCACAGGCCGGCGCCTGCATCGAGGGTGTCGGCGACGTGGGATTCGACCGTGTCGGTATCGTCCAGTACCGCCGCCACACCCCCTTGCGCCCAATAGGTCGAGCCATTGGCCAGGTTGCCTTTGCTCAAGACCGCGATGCGCAAGTGGGTAGGCAGGGTGAGGGCTAGGGTCAGGCCGGCGGCGCCGCTGCCGATAACCAGAACGTCGTGCTGGAAGTGTTGGCTCATGTCCGAGTTCCGCGTGAAAGCGAGCCCTAGTATATAGAGAGGGGCGGCGGCACAATAGGTGGCTTATGACCGACTGCAGTGCTCGGGAACTTTCTTAGTCGTTAAGGTTCCATAGAGGGTCGCCCATATAAGGGAGAGCGCTTGCGCGTGCCTGCATCCGAAGTAAGCGGAGGGTGTGGAAATGAGCGGCGATAAGATTATTTGCGCACGCGAAAAAAGTTTCGTTTGCGCCATTCCTGGCAGAGAAAAGAAATCTCTGCGGGAAGCTTGCTTGGAGGGGAGAACTTTTGCGTAAGGCCCGAGTCTATCTTGGCAAGCTGATTCGCTTTTGGGCGCAGGCCTCCTTCAAGCCATATGAGGAGAGTGCATGCTAACCCAGGAAGATGATCAGCAGCTGGTCGAGCGAGTGCAGCGTGGTGACAAGCGCGCCTTCGATCTGTTGGTGCTGAAGTATCAGCACAAGATCCTCGGTTTGATCGTGCGATTCGTGCACGACACCCACGAGGCTCAGGATGTCGCTCAGGAAGCGTTTGTCAAAGCTTACCGAGCGCTTGGAAACTTTCGCGGTGACAGTGCGTTCTATACATGGCTGTACCGCATCGCCATCAACACGGCGAAGAATTATCTGGTATCCCGCGGTCGGCGGCCGCCAGATAGTGATGTCAGTAGCGATGACGCGGAGTTCTACGACGGCGACCACGCCCTCAAGGACATCGAGTCACCGGAGCGGGCATTGCTGCGCGACGAGATCGAGGCCACTGTGCATCGAACCATCGCCCAGCTGCCGGACGATTTGCGCACTGCTCTGACTTTGCGCGAGTTCGAAGGTCTGAGTTACGAGGACATTGCCAGCGTCATGCAATGTCCGGTAGGTACGGTACGTTCGCGGATCTTCCGCGCACGTGAAGCAATTGATAAGTCCCTGCAACCTCTGTTGCAGGACGCCTAAGGCAGCGGCGACAGCCAAGAGAGGTACGCCATGAGTCGTGAAACCCTGCAGGAATCGCTGTCCGCGGTGATGGATAACGAAGCGGACGAACTGGAACTGCGGCGTGTGCTCGCAGCCAGCGAGGAAGGCGAGCTGCGTGGCACCTGGTCACGCTATCAGATCGCCCGTGCAGCCATGCACCGTGAGTTGTTGGTGCCGCAATTGGACATCGCTTCTGCGGTCTCCGCAGCGCTAGCCGACGAGGCAGCGCCGGCCCGCAAGACGCCAATCTGGCGTAGTGTCGGGCGAGTGGCAGTGGCTGCATCGGTGACCGTTGCAGTGCTGGCGGGTGTGCGTTTCTACAATCAGGATGATTTGGCCGGCGCCCAACTGGCCCAGCAGGATGCTTCCCCGGTGCTCTCGGTGCCGCAGGTGCAAGGTCCTGCACTGCTGGCTGGTTACAACAGCAGCGAGGAAGTCGGCGAGCCAGCCAAGATTGGCACTGCCAGCTGGCATGAGCAGCGCCTGCCGAGCTACCTGCGTCAGCATGCGCAGGAAGCCGTGATGGGTTCAGGTGAAACTGCTCTGCCCTATGCTCGGGCTGCCAGCTTGGAAAACCGCTAAGCGCTGAGGAGTCACATGCGCGCGATTCCCCTCTACCTTCTCGGCGGTCTGCTGGCGTTGCCAGTACAGGCTGCCGAGGTGCAGGACTTGCTCGGACGCCTCGCTGCGGCTGAGCGTCAACAAAGCTTCCAGGGTACGTTCATCTATGAGCGCAACGGGAGTTTCTCCACCCACGCCGTTTGGCATCGTGTGGAGGAGGGGGGCGACGTTCGCGAGCGCCTTCTGCAGCTCGACGGTCCTGCCCAGGAAGTGCTGAAAGTCGACGGTCAGGCGCAGTGCGTCACCGGCGCTCTGGCCGATGAGATCAGCGAAGGGCAGGCATGGCCTGCTCGCCAGCTTGATGCCGAGCAGTTGAGCAACTGGTACGACATTCGCGTCGCGGGTCAATCGCGCATCGCCAACAGGCCGGCGGACGTGCTGGTGCTGGCTCCCAAGGATCAGCACCGGTATGGCTTCGAGTTGCATCTTGATCGGGAAACCGGTCTGCCGTTGAAGTCCCTGATGCTGAATGAGCGCGGTCAGCTTCTGGAGCGTTTTCAGTTCGCCCAGCTGGATGCCACGGCGCCTGCCGAAAATGCGATGCAGCCGAGTTCCGCTTGCGTTCCGGTGCGTTTTCGTCAGGCTGATAGCATGGCTGAGGGTAGTTGGCGATCGGACTGGTTGCCGCCAGGTTTCACCCTGATCACTGCGCAGTTGCGCCATGGGCCTTCCCCGGATGATTCCGTCACCTATTTGATGTACGGCGATGGTCTGGCTCGATTCTCGGTTTTTCTCGAGCCGCTGAAAGGTAGCGTTGTCGAAGATGCACGCAGCCAGCTTGGGCCGACCGTCGCCGTTTCGCGGCGCATGAGCACCGATTCCGGTGATGTGATGGTTACCGTAGTGGGTGAAATTCCTCTGGGTACTGCCGAACGCATTGCCTTGTCCATGCGTGCGGGAGTGCCTGCACAGGCTAGCCAATGATCGAAGAGCAGGGGCGTGTAGTGGCGCTCGAGCCCGGCGCCGTCTGGGTCGAAACGCTACGCAAGAGCACCTGCTCGAGTTGCTCGGCCAATGCGGCCTGCGGTCAAGGTCTGATGGACCACCTGGGTGTTGGTCGACAGCGCGGTTACGTTCGCGCGCTCAGTCAGAAGCAGCTGGCAGTGGGCGATACCGTGGTTATCGGTGTGCGCGAAGACCTGCTGGTGCGTAGTTCGCTTCTGGTTTATCTGCTTCCTCTTCTTGGTCTGTTCGCCGCGTCGCTGCTGGCGGACGGTCTCGGTCTGTCTGAGCCTCTGGTGATTGTCGCCGGCCTGAGTGGTCTGTTTGTCAGTTGGCTGCTGGTTCGTTGGCGCGCTGCTCGTGTCGCCGAGAACCCCTCGTTGCAACCCGTTGTCCTACGTACGCTGCTGGCGCCGTTGCCAGTGGCGGGTTGAGTGTGTCCGAGTTTTACATGGGGAGTCGTAGTACGATGAGAAAACTCAAGTCCATTGCGCCGCTGCTGGCAGTTGCCCTGCTCTGGGGGCAAAGTCTGTTGGCCCAGGCCAGCCTGCCTGATTTCACCAATCTGGTAGAGGAAGCCTCGCCTGCGGTAGTCAATATCAGTACCCGCCAGAAGATGCCTGAGCGCGCGGTTGCCGGTCAGCCGGGGCTGCCTGATCTCGAGGGCTTGCCTCCGATGTTCCGCGAGTTCTTCGAGCGCAGCATTCCGCAGGCTCCGCGCAATCCCGGTGGTCGCCAGCGTGAGGCGCAGTCGCTGGGCTCTGGATTCATCATCTCGCCGGACGGCTACATCATGACCAACAATCATGTGGTCGCCGACGCCGACGAGATCATCGTGCGTCTATCCGATCGCAGTGAGCTCGAAGCCAAGCTGGTGGGTGCCGATCCGCGTAGCGATGTCGCGCTGCTCAAGGTCGAGGGCAAGGATTTGCCCGTGGTGCGTCTGGGCAAGGCTGATGATCTGAAGGTCGGTGAGTGGGTGCTGGCCATCGGTTCGCCGTTCGGCTTCGATCACTCGGTAACAGCCGGCATCGTCAGCGCCAAGGGGCGTAACCTGCCGAGCGACAGCTACGTGCCGTTCATTCAGACCGACGTGGCGATCAATCCGGGTAACTCCGGTGGCCCGCTGTTCAACCTGCAAGGTGAAGTCGTTGGGATCAACTCGCAGATCTTCACCCGTTCCGGTGGCTTCATGGGCTTGTCTTTCGCTATCCCGATGGAAGTGGCCATGCAGGTGGCCGATCAGCTCAAGGCTGACGGCAAGGTCACTCGCGGCTGGCTCGGTGTGGTGATTCAGGAAGTGAACAAGGATCTGGCCGAGTCCTTTGGTCTGGACAAGCCGGCTGGTGCGCTGGTCGCCCAGGTGCTGGAAGATGGTCCAGCGGACAAGGGCGGTCTGCAGGTCGGCGACGTCATCCTCAGCCTCAATGGTAAGCCGATCATCATGTCGGCAGATCTGCCGCACCTGGTCGGTGGCCTGAAGCCGGGCGAGAAGGCCGAGCTGGATGTCGTGCGTGATGGTTCGCGCAAGAAGCTCAACGTCACCGTCGGTACGCTGCCGGAGGAAGGCCAGGAGCTGGCGTCATCCGACTCGGCGCAGGGTGGCGAGCGTAGCAACAACCGTCTAGGCGTCACCGTAGTGGAGCTGACCGCCGAACAGAAGAAAGGTCTCGACCTGAAAGGCGGTGTGGTGGTCAAGGAAGTGCTCAACGGCCCTGCTGCCATGATCGGCCTGCGTCCGGGTGACGTGATCACTCATCTGAACAACCAGGCCATCGACTCCACCAACACCTTCAGTCAGGTGGCGCAGGAACTGCCGAAGAATCGTTCGGTGTCCATGCGTGTGCTGCGTCAGGGGCGTGCCAGCTTCATCACGTTCAAGTTGGCTGAGTAATACCGGCAACACTGAAGAGGGGCGCTTTCAAGCGCCCCTCTTCGTATCTGCCCTGCGCTGCGCGGACGTGACGCGGTGGCGAGGGATCGGGTACAATCCGCGGCTATTTTCGGCAAGCGTCTTGCCCGTGCCCTCTTCGAGTGTTGATCTGTGAGTGACCTGAGTCATATCCGCAATTTTTCCATCATTGCCCACATTGACCACGGCAAGTCCACCTTGGCTGACCGTTTCATTCAAATGTGCGGCGGCCTCACCGCGCGTGAAATGGAGGCGCAGGTCCTGGATTCCATGGACCTGGAGCGTGAGCGCGGTATCACCATCAAGGCCCACAGCGTCACGCTTCACTACAAGGCGCAAGACGGCAAGACCTACCAACTGAACTTCATCGATACCCCCGGGCACGTCGACTTCACCTATGAGGTCAGCCGTTCCCTGGCCGCCTGCGAAGGCGCGCTGCTGGTGGTCGATGCCGGTCAGGGCGTCGAGGCGCAGTCGGTCGCCAACTGCTACACCGCCATCGAGCAGGGCCTGGAGGTCATGCCGGTGCTGAACAAGATGGACCTGCCGCAGGCCGATCCGGATCGCGTCAAGGACGAGATCGAGAAGATCATCGGCATCGACGCCACTGACGCGGTGGCGTGCAGCGCCAAGAGCGGCATGGGCGTGGACGAGGTGCTCGAGCGCCTGGTGCATACCATCCCCGCGCCGGTCGGCGAGATCGATGCGCCGCTGCAGGCGCTGATCATCGACTCCTGGTTCGATAACTACCTGGGCGTGGTGTCGCTGGTGCGCGTGCGCCAGGGGCGTGTGAAGAAGGGCGACAAGATTCTGGTCAAGTCCACCGGCAAGGTGCACCTGGTCGACAGCGTCGGCGTCTTCACCCCGAAACACACCGCGACTGCCGATCTCAAGGCGGGTGAGGTGGGCTTCATCATAGGCAGCATCAAGGATATTCACGGTGCGCCGGTCGGTGACACCCTGACCCTGTCCTCGACGCCTGAGGTCGAAGTGCTGCCTGGCTTCAAGAAGATCCAGCCGCAGGTCTACGCGGGTCTGTTCCCGGTCAGCTCCGATGATTTCGAAGACTTCCGCGATGCTCTGCAGAAGCTGACCCTGAACGACTCGTCGCTGCAGTACGCGCCGGAGAGCTCCGATGCGCTGGGCTTCGGCTTCCGTTGCGGCTTCCTCGGCATGCTGCACATGGAAATCATCCAGGAGCGCCTGGAGCGCGAGTACGACCTGGACCTGATCACCACTGCGCCGAGCGTGATCTACGAGATCGAACTCAAGACCGGTGAAACCATCACCGTCGACAACCCCTCCAAGCTGCCGGACGCCGCGGCGGTCGCCGATTTCCGCGAGCCGATCGTCACCGCGACCATCCTGGTTCCGCAGGAGCATCTGGGTAACGTCATCACTCTGTGCATCGAGAAGCGTGGCGTACAGCGCGACATGCAGTTCCTCGGCAGCCAGGTGCAGGTGCGTTACGACATGCCGATGAACGAAGTGGTGCTGGACTTCTTCGACCGCTTGAAGTCCACCAGCCGCGGTTATGCGTCGCTGGACTATCATTTCGATCGCTACCAGTCTGCCAATCTGGTCAAACTGGACGTACTGATCAATGGTGACAAGGTCGATGCCCTGGCATTGATCGTGCACCGTGATAACGCAGCCTATAAAGGGCGTGCGTTGACCGAGAAGATGAAGGAACTGATTCCTCGGCAGATGTTCGATGTGGCGATCCAGGCAGCCATTGGCGGCCAGATCATCGCGCGGACCACTGTCAAGGCGCTCAGAAAGAACGTACTGGCCAAATGTTACGGTGGCGACGTGAGCCGTAAGAAAAAGCTGCTCGAGAAGCAGAAGGCCGGTAAGAAACGCATGAAGCAGGTCGGTAACGTGGAAATTCCACAAGAAGCCTTCCTCGCTGTGCTCAGGTTGGATAGCTAAGGCTCTATGTCGATCAATTTCCCGCTTCTGTTGGTTATCGCGGTCGCCGTTTGCGGCTTCCTGGCCCTGATCGATCTGATTCTGCTGGCTCCGCGCCGCCGTGCGGCGATTGCGGCGTACCAGGGGCGGGTCGACGATCCCGACGACCGGGTGCTGGAGCGCCTGAGCAAGGAGCCCTTGCTGGTCGAGTACGGCAAGTCCTTCTTCCCGGTACTGGCCATCGTGCTGGTATTGCGTTCGTTCCTGGTTGAGCCGTTCCAGATTCCTTCCGGGTCGATGAAGCCGACCCTGGAAGTGGGTGATTTCATTCTGGTGAACAAGTTCGCCTACGGCATTCGCCTGCCGGTGATCGATCAGAAGATCATCGAGGTGGACAACCCGCAGCGCGGCGATGTCATGGTGTTCCGCTACCCCAGCGATCCGAGCATCAACTACATCAAGCGCGTGGTCGGTCTGCCGGGCGACCGCATCGAGTACACCCAGGGCAAGCGCCTGTTGATCAATGGTGAGCCGGTCGCCGAGAAGCTGATCGGCGAAGAGCCTGGCAGCCTGGGCAGCGCGACGCTCTATCAGGAGCGTCTGGGCCAGGTCGAGCACACCATCCGCAAGGAAATGACTCGCATGCGCCGCGACCCTGGCGGCCAATGGGTGGTGCCTGAAGGGCACTACTTCATGATGGGCGACAACCGTGACAACTCCAACGACAGCCGTTACTGGCGTGATCGTCATATCCCTCAGGAGCTGTGGGGCATGGTCCCGGACGATCATATCGTCGGCAAGGCATTCGCCATCTGGATGAGCTGGCCGGAGCCCAAGACCAGCAATCTGCCCAATTTCTCTCGGGTCGGCCTGATTCATTGAGCACTGGCGCGCTGTTCAATACAGCGCCGCAGGCTATAAATAGTCTACGCCGCAAGGCTTCAACTAGACCGTCTATTGGGGATACACATGACTTTCGCGCGCTCGCAGCAGGGGCTTTCGATTCTGGGTTGGCTGGTGGTTCTGGCCGTGGTGGCGTTCTTCGCCAGTACGGCGTTCAAGGTGCTGCCGCATTACATGGACTACATGTCCATGGAGAAGATCATCACTTCGGTGGAAACCGACAAGGCAGCGGACGTGCGTACCGTTGGTGAGTTTTACAACCATGTGAGTAAGGGCATGCAGGTCAACAACATTCGTGACCTGAACATGCGCGACGCTCTGCAGGTCAAGGTGGAGAACAATGAATTTCTGGTCCACCTCAAATATGAAAAACGCGAGCCACTGATCGAGAACCTCGACCTGGTGGTGAATTTCGACAAAGAATTTCGTGTACGGATGCCGTGACTGCCAATCTGTCCCGCCTCGAGCGCAAGCTCGGCTATAGCTTCAAGGACCAGGACCTGATGGTCCTGGCTCTGACCCATCGCAGTTTCGCCGGCCGCAACAATGAGCGGCTGGAATTTCTCGGTGATGCCATCCTCAACTTCGTAGCCGGTGAGGCGCTGTTCGAGCGCTTCCCGCAGGCCCGTGAAGGCCAGTTGTCGCGCCTGCGCGCACGCCTGGTCAAGGGCGAGACGCTGGCCGTTCTGGCGCGCGGTTTCGAGCTGGGCGAATACCTGCGCCTGGGCTCCGGTGAACTAAAAAGCGGCGGTTTTCGTCGCGAGTCGATCCTGGCCGATGCGCTCGAAGCGCTGATCGGCGCCATCTATCTGGATGCCGGTATGGATGCCGCGCGCGAGCGTGTGCTGGACTGGTTGACCGGCGAGCTGAATGGCCTGACCCTGGTCGACACCAACAAGGATCCGAAGACGCGTCTGCAGGAGTTTCTCCAGTCGCGTGCCTGCGAGCTGCCTCGTTACGAGGTGGTGGACGTTCAGGGCGACCCGCACTGCCGAACCTTCATGGTCGAGTGCCAGGTGTCCCTGCTCAATGAAAAGACCCTGGGCCAGGGCGGCAGCCGGCGTATCGCCGAGCAGGTCGCTGCGGCTGCGGCACTGATCGCCCTTGGGGTGGAGAATGGCAATGACTGATGCACCTGTGACCCGTTGCGGCTACGTCGCCATCGTCGGCCGGCCCAACGTGGGCAAGTCGACGCTGCTCAACCACATCCTCGGGCAGAAGCTGGCGATTACCTCGCGCAAGCCACAGACCACCCGCCACAACATGCTCGGGATCAAGACCGAGGGCGAGATCCAGGCCGTCTACGTCGATACGCCCGGTCTGCACAAGCACAATGACAAGGCGCTCAACCGCTACATGAACCGCAGCGCCACCACGGCGCTGAAGGACGTCGATGTCGTGGTGTTCGTGGTCGACCGCATGCGCTGGACCGACGAGGATCAGCTGGTGCTGGAGAAGGTGCAGCACGTCAAGTGTCCGATCCTGCTGGCGGTGAACAAGGCGGATCGCCTGGAAGACAAGAGCGAGCTGCTGCCGCACCTGAACTGGCTGGCCGAGCAACTGCCGCAGGCTGAGATCGTGCCGATCTCTGCGTTGCAGGGGCAGAACCTCGATACCCTGGAGAAACTGGTGGGTGAGCACCTGCCGGAGTCCGAGCATTTCTATCCGGAAGATCAGATCACCGACCGCTCCAGCCGCTTCCTGGCTGCTGAGCTGATTCGCGAAAAGATCATGCGCCAGCTCGGTGCCGAGTTGCCGTACCAGATCACCGTGGAGATCGAGGAATTCAAGCAGGAAGGTCGCATCCTGCACATCCACGGCCTGATCCTGGTGGAGCGCGACGGGCAGAAGAAGATCATCATCGGCGACAAGGGCGAGCGCATCAAACGCATCGGCCAGGACGCGCGCAAGGACATGGAGACCATGTTCGACTCCAAGGTGATGCTCAACCTCTGGGTCAAGGTCAAAGGCGGCTGGTCCGATGACGAGCGCGCCCTGCGTTCACTGGGTTATCTGGATCTGTAGGGTTCGCTTCGCGCACCTTCTCATGGCCTTCTCCAGGCGGTTGCCATCTTCATGACTCACGCCGCCTACGTACTGCATAGCCGCCCCTACAAGGAAAGCAGCGCCCTGGTGGATTTCTTCACCACGCAGGGGCGTTTGCGCGCGGTGCTGCGCGCCGCGCGCGGCAAGGTCGGCAGTATTGCCCGGCCATTCGCGCCGCTTGAACTGGAACTGCGCGGGCGTGGTGAACTGAAGACCGTCGGCCGTCTGGAAAGCGCCGGTATCCCGCTACTGCTGAGTGGTGAGGCGCTGTTTTCCGGACTCTATCTCAATGAACTGCTGATCCGCCTGCTGCCGGTCGAGGATCCCCATCCGCTGATGCTCGAGCACTATGGCCTGACCTTGCAGGCGCTGGCCGCCGGTCGGCCACTGGAGCCATTGCTGCGTGCATTCGAATGGCGCCTGCTGGACGAGCTGGGCTATGGTTTCGCCCTGGATCGTGACCAGCATGATCAGCCCATCGACCCAACGGCACTGTATCGCTGGCAGCAGGACATCGGCCTGGTGCCGGTGATACAACTGCAGCCCGGAGTTTTCCAAGGCCGGGAACTGCTGGCCATGGCCGAAGCCGACTGGCAGACGCCGGGCGCGCTGGCTGCGGCCAAGCGCCTGATGCGTCAGGCACTGGCACCCCATCTCGGCGGCAGACCCTTGGTCAGCCGCGAACTTTTCATGACGCTCAAGGAGTCCAAGCGTGACTGAGGCCAATCGTATTCTGCTCGGCGTGAACATCGACCACGTCGCCACCCTGCGCCAGGCTCGCGGCACGCGCTACCCGGACCCGGTCAAGGCCGCGCTGGACGCCGAAGAGGCCGGCGCAGATGGCATCACCGTGCACCTGCGCGAAGACCGCCGGCACATTCAGGATCGCGATGTGCGCGTGCTGGCCGACGTACTGCAGACGCGTATGAACTTCGAGATGGGCGTGACCGATTTCATGCTCGGTTTCGCCGAGCAGATCCGTCCTGCGCATGTCTGCCTGGTGCCGGAAACCCGCCAGGAGCTGACCACCGAAGGTGGCCTGGACGTGGCCGGGCAGGAGGCGCGCATTGCCGCGGCGGTGGAGCGTCTGTCACTGGCCGGTTGCGAAGTTTCCCTGTTCATCGACGCCGAGGAGCGCCAGATCGAGGCGGCCATGCGTGTCGGCGCCCCTGCCATTGAACTGCACACCGGGCGCTACGCCGATGCTCATACGGCAGAGGAGGCGGCGCAGGAGCTGGCGCGCATTCGTGATGGCGTCATCTGCGGTCTGAACCATGGCCTGATCGTCAACGCCGGCCATGGCCTGCACTACCACAATGTCGAGGCAGTGGCGGCGATCATGGGTATCAACGAGCTGAACATTGGTCATGCGCTGGTTTCCCACGCCTTGTTCGTTGGCTTCAAGCAGGCGGTGGCGGAGATGAAGGCGCTGATCGTCGCGGCGGCCGAACGCGGCTAATGGCAGGCGCGCACTGCGCCGCATAACGTTATGTCGCCGATCAACTCTCGCTCGGACGCTGACTTCTCGTAGGCTGTGCTGCGCGCACCAAGCAGGCACCGCGGTATTCCCGGTGCGCACGGCGCACCCCTACTTAGCCTTGCGCGAAGGCCTGGATCATCTGCGTGGCGAGCGCCGTGATGGCATCGTTGCTCGAGTGACCGCGAATCAGCTTGATATGGTAATTGCCCAGTGGTGGCAAGCCGTGCTCGGCACTCAGGCGGCGTAGCGGTGGTTTGACCAGGCTGCGCGGGAAGGGGGCGATGGCCAGGTCTGCGGTCATCGCCGCTTCCTGGCCGGCACACTGTTCGCAGGAATAGGCGATACGGTAGTTCATGCCTTGCCGATCCAGTGCATCGAGTGCCGTTCGCCGCCAGGGGCAACCAGGGCTGGCCAGGGCCAGTGGCAAGGGCGAACGCTGTATGGCCAGGCCTCCTTCACGTCCAGCCCAGACCAGTTCCTCGGTATAGATGATTTCGCCGCGCGAGTCGTCCAGCCCATCGTTGCCGGCGTTGATCAAGGTCAGATCCAGCTCGCCGGCATCCAGCTTGGCCACCAGCTCCACGCTGCGTCCGACGTTGACCTCGACCTCAACAGCCGGATGGCTGCGGGCGAACAGGGTCAATACGCCGGGCAGCACGCGGTCGCCGATATCGTTCGGTGTACCAAAGCGCACGCGGCCGGTCAGTGCCGGGGTCAGAAAGCGGGATACCGCTTCTTCGTTGAGCTTGAGCAGGCGCCTGGCGTAACCCAGCAGCATCTCGCCCTCTGAGGTCAGTTGCACACGCCTGGCCTCACGGGTGAACAGGCGCTGGCCGAGGGTTTCCTCCAGGCGCTTGATCTGCAGGCTGATGGCCGCCGTGCTGCGAAACACCTGTGCAGCCGTGCGAGTAAAGCTGCCGCTGTCGGCGATGGCGACGAAGGTGCGCAGTACATCGCTTTCGAGAAGCGGCAAGACGGAGGGAGCTGGCGCGTTCATAGTCGTTAAATATTTATTAACTCATGGTTTGGTATTTGTCGTTTGATTGAACGATAGGCGCGTTTCATTCTGAGCGCAAGCCCGGTACGGACCGGCAGTGCAGAGGGAGGAAAAGCCATGAAAAGTTCGAATCATCACGACAAGACGCGTCCAGTCATGCCCGAGTTCTACATGCCGGCCATGTGGCCGCTGGATCTGCAGAACGCCATCGTCGACTGGATCGGCGCCTGGTTCTGGCGCCGCCGCATGCGCCGTCTGCTGGCACAGGACATCGAGGGCCGAATCCGCCTGGGCGGCGCCCGTGGCGTGGTCGCGCAGGGGGCGGGTGAACCGCTGCGCTCGATCGCACAGCGGCGGGCACGTTGGCTGCGACCGCAGGGCGGGTGCAACCGGCCGCGCTGAAGGTTACGGCTTGCGCGCCACCAGCACGGCGCGGGTCGGTGCCGGCAGGCCTTCGATGGTGCGGCTATGGTCCGCCGGATCAAGGAACTCCGGCAGCGACTGGAAGCGCATCCACTCGGTGGCGCGTTGTTCCTCCACCGACGTGGTGCTGACGTCGACGCAGCGCACGTCCTCGAAACCGGCGCGGCGCAGCCAGCGCTCCAGCGCCGGTACCGAGGGCAGGAACCAGACGTTGCGCATCTGTGCGTAACGGTCTTCCGGCACCAGCACCTGCTCGGCATCGCCTTCGACCACCAGGGTTTCCAGCACCAGTTCGCCACCCTTGACCAGGGCATCCTTGAGGTCGAGCAGGTGATCGATGGGGGAGCGACGGTGGTACAGCACGCCCATGGAAAACACCGTGTCGAAGCCCTGCAACTTGGCTGGCAGTTCCTCGAAGGCCAGTGGCAGGTGCCACACCGGTTGCTCCGGCAGGTAGCGCTTCATGGCCAGGAACTGGCAGAGGAACAGCCAGTTGGGGTCGATGCCGACCACGCTGTCTGCGCCTGCACCAAGCATGCGCCACATGTAGTAACCGTTGCCGCAACCGACATCGAGAATGCGCTTGCCGGTCAGGTCCAGGTGCGGGGCGACGCGTTGCCATTTCCAGTCCGAGCGCCATTCGGTGTCGATGTGCACGCCGAACAGCTCGAACGGGCCCTTGCGCCAGGGAATCAGGCCTTGCAGGGCGGTTTTCACCTGGGCGCGAGTGGCCTCGTCGCAGGCGCCGCCAAAGGCGAAGCGATGAGCCAGTTGCACCTCGCTCACCGGCAGCTCTGGCAGTGCCTGGACGGCGCCGTACCAGCGCGCCAGATCGCCGTGACCGATGGCCAGCTTGGCATCGAGTTGCCCGGGCAGCTCGCATGTCCAGTCCTGCAGCGGGGTACCGGCCAGTTGCGCCTGCAGGGCGTCGAGGTCCAGATCGCGGATCATGGCAGGGCCACCAGCGAGGCGAAGTTCAGGCACTGGAACCAGGGCAGCACTTTGCTGAAGCCGGCCGCCAGCAGGCGCTCGCGGTGCTGCTGGAGGCTGTCGGGCAGCATCACTTTCTCGATGGCACTGCGTTTCTGGGCGATTTCCAGTTCGCTGTAGCCATTGGCGCGCTTGAAGGTGACATGCAACTCGGTGAGCAATTCGTGCTCGGCGGCGTCCTCGAAGCGCAGCTTCTCCGAGAGAATCAGCGCGCCACCGGGCAGCAGGGCCTGGCGAATGCGCGTGAGCAGCTCCAGGCGCCGCTCCGGCGGAATGAATTGCAGGGTGAAGTTGAGCGTCACCAGTGAGGTCGGCTGCAGGTCGAGGGTGAGAATGTCGGCCTCGATCACCTGCACCGGCAGCAGCTCCTGGAACATGGCGTCCTGGGCATGCAGGTATTCGCTGCAGCGGGCGACCATGGCCGGCGAGTTGTCCACGGCGATCACCTGGCAGCCATCGACGCGTACGTGGCGGCGCAGCGCCTGGGTCACCGCACCGAGCGAGGCGCCGAGATCGTACAGGGTGGTCTGCGGCTGGGCGAACTGGCCGGCGAGCACGCCGATGTTCTCGACGATGGTCGGGTAGCCGGGCACCGAGCGCTTGATCATGTCGGGGAACACCCGTACCACGTCCTCGTTGAAGACGAAGTCGGGCACCTCGGGCAGAGGCTGGGCGAATAGGCGATCGGGTTCTTGGCTCACGGCGTTCGCAACAGGTAGCGGAAAAGGCCGGCATTTTAGCCAAGTGCGGCGCAACAGTCAGGCGCTGTTGCTACGTTCGAAGGCCGAGGCAGCGATGCCCCACTGGCCGAGCCAGTAGGTGAGGATAATGGCGTAGGGCGCGGCGTCGAAGCTGGCGACGAAGCGGTCGATGCCAATCAGGCTGTCGGAGAGCACGAACAGTGCCGCGCCGCCAGCGGCGAGCCAGGTGGATCGGGGCTGCAGATGCGGGTGGCCGATGCGGGCCAGGGCGCGCCAGAGCATCAGGCAGATCGCCGTCGCGTAGCAGGCCACCGGAATCAGCAGCTCGCCCAGGCCACTGCTGGCCAATATGGCGAACATCGCGCCACCGGCGATCAGCGCCAGCAGCAGGGCGGGCAGGGCTGGCTGCCGGCTGTCGGAGATATAGGCGCGCAGGTAGGCCAGATGGCCGAGCAGGAAGGCGCCGAGGCCAAACACGAACAGATCGCCAGGCCAGTCCAGCAGAATGTCGCCGGCCAGGGAAAACACCAGGCCGATGGCGATCCAGCGACGGTAGGTGCCGGCCGGTGCCAGGCGCAGCCAGAGCAAGAGGGCGATCACCGGGATGCCCTTGGTCAGCAGGCTGAGCTGCGCATCGCCGGTGAACCGGCCGTAGAGAAATAGCGCAGCACCCGCCAGGCCGAGCAGCAACCAACGCATGACAAGATTCCATTCGTTATTGGAGTGGCGCGACTATGCCCAGTGAGCGCACGGCTGCCAATGCGAGGGGTGCCAAATCGAGTGACGGATAGTGCCGCCACTCGACGTCTTCGGTCGTATTGGGCAACTTAGGCGTTCGTCGAGGAGAAGCGCATGTCGATATCGCCACTTGTCACCGATCTGATCGAGCGGCTTTACCGCGAAGAGTCGCGCCGGGTGCTGGCTACCCTGATTCGCCTGCTCGGCGATTTCGACCTGGCCGAGGAGGCGCTACACGAGGCGTTTCGCAGCGCGGTCGAGCAGTGGCCGCGCGAGGGCGTGCCGGACAACCCACGTGCCTGGCTGGTGTCTGCCGGGCGTTTTCGCGCCATCGACAGTCTGCGCCGGCAGCGTCGCCTGCAGCCGCTGGATGAGCTGGCCGAGTGGCCGGACGAGTGTAGCGTCGAAGACGGCGAACTGCTCGAGGACGACCGTCTGCGCCTGATTTTCACCTGCTGTCACCCGGCGCTGGCCAGCGATGCTCAGGTGGCGTTGACCTTGCGTGAGGTCTGCGACCTGACCACCGAGGAGATCGCCCGGGCCTTCCTCTCCAGCCCCTCGACCCTGGCCCAGCGCATCGTGCGCGCCAAGGCGAAGATTCGCGATGCGCGCATCCCTTACGAGGTGCCAGGGCGCAGCGAGCTGCCGGAGCGCCTGGAGGCGGTGTTGCGGGTTGTGTATCTGGTGTTCAACGAAGGCTATTTCGCCAGCTCCGGCGACTCACTGACGCGCAGTCAGCTGTCCGATGAAGCCATTCGTCTCGGCCGTTTGCTGCTGGAGTTGCTGCCCGAGCCGGAGGTGCAGGGCCTGCTGGCGCTGATGCTGCTGCACGAGTCGCGTCGTGCGGCGCGCAGCGCAGCCGATGGCGAAGTGATTCTGCTGGAGGCTCAGGATCGCCGCCTGTGGAGCCGTGAGCTGATCGCAGAGGGCGAGGCCCTGGTATTGCAGGCGCTGCATTCGCGGCGTTTTGGCCCCTACAGCCTGCAGGCAGCGATTGCCGCCGTGCATGCCGAAGCCGCCAGTCTGGAACAAACCGATTGGGCGCAGATCGTCGGCCTGTATGACGAACTGCTGCGTCTGAATCCATCACCTGTGATCGAACTCAACCGCGCCGTGGCGCTGGCCATGCACGAGGGCGAGGAGGTCGGGCTGAGGGAGATCGAGCGCTTGCTGGCCAGCGGCGAGCTGGACGCTTACCACCTGCTGCATGCTGCACGGGCCGACCTGCTGCGGCGGCTGGGGCGCAACGATCAGGCGATTGCAGCCTACCGCCAGGCTCTGGCATTGGCGCAGCAGGGGGCTGACCGGCAGTTTCTGCAGCGGCGGCTGGAGGAGTTGGGTAGCCCGTAGCAGGCACCGCGCTGCGCACCGAGGGTGCGCAGCGCGGCGCGCCTTACGAACGCTGAGGCTATGTCAGCCCGCCACCAGGATGCGGATCGCTTCCAGGCGCAGAGCGGCCTTGTCGAACATCGCCAGGCTCTGTTCGCGTTGCTCGCACAGGGCCTCGATCTCGCTGTCACGCACACTCGGGTTGACCGCGCGCAAGGCGACCAGGCGCGCCAGTTCCTCGTCCAGTTCGGCGATCAGGCGGCGCTTGGCCTCACTCACGCGCTCGACATGGCGCGGCAGGATCTTGGTTTCAGCATCGTTGATTTGCTTGGCCAGCACGTCGCGCTGGGCCTGGACGAACTTGTTGGCGCTGGCGCGCGGCACGCTTTCGAGCTGATCGTTGAGCGTCTCGAAGCCGACCTTCGCCGCCAGGTCGTTGCCGTTGGCATCGAGCAGGCAGCGCAGCGCCGCTGGTGGCAGGAAGCGGCCCAGCTGCAGCTTGCGCGGGCCGACCACTTCACTGACGTAGAGCAGTTCGAGCAGCACGGTGCCGGGCTTGAGCGCCTTGTTCTTGATCAGCGCCACGGCGGTGTTGCCCATCGAGCCGGACAGCACCAGATCCATGCCGCCCTGCACCATGGGGTGCTCCCAGGTGAGGAACTGCATGTCCTCGCGGGCCAGGGCCTGGTCGCGGTCGTAGGTGACGGTGACCGCCTCGTCGTCGCCCAGGGGGAAGCTGGCGTCCAGCATCTTCTCGCTGGGGCGCAGGATCAGGGCGTTGTCGGAGTGGTCTTCGCTGTCGATGCCGAAGGCGTTGAACAGCTCTTCCATGTAGATCGGCAGGGTGAACTGGTCGTCCTGTTCGAGGATGGCCTCGACCAGCGCCTCGCCTTCGCCGGCACCGCCAGAGTTCAGTTCCAGCAGACGGTCACGGCCGCTGTGCAGCTCGCCTTCCAGGCGGATGCGCTCGGCGGTGGCCTCGTCGACCAGTTGCTGCCATTCGCCGTCGTCGGCGTTCTCCAGCATCGGCAACAGGCGCGGGCCAAACTGGTGCTGCAGGGCGTTGCCGGTCGGGCAGGTGGCGAGGAAGGCATTCAGCGCCTGGTGGTACCACTGGAACAGGCGCTCTTGCGGGCTGTTCTCCAGGTACGGCACGTGCAGCTGGATGCGGTGTTTCTGGCCGATACGGTCGAGACGACCGATGCGCTGCTCGAGCAGGTCCGGGTGGGCCGGCAGGTCGAACAGCACCAGGTGATGGGCGAACTGGAAGTTGCGACCTTCGGAACCGATCTCGGAGCAGATCAACACCTGCGCGCCGAATTCCTCGTCGGCGAAGTAGGCCGCGGCGCGATCACGTTCGAGGATGCTCATGCCCTCGTGGAACACCGTGGCCGGGATGCCGGAGCGCACGCGCAGGGCATCTTCCAGGTCCAGCGCGGTCTCGGCGTGGGCGCAGATCACCAGCACCTTGAACTTCTTGAGCATCTTCAGGGTGTCGATCAGCCATTCGACGCGCGGGTCGATGCGCCACCAGCGTTGTTCGTCGTCGATGTCTTCCTGCGCCTGATAGCTGACTTCCGGGTACAGCTCGGCGTGTTCGCCCAGCGGTAGCTCCAGGTATTCATCGGGGCTCGGCAGCGGGTAGGGGTGCAGCTCGCGCTCGGGGAAGCCCTGCACCGCGGCGCGGGTGTTGCGGAACAGCAGGCGGCCGGTGCCGTGGCGGTCGA
>Ga0070752_1000582_pt1 | contig 29141 bp, 25 predicted proteins | sample VirMetDEL_Aug_30_FD_77440 | JGI IMG/M metagenome (GOLD analysis project Ga0070752, IMG submission 77440) | Aqueous microbial communities from the Delaware River and Bay under freshwater to marine salinity gradient to study organic matter... | ecosystem: Environmental > Aquatic > Marine > Coastal...
GACTTCAGTTTGTCGAGTTCCTCCAACACCGTCATCGGGATGGCGACGTGGTGTTCTTCGAAGTTGAGCAAGGCGTTGGGATCGTGGATCAGAACATTGGTGTCGAGGGCGTAGAGGGTTGGAGCGGTGGGCTTGGAGCGTCCGTGGTCATCCATACTCGGTCACCTTCTTGTAGTAGCCAGGCGACGCAATACCTGGGCGGTGCTGCGCCGGACAGAGACCGCCGACTTTTTCAAGTCGGGGCCGAAAGGTGGCAAGCAAGGTGAGGGCCAATGGCCGCCACCTGTCTGCAGGTTTCGGCGGTCTTGCTTTTTTATTACTCCAATTCACATGACAGAAAAACGTTTTTTTTCCGCCATGCAGGTTTATTTGCAGACGCAACAGATAGTGCTTGGCGTGCCGCCAGCTCCCCGTTAAAGTCCGAAGTCCTACCTGCTGTAACCCGCCTCGCTTACCCGCCCCCACTTGCAGCACACCGCGCCAATCAGGTGCAAGGCACCCATTCTCGTCGCCACCAATCTGCCGTCAGAATCGGTTCATTCGCGAGCAGAGCTCGCTCCTACAACAGCCGCGAATCTGTTCCTCTCAATCGCCCCGATAGGTGGTCTTGCCGCCCCCTGACCTCTAGAATCGCCGTCACGCTTTCTGGAGACTCCGCACATGCTGATGGTGATTTCACCGGCCAAGACCCTCGACTACGAGACGCCGCCCGCTACCCCTCGTTTCACCCAACCCGAGCACCTCGACCACGCCCAGGAACTGATCGAGCAACTGCGCGACTTCAGCCCGGCGCAGATCGCCGAGCTCATGCATCTGTCGGACAAGCTTGCCGGCCTCAATGCCGCGCGTTTCGGTAGCTGGGAACGGCCGTTCAACCCGTCCAACGCCAAGCAGGCGCTGCTGGCATTCAAGGGCGACGTGTACACCGGGCTCAATGCCGAAGACTTCTCCGAAGAGGATTTCGACTTCGCCCAGACTCACCTGCGCATGCTCTCCGGCCTGTATGGCGTGCTGCGCCCGCTGGACCTGATGCAGGCCTACCGCCTGGAAATGGGCACCAAACTGGCCAACGGCCGCGGCAAGGATCTGTACGCCTTCTGGGGCGAGCGCATCAGCGGCTGGCTGAATGAAGCGCTGGCTGCCCAGGGCGATGACGTGCTGCTCAACCTGGCCTCCAATGAGTACTTCGGCGCAGTCAAGCGCAAGGCACTGAACGCACGCCTCATCGACACCGAGTTCAAGGACCTGAAGAACGGCCAGTACAAGATCATCAGCTTCTACGCCAAGAAGGCCCGCGGCCTGATGGCGCGCTACGTGATCAAGGAGCGCCTGACCAACCCTGAAGGCCTGAAGGACTTCAACTATCAGGGCTACCGTTATTCGGCCGAGCATTCCAAAGCCGACAGCCTGGTTTTCCTGCGCGACCAGCCGCAAGACTGACCCCTCCTCCAGCCAAGCCCATGCACCGCTCATCGGTTGCCGCATGGGCTTGGCCGCTGCGCTTGCCCTCTTCCGCCTCTCTCTCGCCTGCCGCTTCGCTGCAGCGCGAGCGTTGCGCTTGCCCGTGGTTCCTGCGACCACAGGCCTGCACCTGAAAACCTGCTGGGCGTCACACTTTCAGCGCAACTGCACTTCTTCGCGAACTTATTGCACGGCTTAGTTATCCGATAGTTTCAAGCATATTAATGAACATATTGCCATCATGCATTTTGCAACTTGCCATTATATTGCAATCAATTTAGCCGTTCAGCTCCGGTTCAGCTTCAGGACGAACGGTAGGAACTATCCGAAAGGGCCGCCACTCATACAGCCCGTAACACATTTCAATACATAACTTTCTGAACACTTGAACCTGCCAGATAGCGAATTAACTTTCGCCGGACAGTTTCACCCCAAAGAAAGTTAGTGCGCGTCAAAGGGAGAGATGGCAACCCGCCACGGTACCGAGATAGAGGCCTCAAGCGAGGCGATAGCGACAATATCAAAGGGCCAGCCTTCAATATAAAGGCCCGCACTTGGTGCCACTTCCGGCGCCCACTCTACTTATGCCTGAATGAACTTGCTCACCTTAAAACGGCAAGTTCACGGATTAGTTTTGGCCAAATGGCCAGTATTTGAAACTGCATCAAACGGACGAGGTTAATACCATGCGAATCAGTATCTTTGGCTTGGGTTATGTAGGTGCTGTTTGTGCCGGCTGTTTGTCGGCACGAGGTCACGACGTGATTGGCGTGGATATCTCCGCGAACAAGATCGACCTGATCAATAACGGCAAATCGCCCATCGTTGAACCGGGCCTGGAAGAACTGCTGCAACAAGGACTGCGTCAGGGTCGCCTGCGTGGCACTACCGATGTCGCCGCTGCCGTTCTGGAAAGCGATGTGTCGTTCATCTGCGTCGGCACGCCGAGCAAGAAGAACGGCGACCTGGAGCTGAACTACATCGAGGGCGTGTGCCGCGAGATCGGCATGGCCATGCGCGACAAGAACGAGCGCCACACCGTGGTGGTACGCAGCACCGTGCTGCCGGGCACCGCCAAGAACGTGGTACTGCCGATTCTCGAAGACTGCTCGGGCAAGAAGGCTGGCGTCGATTTCGGCCTGGCGGTGAACCCCGAGTTCCTTCGTGAAAGCACCGCGATCAAGGACTACGACTTCCCGCCGATGACTGTCATCGGTGAGCTGGACACCGCCTCCGGTGACCTGCTGGCCAGCATCTACGAAGAGCTCGACGCGCCGATCATCCGCAAGGACATCGAAGTCGCCGAGATGATCAAGTACACCTGCAACGTCTGGCACGCCGCCAAGGTCACCTTCGCCAACGAGATCGGCAACATCGCCAAGGCCGTCGGCGTCGACGGCCGCGAGGTGATGGACGTGGTCTGCCAGGATCACAAGCTCAACCTCTCCAAGTACTACATGAAGCCCGGCTTCGCCTTCGGCGGCTCCTGCCTGCCCAAGGACGTGCGCGCCCTGAACTACCGCGCCGGCAGCCTGGACGTGGAAGCGCCGCTGATCGGCTCGCTGATGCGCAGCAACGCCGCCCAGGTGCAGAAGGCATTCGACATCATCGCCAGCCATCACTCGCGCAAGGTCGCCCTGCTCGGCCTGAGCTTCAAGGCCGGCACCGATGACCTGCGTGAAAGCCCGCAGGTGGAACTGGCGGAAATGCTCATCGGCAAGGGTTTCGACCTGAGCATCTACGACCGCAACGTCGAGTACGCCCGTGTTCACGGCGCCAACAAGGACTACATCGAGTCGAAGATCCCGCACGTTTCCTCGCTGCTCAACAGCGACCTGGACGACGTGGTGGCCAAGGCCGACATCATCGTCCTGGGCAACAGCGACGAGCGCTTCGCCAAGCTGGCCGAGCAGGCGCCGAGCGGCAAACGGGTGATCGACCTGGTCGGTTTCATGCCTCACGCCAGCAATGGCGTGACCGAAGGCATCTGCTGGTAAGGACCCGAGCGTACCTGCACGCCCCGCGCGTGCAGGTACCCGGAGGCGCATATGGATAAGCTCAAGAACGGCCTCAACCAAGCCAGCGGCTGGATGCTCTATCTCAGCCTGCTGATGCTTCTGGCACTGGCCCTGCCACGCACGGTGTTCGACCCCGAGTCGCGGGACTTCCTCCTGCTCATCGGTATCGTCGGCATCTGGCGCTACTCCATGGGGGCCATGCACTTCGTGCGCGGCTGCCTGTTCCTTTACCTGGTCTATCCCTGGTATCGCCGCAAGGTTAAAAAACTCGGCAAGGACGCCGACCCCTCTCATGTCTTTCTGATGGTCACCAGCTTCCGTATCGAGGCGCTGACCACAGCAATGGTCTACCGCTCGGTGATCCGCGAAGCGATCGACTGCGGCTACCCGACTACCGTGGTGTGCTCGATCGTCGAGCTTTCCGATGAGTTGCTGATCAAGAACCTCTGGGCCCAGGCCGAACCGCCTGCGCATGTCAGCCTGGACATCGTGCGCATTCCCGGCACCGGCAAGCGTGACGGTCTAGCCCACGGTTTCCGCGCCATCTCCCGGCAGATGCCGGACCGCGATGCGGTGGTGGCGGTGATCGACGGCGACACCGTGCTCGAGCCGCAGGTGGTACGCAAGTGCGTGCCCTGGTTCAAGCTCTTCCCCAACGTCGGCGGCCTGACCACCAACGAGTTCTGCGAGGTGCGCGGCAGCTACATCATGAGCGAGTGGCACAAGCTGCGCTTCGCTCAGCGACACCTCAACATGTGCTCGATGGCGCTCTCCAAGCGCGTGCTGACCATGACCGGGCGCATGTCGGTGTTCCGCGCCAGCGTGGTGACCAACCCCGAGTTCATCACCGACGTGGAAAGCGATCACCTGGAGCACTGGCGCCTCGGCCGCTTCCAGTTCCTCACCGGTGACGACAAGTCCAGCTGGTACAGCCTGATGCGCCTGGGCTACGACACCTTCTACGTGCCGGATGCAGCGATCAACACGGTCGAGCACCCGCCAGAGAAGAGCTTCATCAAGGCCAGCCGCAAGCTGATGTTCCGCTGGTACGGCAACAACCTGCGGCAGAACTCGCGCGCCCTGCGTCTGGGCATGGGTCGCCTCGGCGCCTTCACCAGCCTGGTGCTGTTCGACCAGCGTGTGTCGATGTGGACCTGCATCCTCGGCCTGTGCGTGGCGATCATCGCCAGCATCAAGTACAGCCTGATGTACCTGCTGATCTACCTGCTGTGGATCGGTTGCACGCGGCTGATCCTGACCCTGCTGCTGATGCTCTCCGGGCACCGTATCGGCCCGGCCTACCCGGCGCTGCTCTATTACAACCAGATCGTCGGTGCGCTGGTGAAGATCTACGTGTTCTTCCGCCTCGACCAGCAGTCCTGGACGCGCCAGAACACCAAGCTCAATCGCGGCCTGTCCAGCTTCGCCAATTGGTTCAACAGCTGGTCATCGCGTGCCATGACCTTCTCTGCCTCCTGTGTCTTCATCGCCGCGCTGCTGGCGCTGGTTTGACCGTACTCGAATAGGAAATAGCCACCATGAACTCCGTCGCCAATCACAACGTCGTCCATGAGTCCGAGGCCCAGCGCCAGCACGCCCGCGTCAAACTGCCGGGGCGTCTGCGCTTCACCAATGCCAAGGGCGAGCGCATCGATGCGCGCCTGCAGGATGTCTCTGCCGGCGGCTTCAGCTTCACCAACGAAAAGACCACGCACAAGGTCGGCGACTTCCATCGCGGCCAGCTGCAATTCCAGCTCGATAGCCTGGTGCTGGGGCTGGACGTGGAATTTCAGGTCAACTCGGTGCAGCCCGAGCACAACCGCGTCGGCTGCCAGTTCCATGGCGTCGGCGCCCGCGAGACCGCGGCCCTGCGCCACCTGATCAGCAGCCACCTGGCTGGCGAGCTGGTCAACGTCGGCGAAGTGCTGCACATCCTGCAGCGCGACAACTTCACCAAGGCGCGCAAGAACGGCGGCGGTGGCGGCATGGGCATGTTCGGCCGCCTGCGCGCGGTGACCTTCAGCGGCGCCATCTTCCTCATCGGCCTGGCCGCCTTCGGTTACATCGGCAAGTCGATCTACGGCCTGTACTTCGTCACCCACGCGCAGTCGGCGCAGATCAGCCTGCCGGCGCTGCAGGTGACCATGCCGCGTGAAGGCAGCGTGCAGAGCCTGGCGCAACCCGACGGCATCGTCGAGAAAGGCGCGCCGATCGCCACCTTCACCACCAGCATGCTGGAAATGCTCAAGGGCCATCTGGGCGACGACCAGCTCGAGCCGAGCCAGATCGAAGCGCTGTTCGCCCGCGAGATGCAGGGCACCCTGACCAGCCCGTGCAACTGCAAGATTTCCCGCCAGCTGGTGGCCGACGGCCAGTTCGCCAGCAAGGGCGACGTGATCTTCGAACTGGTGCCACAGGACGGCATCGCCACCGTCAGCGCCAGCTTCCCCTACCGCCACCTGGAACAGGCACGCCCTGGCACCCCGGTGACCTTCAAGGTGGCGGGCGAAGACCAGTCGCGGCGTGGTGAGATCGTCAGCAGCGCGCTGCATGACGGTGGCCTGAGCTCGGACATCCGCGTGGTGATCCAGCCCGAGGAAACCCTGCCAGCCAGCCTCGCCGGGCAACCGGTGGACGTGGTCATCGACCGTGGCCCGTCGCTGGACTGGCTGGTCGATCGCGCCGTCGCGGCAGGTCGATAGGGTCTGTTGAAGCTTAATCGCGGCCGCGCCGGAGCCAGTTTTTGCGCGGAGCAAGGCATGAGGAGAGAAGTTTGGTTATTCCAAATGAACGACGAATAACGCAGCACCGCGCAAAAACTGGCCCGGCCCTTCCGGGTTGCGCGGCAAATGTCGCCAGGCTGCGTTGCGGAGCTTGGCAAGGGGGCAACCATTACCGGCGTTCCACGTCTTGCCTGGTGACATTTGGCGCAGCAACGCGGCTCGCGATTAAACATCAACAGACCCTACGGAGATCGCCGTGAGCATGCCCCTACTTCGCCCTGCCCTGCTCGGCCTTGCCGTCAGCGCCACGCTGGCCGGTTGCGCCGGCCTGCCGGATGAGCGCCTGGCCCGCGAAGCCCTGCAAAGTGGCGATCAGCAGACGGCCGAATGGCATTTTCGCCAGCTTGCCGAGATGGGTTACAGCGGCGCGCAGATCGGCCTGGCCGACATCTACGCAGCGGGCGGCCAGACCCAGGACCTGGACGAGGCCGAGCGCATCTACCGCCAGGCCCTGGACGGCTCGCCGCGTGCCAAGGCGCGCCTCGGCAAGCTGCTGGTGCGCAAGCCCGGCAGCACCCTGGCCGAGCGCAAGGAAGCCGCCGAGCTGCTGGAGAGTGCAGCGCAGGCTCGCGAGCCGAGCGCGCTGCTGCCGCTGACCGAACTCTACCTGTTCTACCCACAGGACTTTCCCGCCATGAACCTCGCGCAACGTATCCAAGACTGGCGCCAGCAGGGTCTGCCGCAGGCAGAACTGGCGCAGATTCTTCTGTATCGCACCGATGGCACCTACGACCAGCACCTGGGTGAGATCGAGCGCATCTGCCAGGCTCGCCTGGCCAGCAACGACGCCTGCTACGCCGAACTGGCCACGGTGTACCAGAAGCAGAACCGCGAAGACGACCGCCAGGTACTGATCGAGCAACTGCTGGCGGGTTATCGCGTCGGTAACGTTTCGCCCAATCAGGTCGAGTCCGTAGCCCAGGTCCTCAGCGATCCTGAGCTGGGCCAGCCGCAACCGCAGCTGGCGCAGGACCTGCTCGAAGCCATCGCGCCGAACTACCCGGCCGCCTGGGTCAGCCTCGCGCGCCTGCTCTACGACTATCCGGGACAGGGCGATACCGACACCCTGCTCGGTTACCTGGACAAGGGCCGCGACGCTGCCCTGCCACGCGCCGAACTGCTGCTCGGACGCCTGTACTACGAAGGCAAACTGCTGCCGCAGCAGCCGAAGAAAGCTGAAGAACACCTGCGCAAGGCGGCGCCGAGTGAGCCCAGCGCCAATTACTACCTGGGGCAGATCTACCTGCGCGGCTACCTCGGCGAGGTCTACGCGCAAAAAGCTCTCGATCACCTGCTCAGTGCCGCGCGCGCCGGTCAGCTCAGCGCCGACTTCGCCCTGGCGCAGATGTTCAGCCAGGGCCGCGGGGTCAAGCCCAACCCGGTCAACGCCTACGTATTCAGCCAACTGGCCCTGCCGCGCAACACGCCGCCGACCGTCGAGCTGGCCCACGCGGTGACCGCGAACCTGACCCCGGCACAACTGGCCGAAGGCCAACGCCTGCTGCGCGAAGAGCGCGATGCACGCGGCATCGTCCTGCAGCAGCAGGCCGCCCTGCAGGCGAGCCAGCCATGAACAAGGATTCACGCATGCAGTTGAACAAGATCGTCAGCCAGCTGGGCCTGAGCGCCAGCCTGCTGGCAGCCAGCGCGGCCTGGGCGGCGGATGCGCCGAAGAACTTCGGCCTGGATGTGAAGATCACCGCGCAATCGGAAGACGACCGCGACCTCGGCACCCGTGACGGTGGCGACGTAAACGGCATCGGCCTCGATCTGCGCCCCTGGGTCTATGGCCAGCGCGGTGACTGGAGCGCCTTCGCCATGGGCCAGGCGGTCACCGCCACCGACACCATCGAAACCGACCCGCTGCAGGACGACGGCGAAGACAGCACCCAGCGCAGCGATGCGCGCCAGCCGGACAAGAGCTACCTGGCCATGCGCGAGTTCTGGGTCGACTACGCCGGCCTCACCGCCTACCCGGGCGAGCACCTGCGTGTGGGTCGCCAGCGCCTGCGCAGCACCGACGGCGCCTGGTGGGACAGCAATATCGAAGCCGTGCAATGGCAGTTCGATACCACCCTGCTGCAAGCCACTGCCGGGGTCGCCGAGCGCTTCTCCGACTACCGCACCGACCTCGATGACCTGGCCCCCGAGGACGAGGATCGCCGTCACTACTTCGCCGGCCTCGACTACCAGTGGACGCCCGGCCACCGCATCGGCGCCAACCTGCACCACAGCCGCGACGACGGCCACCTGGCCAACCCCGGCGAGCGCATCGACGAGCTGAGCAAACGCTACACCGGTGACCTGACCTGGTTCGGCCTGCATGCCGATGGTGGCTTCTTCGAGCGCGATTCGCGCAACCGTCTCGCCTACTGGGCGCAGTTCACCTGGCTCAAGGGCGACACCGACCAACTGCAACAGCAGGTGGTGGGCGACGAACGTCTGGCCACCGGCTCGCGCAGCCAGGACGTCGACGCCTGGGCCGTGGATCTGGGCCTGCGCTACGAACTGGACGAGCACTGGAAGGTCGGCGCCGCCTACTCCCGCGGTAGCGGCGGTGGCGACGACGGCGAATCGCACCAGTTCATGCAAACCGGCCTGGAAAGCAACCGCGCCAACTTCACCGGCGTCCAGTCGCGCCTGCACCGTTACGGCGAGGCCTTCCGCGGCGAACTCTCCAACCTGCAGGTGGCCAGCGCCTTCAGCTCCTGGGAGCTGAACGAGGACTACGACGCCAGCCTGGTCTACCACCGCTTCTGGCGCGTCGATGGCGACCAGGATGTCGGCGACAGCGGCATCACCGCACCGCTGGTAGCTGGCGAAAAAGACATCGGTCAGGAAGTCGACCTGGTGCTGACCCGCTACTTCAAGCAGGGCCTGCTGCCGGCGGCCGTCGCCGAACAACTGGACGAGCGTTCGGCCCTGGTACGCCTGCGCGCCGGCGTGTTCCTGCCGGGCGACGCCTACGGCAGCGGCACCGACTCGGTCATGCACCGCGCCTTCGTCGACTTCATCTGGCGCTTCTGAGGGATCGGATCATGCAACCCAACGGTTTAGCCCTACCCCTGCTGCTCAGCGCGCTGTGCCTCACGGCGCCGCTGGCCCAGGCCAACCCGATACAGCACCAGTTCGACTACCGCGTGCGCAGCGCACCGGCCGACGAGCTGCACATGGAAGCTCCGAAGCTGCCGGACCTGTCCGGCTACACCAAGGAGGCCGTGCTGGCGAAGATTCCACAAGGCGAGAAAGGCCAGGTGGTCGTACGGCGCATGCTGCGCCAGGACGCGCTGAAAGACTTCACCGGCGGCAACGAGCGCCTGCGTGAATGGATCAAGCGTCAGCAGGGCATGCCCCAGGCGATCTTCATCGAAGGTGGTGTGGTCACCCCTCAGGACCTGGCCAAGGCCCTGCCCGACAGCCAGTTCGCCGAGCAGAAGCCGGGCGTATACATCGCCCGCCTGCCCATCGTCGTGGCCGAAGGCGCGACGCTGCACGTAGGCAAGGAAACCCGTGAGCTGCGCCTGTCGCAGGAGCGCGGTTCGTTCCTGGTCAACGATGGCCTGATGTTCCTCACCGACACCCGCGTCACCGCCTGGCGCGAGGCCGACAACGGCCCGGCGACCATGCGTGACAACGGCAAGGAATTCCGCCCGTTCCTGGTGTCCTGGGGCGGCAGCGAGCTGTACATCGCCGGTAGCGTGCTGACCAGCCTGGGCTACGACAACTCCAAGTCCTATGGCGTATCGATCACCCAGTACACGCCGAACATGCACGAGCGCCTGCAACGCCCGGAGCCGACCGGCTGGCTGATCGACTCCGAGTTCGTCGACCACTGGTACGGCTTCTACTGCTACGAAGCGCAGAACGTGGTGATCAAGGGCAACACCTACCGCGACAACATCGTCTACGGCATCGACCCGCACGACCGCTCGCACGGCCTGATCATCGCCGAGAACACGGTGTACGGCACCAAGAAGAAGCACGGCATCATCATCTCGCGCGAGGTCAACGACAGCTGGATCATCAACAACGAGAGCTACGACAACAAGCTCTCCGGCGTGGTCATCGACCGTAACAGTGAACGCAATCTGATCGCCTACAACCGCGTGCACGGCAACCACTCCGACGGCATCACCCTGTACGAGAGCGGCGACAACCTGCTGTGGGGCAACCAGGTAATGCGCAACCAGCGCCACGGCATCCGCATCCGCAACAGCGAGAACATCCGCCTCTACGACAACCTCTCGGCGATGAACCAGCTCACCGGCGTGTACGGCCACATCAAGGATCTGTCCGACACCGACCGCGACCTCAAGCTCGACCCGTTCGACGCCAGGATCTCGATGATCATCGTCGGCGGCACCCTGGCCGGTAACGGCTCCAGCCCGATCAGCATCGACTCGCCGCTGTCGGTCGAGCTGTACCGCGTGAAGATGCTCGCGCCGCGCAAGAGCGCCGGCATCCAGCTCGCCGGCATCCTCGGCGAGAAGCAGGACGAAATCCTTGACCTCATGGTGCGCCAGCGCCTGCCCGTGCTCATCGATCCGATCGAGCCCGAGCTGATGACCAACTGACGAGGCCTCCCATGACCGCATACAAACTGAAAACCCTGGCCCTGGCAGTGACCTGCGCGGCCTTCGGCAGCAACCTGCAGGCCGAAGAGCGCCAGGCTCCGCACTACCAGGTCGAAGACTGCTGCTCGCTGTGCCCGGCCGCGCACGATGCCAGCCGCTACACCACCAGCTACATGAAGAACTTCGTCACCCTGATGGATGCCGACGAGGGTTGGCTGTTTCGCAGCGTCGAGGACCTGCGCACCGAGTTCGGCACCAGCGAGGTCGGCTACCAGCGCCTCAAGGAGCTGCGCGACGGCCTCAAGCAGCGTGGCGTGGAGCTGGTGGTGGTCTACCAACCGACCCGCGGTCTGGTCAATCGCAGCAAGCTGCGCCCGGCCGACTATGAGCGCTTCGACTACGACAAGGCCCTGCGCAACTATCGCCAGGCGCTCAGCCGCTTCGAGCAGCTGGGCATCTGGGTGCCGGATCTGAGCGGGCTTACCGACGAAAAGGATGCCAAGGAATTCTACTTCCGCCGCGACCAGCACTGGACACCTTATGGTGCCGAGCGCACCGCGCGCCTGGTGGCCGAAACGGTCAAACGTATCCCCGGCTTCGAAGATATTCCGCACAAGGAATTCGTCACCGAGCGCGTCGGCCTGATGGGCAAGACCGGCACCATGCAGAACGTCGCCAGCCAACTGTGTGGCACCGGTTATGCGGTGCAGTACGTCGATCAGTTCATCACCGAACCGAAGAATGCCAGCGATGGCGACGCCCTGTTCGGCGATGAGAGCAGCCCGCAGATTGCCCTGATCGGCACCAGCCACAGTGGCAAGAACTACAACTTCGGCGGCTTCCTCGAACAGTACCTGGGCACCGACGTGCTCAACGCCGCCTTCCCCGGCGGCGGCCTGGAAGGCGCGATGCTCGAATACCTGGCCAGCGATTCGTTCCAGAACGATCCGCCGAAGGTCCTGATCTGGGAATTCTCGCCGCTCTACGACCTGGCCTCGGACAAGATCCACCGCCAGCTGATGGCCACCCTGAACAACGGCTGCAGCGGCCAGACCGAGCTGCTGAGCAGCGAAAAACGCCTGCATCCGGGCAGCAACGAAGTGCTGGTCAACGGCGAGAACAAGCTGCTGACCCTGCGCGGCAACCGCCACCAGCTTGATCTGCGCTTCAGCGATCCATCGATCAAGCGCGTCGACGCCACCATCTGGTACCTCAACGGCCGCCGCGAGCAGCTCAAGCTGGAAAAACCCAACACCGTCGACACCGACGGACGCTTCGCCGTGGAGCTGCGCGACGAGCCGGGCTGGGGCGACGAGAACTTCTTCGCCCTGGAAATCCAGAAGCCCGAAGACAGCGCCGACGATCTGAAAGTCCAGGCCAGCCTGTGCCAGCGCCCGAGCGGGCCTGGCCAGCAGGTCGCGCAGCATCACGCGAACGACTGAGGAGGCCACCATGCCTGCACGACTCGCACCCTTCACCCTTGTGGCGCTGCTGCTCAGCGCCCCGGCCTTCGCCGCGCTGCAACCGCCGACGGGCTACTACGCCGCCGTGGGCCAGCGCGAGGGCAAGGCCCCTGCCTGCCCGGCGGTGCCGCAGCCGTACACCGGTGAGTTGCAGTTCACCAGCAAGTACGAGGGTTCCGGCAAGGCACGCGCCACCCTCAACCGCAAGGCGGAGAAGAACTTCCGCGAGCAGACCTCGCACATCACCCGCCTGGAGAAGGAAGCCGGGCGGATGATCACCGGCTACATGCGCACCGGTCAGCCGGAGCGGCTGGAATGCGCCATCGAATGGCTCGACCAGTGGGCCAGCGCCGATGCGCTGGAGTCCGATCAGTTCAACCACACCGGCAAGTCGATGCGCAAATGGGCACTCGGCAGCCTGGCCGGCGCCTGGCTGCGCCTGAAGTTTTCCGAGTCGCAGCCACTGGCCGCCTACCCGCAGCAGAGCGCCCGCATCGAAGCCTGGTTCACCCGCCTGGCCGAGCACACGGTGCGCGAGTGGAGCGACCTGCCGCTGCGCAAGATCAACAACCACAGTTACTGGGCCGCCTGGTCGGTCATGGCGGTGGCGGTGATCGACGATCATCGCGACCTGTTCGACTGGTCCGTCAGCCAGTTCCGCATCGCCGCCAATCAGGTCGACAACGAGGGCTATCTGGCCAACGAAATGCGCCGCAGCCAACGTGCCCTGGCCTACCACAACTACGCCCTGCCACCGCTGGCGATGATCGCCGCGTTCGCCGAGGCCAACCAGGTCGACCTGCGTGGCGAGAATCATGGCGCTCTGCAGCGCCTGGCCGAACGGGTACTGCAGGGCGCGCGCAACCCGGCTGCGTTCGCCCAGCGTACCGGCGCCAAGCAGGACATGAGCGAGCTGCGCAAGCACTTCAAGTACGCCTGGCTGGCGCCCTACTGCAGCCTCTACGCCTGCAGCGAGCAGACCCGCGAACTGAACCAGGAGATGGGGCCGTTCAACAGCTTCCGTCTGGGTGGCGAGGTGACCCAGGTGTTCGACGGCGGGCGTTGATGCACTGCTCTTGTAGGAGCGGCTTCAGCCGCGATTTTTTTCGCGGCTGAAGCGGAATGCCGCCCAGCCGCTCCTACAGGACGTAACAAAACAAACCCTCCGCTCGCGGGGGGAAAGGGGGGCGCTGCCCCGGCTGTTTTCGGAGAAGCACGGATGGTCTTTTCATCCAACGTCTTTTTGTTCCTGTTCCTGCCGATCTTCCTCGGCTTGTATTACCTGTGCCCGAATCGCGGGCGCAACCTGCTGATCCTGATCGGCAGCTACACCTTCTATGCCTGGTGGCGGGTGGATTTCCTCCTGCTGTTCGCGGCCGTGACGATGTGGAACTACATCTTCGGCCTGCGTATCCATGCGCAGGCCGGCACCGAGACCGCACGCCGCTGGGTGGTGGCCGGGGTGATCGGCAACCTGGCCACGCTGGGCTACTTCAAGTACGCCAACTTCGGCGTGGCCAACATCAATGCCGTGCTCGAATCCTTCGGCCTCGAGCCCTTCGTGCTGACCTCGGTGATCCTGCCGATCGGTATCTCCTTCTACATCTTCCAGTCGATCAGCTACCTGATCGACGTGTACCGCAAGGACACCGAGCCAACGCGCAACCTGATCAACTTCGCCGCGTTCATCGCCCTGTTCCCCCAGCTGATCGCCGGCCCGGTGCTGCGCTACAAGGACCTGGCCGACCAGTTCACCGACCGCACGCACAGCCTGGACAAGTTCAGCGAAGGCGCCACGCGCTTCATGCAAGGCTTCGTCAAGAAGGTGTTCATCGCCGACAGCCTGGCACCGCTGGTCGATCACTGCTTCGCCCTGCAGAACCCCAGCACCGGCGACGCCTGGCTGGGCATGATCGCCTACACCGCGCAGCTGTACTTCGACTTCTCCGGCTACAGCGACATGGCCATCGGCCTGGGCCTGATGATGGGCTTTCGCTTCATGGAGAACTTCAACCAGCCCTATATCAGCCAGTCGATCACCGAGTTCTGGCGGCGCTGGCACATCAGCCTGTCGACCTGGCTGCGTGACTATCTCTACGTACCGCTGGGTGGCAACCGTCACGGCACCTTCAACACCTACCGCAACCTGTTCCTGACCATGCTGCTCGGCGGTTTCTGGCACGGCGCCAACTGGACCTTCCTGATCTGGGGCGCCTGGCACGGCACCTGGCTGGCCATCGAGCGCGCCCTCGGCGTGAAGGCCGCACCGACGCTGTTCAACCCGCTGAAATGGGCCTTCACCCTGCTGCTGGTGATGCTCGGCTGGGTGATCTTCCGCGCCGAGAACCTGGACGTGGCCGGACGCATGTACGCCGCCCTGTTCAGCTTCAGCGACTGGCACCTGAGCGAGCTGACCCTGGCCAGCATCACCGGCCTGCAGATGGTCACGCTGGTGCTGGCCTGGGTGGTGATCGCCGTCAACGGCGCCCGCCAGTTCCTCGCCAGCCGCAACCGTGAGCCGGCGCTGACCCTGGCCAGCGCCGGTGTCGCCCTGCAGGCCATCGACCTGCGCCTGGTGGCCGTGCGCGGCGCCCTGCTGCTGCTGTTCTGCGCCTCGCTGCTCAAGCTCTCGGCGCAGAGCTACTCCCCCTTCCTCTACTTCCAGTTCTGAGCGGAGGCCGAGCATATGAGTCGCCCCATCAAGACCCTGTACGTCGTGCTGTTCATCCTGTTGCTGCTGCCCGTCAGCCTGCTGGCCCTGACCAGGCTCGCCGACTACCACATGCCGGCCAAGCCCAGCGTGCTGGATGGCAGCCTGGCCAAGAGCATCGAGCACCACTATGACGAGAACTTCCCGCTCAAGCAGGCCGGTATCAACCTCTGGGCCGCCCTGGAGTACCTGGCGTTCGGCGAAGGCCGCAGCGGCCTAGTAGTCGGCGAGGACGGCTGGCTGTACTCGGACGAGGAATTCGATCCGGTGGCCGATGGCCAGCGCCAGTTGCGCGACAACCTGGCGCTGATCCGTGGCGTGCAGCGCCAGCTGGAAGAGCGCGATATCCAGCTGTTGCTGGCCATCGTTCCGGCCAAGACCCGTCTGTATCCGGAACACACCGGCGCCCATCAGCCCAGCGCGCTGCAGCGCAGCCTGTACCCGCGCTTCCATCGCGCGGTGCGCAATGCCGGCATCGCCGCGCCGGACCTGCTCGGTCCACTGCAGGCGGCCAAAAGCGAGGCGCCGATGTTCCTGCGCACCGACACCCACTGGACGCCTGAAGGTGCCGACGTGACCGCCCGCGCCCTGAGCGACGTGGTGCACAGCGCCATGCAGCTGCGTGGCGAGCCGCAGCAGTTCGTCACCGAGACCGTGCAGACCCGCTCGCACCAAGGCGACCTGACCCGTTTCCTGCCACTGGCACCGCTGTTCGAAAGCCTGATGCCGCAGGCCGACCGCCTGCAGCAACGCGAAACCCACGCCGCCGAAGCGAGCGGTGACGACCTGTTCGGCGACAGCGATCTGCCGGTGGCGCTGGTCGGCACCAGCTACAGCGCCAACCCATCGTGGAACTTCGCCGGCGCGCTGCGTGAGCACTTGCAACGCGATCTCGCCAACTACGCCGAGGAAGGCGGCGGCCCGCTGGTGCCGATGCTCAAGTACCTGCAAAGCGAGGAACTGAAGAACGACCCACCGCAGCTGGTGATCTGGGAATTCCCCGAGCGCTACCTGCCGATGACCAGCGACTTCACCGATTTCGACCCGCAATGGCTCGCCGCGCTGAAAAACGGCGGCGAGCGCCAGGGGCTGGCTGCCGCCAGTCACTGATTCATCCCCCAAGGAGGACTATCCGATGAACACTCAAACCACCCTACGCCGCTTCACTCTGGGCGCCTGCGCCCTGGCCCTGGGCCTCGGCATGATCCAGGCGCACGCCGATGACGGCGCCCTCTATGGGCCCAAGGCACCGAAAGGCTCGGCCTTCGTGCGCGCCTACAACGCCAGCAGCGCCGAGCTCGATGTCGCCGTCGGCCAAACCCAGCTCAAGCAGATCTCGCCGCTGGGTTCGAGCGACTTCAAATTCCTGCCCGCCGGCAGCTATCAGGCCCAGGTCGGCAACACGCAGATGCCGGTGGATCTGGAGCCCGAGCACTACTACACCCTGGTCAGCCAGACCGGCGCCAAACCGCGCCTGGTCGAGGAGCCGCCCTTCACCAGCCGACAGAAAGCCCTGCTGCGCGTGCAGAACCTGAGCGACAGCACCCTCACCCTGAAGACCGCCGACGGCAAGACCGCCGTGGTCGCTGACGTCAAGCCCGATGGCCGTGGCGACCGCGAGATCAACCCGGTCAAGGTCGGCCTGGCGCTGTTCGACGGTGAGCGCAAGGTCGCCGATCTGAAGCCGGTGACCCTGGAGCGCGGCGAAGTGGTCAGCCTGTTCGTCACCGGCGGCCAGGGCAAGCTGTCGCCCGTGTGGGTCAAGCGCCCCATCGACGGCTGAGACGATGAACGGATTTTCTAGAACAAGGAAAACGGCGGGTACACGCCGCACCGACACGACACGGGCATCCATCTCGTAATGAACGTTAAGGAGAGACACATCATGACCCCCATCATCCTTTCCGGTGGCAGCGGCTCCCGACTCTGGCCTCTTTCGCGCAAGCTGTACCCCAAGCAATTCCTCGCCCTGACCGGCGAACAAACGCTGTTCCAGCAGACCCTGCAGCGCCTCTCCATCGAAGGCATGCAACCGCCGGTGCTGGTGGCCAACCAGGAGCACCGTTTCATCGTCCATGAGCAGCTGGAGCAGATAAGCCAGCAGGCCCAACTGCTGCTGCTCGAACCCTTCGGCCGCAACACCGCGCCAGCCGTGGCCATGGCGGCCCTGCAGCTGATGGCCGAGGGCCGTGACGAACTGATGCTGGTGCTGCCGGCCGACCACGTGCTGGACGACCAGCAAGCCTTCCGCCAGGCCCTGGCGCTGGCCACCGTGGCGGCCGAGAAAGGCGAGATGGTGCTGTTCGGTGTGCCGGCCGACCGCCCGGAAACCGGCTACGGCTACATCCGTGGCAAGGCCGACGGTGCCCTGCCCGAGGGTGTCGCGCGCGTCGCCAACTTCGTCGAGAAGCCCGACGCCCTGCGCGCCACCGAGTACGTAAAAAGTGGCGACTACTACTGGAACAGCGGCATGTTCCTGTTCCGCGCCAGCCGCTTCCTGGAAGAACTCAAGCAGCACGACGTGGACATCTACGACACCTGCCTGCTGGCGCTGGAGCGCAGCCAGCGCAAGGAAGGCGAAATCGCCATCGATCCGGCCACCTTCGCCTGCTGCCCGGACAACTCCATCGACTACGCGGTGATGGAGAAGACCAGCCACGCCTGCGTGGTGCCGCTGAGCGCCGGCTGGAACGATGTCGGTAGCTGGTCGTCGATCTGGGACGTGCACGACAAGGACGACGCCGGCAACGTCATCAGCGGTGACGTGCTGCTCGAAGACAGCCGCAACTGCCTGGTGCACGGCAACGGCAAGCTGGTGTCGGTGCTCGGTCTGGACGACATCGTCGTGGTGGAAACCAAGGACGCCACGATGATCGCCCACAAGGACCGCGTGCAGGACGTCAAGAAACTGGTCAACAGGCTCGACGAGCAGGGCCGCAGCGAAACCCAGAACCACTGCGCGGTTTACCGCCCCTGGGGCTCGTACGACTCGGTGGACATGGGCGGCCGCTTCCAGGTCAAGCACATCACCGTCAAGCCAGGCGCTCAGCTGTCGCTGCAGATGCACCACCACCGTGCCGAGCACTGGATCGTGGTATCCGGCACGGCCAGGGTGACCTGCGACGACCGCGAGTTCCTGCTCACCGAGAACCAGTCCTGCTACATCCCGATGACCTCCGTGCATCGCCTGGCCAACCCGGGCAAGATTCCGCTGGAGATCATCGAGGTGCAGTCCGGCACCTACCTGGGTGAAGACGACATCGAGCGTCTGGAAGACGTGTACGGCCGCAGCGATGCGGTGGCAGCCGTCGCCGCCCATTGAGTCGTTCGTAGCCCGCATGCACTCGGGGTCGCTCTCGCCCCCGGATTGCATGCGGGCTACGCCCTTCTCACCTGCCATCCCGACCTGTGGGCCTGTCACACTCTGCGACAGGCCTCGCGGTTACCCTGACCAGACAGCTTGTGTAGGATGAGTACAGACTTCGCAAAAGGCTGTCCTCATGCTGTTCGGTGTCGTACTCGTCATTACCTGGCTGATCCTGCTGATCCGCTACCCGACCAAGGCCCTGCCGGTGTCCATGGCCGCGCTGGTCGGTATCGGCCTGGTGGCCACCTGGGTGATCTGGCAGGAAAGCCAGGATGAACGCTACCTGGCCCATCTCGAACTGCGCCTGAGCTACGATCCGCAGCGCTGCCCCGCCGATCAACCGCTGGCCATCGACCTGAAGAACGGCAGCGATGCCGCCCTGCAGGAACTGCGCTGGGAAGTCGCCGCCTACCGCCCTGGCAACACCACCAACCTGGCCCAACGCCTGTACGAATCGCCGCGCTACAGAGGCCCGGGCGAGCTGCTGCCCGGCGGCAGCTGGAGCGACTGCATGCCCCTGCCCGACCTGCGCAGCGGCTATCGCCCCGCCACCCTGGAGTTTCGCGCCGAGCGCCTGCAGGGCAAGTTCATCCGCTGATACCTTTGTGCCCACCGTTCACGGCCGACTCACGAGCGCCAGCCTCGTAGCCCGGATGCAATCCGGGGATGCTGCTTGTGACGGTTCCCGGATTTCATCCGGGCTACGAAAGCGCGCGATGTGTACCGGGACGCCAGCCGCTTGCAGCGCCAGCGGACAGCTCGCCACCAGCTCAATCGCTACCCCAGCATCCCCAGCCTGCTAAGCTGCAGCCCCATTCGCCGCCCAGGGAACCCCGCCATGCCCCAACCCAGCGTTCTGATCACAGGCTGCTCCAGCGGCATCGGCCGCGCCCTGGCCGACACCTTCAAGGCAGGCGGCTACGCGGTCTGGGCCACGGCGCGCAAGGACAGTGACCTCGCGGCGCTCGAACAGGCCGGGCTGCATGCCGTGCAGCTCGACGTCAACGACGGCGAGGCGCTGCAGCAGCTGGCAGCTCGCCTGAGTGAAGAGATCGGCGGCCTCGATGTGCTGATCAACAACGCCGGCTATGGCGCCATGGGCCCGTTGCTCGACGGCGGCGTGGAGGCCATGCGCAAGCAGTTCGAAACCAATGTCTTCTCCATCGTCGGGGTGACCCGCGCATTGTTCCCGCTGCTGCGCCGCAGCCGTGGTCTGGTGGTCAATATCGGCAGCGTCTCCGGCGTACTGGTTACGCCATTCGCCGGCGCCTACTGCGCGTCCAAGGCCGCCGTGCATGCCTTGAGCGATGCACTGCGCATGGAGCTGGCGCCGTTCGCCATCGAGGTCATGGAAGTGCAGCCCGGCGCCATCGCCTCCAGTTTCGCCAGCAACGCCAGCCAGCAGGCCGAGGCGCTGATCCGTGAGGATTCGCCCTGGTGGCCGCTGCGTGAGGGCATCCGGGCGCGCGCCAACGCCTCGCAGGACAACCCGACCCCAGCCAGCGATTTCGCCGCACAGCTGCTGGCCGCCGTGCAACGCGACAAACGCCCGCGCCTGCTGCGCCTGGGCAACGGCAGCCGCGCCTTGCCACTGCTCGCCGCGCTGCTGCCCAAGGCGCTGCTCGAGCGCATTCTGCGCAAACGCTTCGGCCTGGTACGCAGCCTGTGAGCCAGGGCCTGCAATTGCGCTACTACGCGACTGCCGGGATCGCCGCGGCCATCGTGCTGAACCTGCTGCTGCGCACCTTCGTGCGCCTGGGCGGCGTGTTCACCACCCTGCTGATCGCCGCCGCCATCGCTGCCGGGCTGGCGCTGGTCTTTCACTGGCGCCAGGGGCGCGCACCGAGCCGTGCCGAGCGCTGGCGCTTCACCCTGCTCTATGGCGGCGTGCTCGCGCTGCTCTATCTGGGCCTGCTGGGCATGATGTACATGCAGGACACACCCAGCCCCATGGGCCTGTTTCTGTTCAGCCTGCACTACCTGTGCTACCCGCTGCTGGCCTGGTGGGCCTTTTCGCCGCGCTGGGGCCGCTGATCTCTCGTCAGGACGACACTCATGCTGCATACCCTCGCCGTCGCCAACTACCGCTCGATCAACCGCCTGATCCTGCCGCTGGGTCGGCTCAACCTTATCACCGGCGCCAACGGCAGTGGCAAATCCAATCTCTATCGTGCCCTGCGCCTGCTGGCGGAAACCGCGCAAGGCGGGGTGGTCAATGCACTGGCCCGCGAGGGCGGTCTGGAGTCGAGCTTCTGGGCCGGGCCGGAGAAGGTTTCGCGGCGCATGCGCAATGGTGAGGTAGCGGTGCAGGGAGGCCCGCGGCAAGGCGCGATGCGCCTGCGCCTGGGCTTCGCCGGAGACGATTTCGGCTACAGCATCGCCCTGGGCCTGCCCGAATCGAACTCGGGAGAGGATCGCACCACGCCAAGTGCATTCGCCCTCGACCCGGAGATCAAGCGCGAGTGCATCTGGGCGGGCGCCAGCTACCGCCCTGCCTCGCTGCTGGTGGATCGCGCCGGACCCATGGTGCGCATGCGTGAAGGTCGCAGCTGGGAGGTACTGGCCCAGCATGTGCCGAACTACGACAGCCTGTTCGATCAGATCGGCAATGACCCCAACTGCCCGGAAGTCTTCCAGCTACGGGAAACCATCCGCCGCTGGCGCTTCTACGATCATTTTCGCAGCGATGCCGACGCCCCGGCGCGGCAACCGCAGCTGGGCACCCGCACGCCGGTGCTGCATCACGATGGCCGTGATCTGGCCGCCGCCCTGCAGACCATCCGCGAGATCGGTGACCCTGCCGCACTGGATGCCGCCATCGAAGACGCCTTCCCCGGCAGCCGCCTGCGCATCGATTTCCAAGCCGGTGGGCGCTTCGTCGTCGAGCTGCATCAGGAAGGATTGCTACGCCCACTGGGAGCCGCTGAACTGTCCGACGGCACACTGCGCTACCTGCTGCTGGTCGCCGCCCTGCTTACGCCGCGACCACCGTCACTGATGGTGCTCAACGAACCGGAAACCAGCCTGCACCCGGATCTGCTGCCGGCACTCGGGCGCCTGATCATCGCCGCCTCGCGGCAGACCCAGGTGTGGGTGGTATCCCACGCCAGCCGCCTGATCTCCACGCTCAAGGAAAGCCCCAACTGCAACATCCTGGAGCTGGACAAGCAGCTCGGTCAGACCTGCATTCGCGGCCAGGGCATGCTGGACGAGCCGCCCTGGCACTGGCCGGATTGAGTCGTGCGCAGCCCCGTAGGGTGTCGCCGGGTCGCCCAGGCCACGCACAGCGGCTGCCAATATCACCCGTCATCGACGCATGACTGCGGTCCTGCAGGATGCACAGCGCGCCCTGTTCGTCGCACAATTGCGTCCGGGTCAAATCCGGGGCCACTGGTCAGCGCTTTCGCGGCTGAAGCCGCTCCTGCAAGCGCACTCGGGCTCAATGGCCGTCGAGATAGCGCTCCACATCCAGCGCCGCCATGCAGCCGGCACCGGCCGAGGTAATCGCCTGCCGGTACACCGAGTCGGCCACGTCCCCGGCGGCGAACACGCCGGAGATGCTGGTCGCGGTGGCATTGCCTTCACGCCCGCCATTGACCACCAGGTAACCGTCCTTCAGCTCCAGCTGGCCTTCGAACAGGCTGGTATTGGGCGTGTGGCCGATGGCGACGAACAGGCCATCCACGTTCAGCTCACGATAAGCGCCGCCGTACTGTTTGAGGCGCACGCCGGTGACGCCGCTGGCGTCGCCCAGCACCTCATCGACCTCGGCATTGAGCTGCAGCTCGATCTTGCCCTCGGCTACCCGCTCCTGCAGCTTGTTCTGCAGGATCTTCTCGGCACGAAAGGCGTTGCGCCGATGCACCAGCGTCACCTTGCTGGCGATGTTGGCCAGGTACAGCGCCTCTTCGACCGCCGTATTGCCGCCACCGACCACCGCCACCTCACGGCCCCGATAGAAGAAGCCGTCGCAGGTCGCGCACGCGGAAACGCCACGGCCCATGAATGCTTCCTCGCTGGGCAGCCCCAGGTAGCGCGCACTGGCGCCGGTGGCGATGATCAGAGCATCGCAGCTGTAAGTGGCACTGTCACCGACCAGGGTCAACGGCTTGCCGGCCAGATCCACGGCGTTGATGTGATCGAACACGATCTCGGTCTCGAAGCGCTCGGCATGCTCCTGCATGCGCTGCATCAGCGCAGGGCCGGTCAGGCCATGCGGGTCGCCCGGCCAGTTGTCCACCTCGGTGGTGGTCGTCAGCTGGCCGCCAGCCTGGATACCGGTGATCAGCAACGGCTTCAGATTGGCGCGCGCGGCATACACAGCCGCGCTGTACCCGGCGGGGCCGGAGCCCAGAATGATGACGCGGGCATGACGAACAGCGGACATCGCTAACTCCTGGCGGGCCTACAGGGCCGGCTGGCGAAATAAAAAGGGACTCTCGAAGCACTAGGGGAAGGCTTGGAAGGATGAGAGCCCCGCAAAAGGAAAGCTGCGGGCAAGGCTATCGAGCACGCAGAGCCAGAGGAAATATCCATTACCAATTCCACGCATAGAGTCCGACTATGGCTGCAAAGTTGAACCTGACCGCAGGCCTGAACTTTCGCCGCAGCGACGAAGTCGGTATGGTCGCGCGCATCAACCACTCAGGAGGCCGCCATGCCCGCCGCTCCCGTTCTGTCTGGCCCGCAATACCTGCGAGAAGGTCTGAAGCTGGTGCTCAGCCCCGGCCTGCGTCTGTTCGTGCTCCTGCCACTGACGGTCAATCTGATCCTGTTCGCCGCCCTGATCGGCTTCGCCGTCAACGAGTTCAGTGGCTGGGTCGACACCTTCATGCCCAGCCTGCCGAACTGGCTGAGCTTCCTGCAGTACATCCTCTGGCCCTTGTTCGTGGTGCTGGTACTGCTGATGGTGTTCTTCACCTTCACCCTGTTGGCCAACATCATCGCCGCGCCGTTCAACGGTTTCCTCGCCGAGAAGGTCGAGGTGGTGGTGCGCGGCGAAGACCACTTCCCGCCCTTCAGCATCGCCGAGCTGACCGCCATGGTGCCACGCACCCTCGGCCGTGAAATGCGCAAGCTGGCCTACTTCCTGCCGCGCGCCATCGCCCTGCTGATCCTCAGCTTCATCCCGGTGGTGAATCTGATTGCCGCACCACTGTGGCTGCTGTTCGGCGTATGGATGATGGCCGTGCAGTACATCGACTACCCGGCCGACAACAACAAGATGAGCTGGCAGGACATGCTCGCCTGGCTGCGCGAAAAACGCTGGCAGAGCCTGAGCTTCGGCGGCATCACTTACGCCGCGCTGCTGGTGCCGGGGCTGAACATCCTGATGATGCCGGCCGCCGTGGCCGGGGCCACGCTGTTCTGGGTACGCGAGCGCGGCTAGCCGCCCCGTCATAAAGACGCAACGCGAACGTCACAAACCTTACATCGCACAGGCAGAGACTGCGTACATGAACGCATCCTCTCTGCATGTCGCGCTGATCAGCGAAACCTTCCCGCCGGAAATCAACGGCGTGGCCAACACCCTCGGCCGCCTGGTCGATGGCCTGCGAGGCAACGGCCATCGCGTGCAATTGATACGGCCACGCCAGGAGCTCGATCAGGAGCAGGACGGCAACGACGACCTGCTGCTCACTCGTGGCTGGCCGCTCCCCGGCTACCCCGGCCTGCAATGGGGCCAATCGTCGCTGCACAAGCTGCTCAGACGCTGGCAACGGCAACGCCCGGACGTGCTCTACATCGCCACTGAGGGTCCGCTGGGGCTGTCCGCGCTGCGGGCCGCCAGGCGCCTGGCGATCCCGGTGGTCAGCGGCTTTCACACCAATTTTCAGCAATACACCGGGCACTACGGTATCGGCCTGCTGACGCGGGCGATGACCAACTACCTGCGCTGGTTCCACAACCGCACGCAACTGACCCTGGTACCGAGCATCGGCCAGAAGGTCGATCTCGAACGTCGTGACTTCGAACGCCTGGCCCTGCTCGCCCGTGGGGTCGACAGCCAGCTGTTCCATCCACGCCGGCGCAGCGATGCCCTGCGCGAAAGCTGGGGTCTGGGGCCCGATGACCTGGCCGTGCTGCATGTCGGGCGTCTGGCCGCAGAGAAGAACCTCGGTCTGCTGGTCAAGGCCTTCCACGCCCTGCAGGCAACTCACCCGCAGCGCCGCATGCGCCTGATCCTGGTGGGTGATGGGCCGCTGCGTGCAAGCGTGCAGGCGCAGCTACCGGAGGCGCACTTCTGCGGCCTGCAACGAGGGGAGGCGCTGGCCACACACTATGCCTCGGGCGACCTGTTCCTGTTCCCCAGCCTCTCGGAAACCTTCGGCAATGTGGTGCTGGAGGCTCTGGCATCGAGCCTGGGCGTGGTGGCATACGACCAGGCAGCGGCCGCCCAGCATATCCATCACGGCCACAACGGCATGCTCGCCCGCCCCGGAGACGAGGCCGGCTTCTGCGAAGCGGCCTGTGACCTGCTGGGTGACACGGAGGTGTTGCGGCATATCCGCCTCAACGCCCGTCGGCACGCCAGCCACCTGAGCTGGGACGGCATCGTCACGCTGTTCGAGCAACACCTGCGCAATGCCATGCAGCCGGTGCCCGAGCGGACCCAGCCGGTAAACGTCGACACCCCGGTGGCGATCCCGAGCAAAACGTCGGAGCACTGATACATTCCCCATAGGGTGCGCCGTGCGCACCGGGACCAGCCACGATACCGAGCACGGCGCCCCCTCAACCAGCAGCCATAAAAAAGCCCCGATGTGCCGGGGCTGGGAAAACCAGGCGCCGGCTCGCGGCGCCCTGGAAAGCCAGGTTCAGACCAGCGTGGTCAACGCCTCGCGACTGAACGGCAGGATGTCCTGCTCGCGACCTTCGCGCACCTTCAGCGCCCAGTCCGGGTCGACCAGCAACGCGCGCCCCACCGCTACCAGGTCGAATTCCTGCTTGTTCAGGCGCTCGAGCAGATTCTCGAGGCTGGCAGGCTCGGCCACCTTGTCGGTCTTGACCATGAACTGCAGGAACTCGCCATCCAGGCCGACGCTGCCGACGGTGATGGTCGGCTTGCCGGTGAGCTTACGTGTCCAGCCGGCCAGGTTGAGGTCGCTGCCTTCGAACTCCGGCTCCCAGAAACGGCGGGTCGAGCAATGGAAAATGTCCACGCCAGCATCGGACAGCGGCTTGAGGAAGGCTTCCAGCTGTTCCGGGGTCTGCACCAGACGCGCGGTGTAGTCCTGCTGCTTCCACTGCGAGTAACGCAGGATGATCGGGAAGTCCGGGCCGACCGCCGCGCGCACCGCCTGGATCAGCTCGATGGCGAAACGCGAACGCGCCGCCAGGTCGCCACCGTAGCCATCGGTGCGCTGGTTGCTGCCTTCCCAGAAGAACTGGTCGATCAGGTAACCGTGGGCGCCGTGGATCTCCACGCCGTCCATGCCAATGGCCTTGGCGTCGCGCGCAGCCTGGGCGAAGGCGGCGATCACCTCATCGATATCGGCCTGGGTCATGCCATGCACCACCACCTGACCGTCCTTGACCTTCTCCATCGGCCCATAGCCGGGCACGCTGGCATCCGGCTCGGTGCCCAGCTTGCGCACATTACCCACATGCCAGAGCTGCGGGACGATCTTGCCGCCTTCGGCATGTACGGCGTCGACCACCTGCTTCCAGCCGGCCAGGGCCTCTTCGCCGTAGAAACGCGGCACGTTCGGGTAACCGTTGGCGGCCTTGTGCCCGACCGTGGTGCCCTCGGTGACGATCAGGCCCACCCCCGCAGCGGCGCGGCGACGGTAGTACTCGATGACCTGGGCATTGGGTACGCCACCGGGCGAGAACGAACGGGTCATCGGCGCCATGACCACACGGGTCGGCAGCTCCAGGTTACCGAGGCGGAACGGGGCGAACAGGGCTTGAACGGGAGCGCTCATCATCTTTCCTCTGGGGTTGAAGGGTAATCAGGCCTGCAGCAAACGCTCCAGGCGGGTGACGAAAGCTTGCAGCGGCTGCAGGTTGCGGCCGACCTTGAGGCGGGCGAGCACGCCCTGCCAGGCGTCGCTGATGAAGGTGGCGAGGTTGCCGCAGTCCTCGTCGGCCGGCAGTTCACCGGCGGCCTGCGCCTGCTCCAGGCAGCCGCGCAGGATGTCCACCGAGGCCTGCTGGATGGCCGCGACTTCGGCGCCGATCGCCGGCAGCATCTCACTCATTTCGAAACTCAGGCTGCCGATGAAGCAGTGGTACTGCGGCGTATCCTGGCGGGCGAAGTGCGCCAGCAGCTCACGGTAATAGCCAAGGATGCGCGCCCGCGGGCTCTGCGCCGGGTCGTTCAGCGCCTGGGCGTATCGCGCCAGACGCGGGCGATAGATGAAAGCCAGCGCCTGCAGGGCGAAGTCTTCCTTGCTGGCGAAGTAGTGATAGAAGCTGCCTTTGGGAATCCCTGCCGCCTGGACGATCTCCAGCACGCCGGTGCCGTGATAGCCGCGCCGGGTCATCACCGCCGAGCCTTTGCTCAGGATCAGGTCGCGCTTGTCGAGTCGAATGCTGTTCATGGCGCCGAGCATATGACCGGTCGTCTCGCTCGGCACAGCACTATTGATATTGGTGATTGAGGGTTAGAACGGAACACCTGAATGGACGGGTCTTTCGAGGCGGATACCAGGTGGGGAGCCATGGGGCGTGATCGACCAGGTAAAAGGCCTGTCGCAGAACATGAAGCAACCACAAACCTGTAGGAGCGGCTTCAGCCGCGAAATGCATCGCGGCTGAAGCCGCTCCTACAGTTCGTTCAGACCACTCTGGCAGCTGTTTTTCGGACGAACATGAGGACTGGAAGGGTGCTGTTCTGCTGGATCGACAAAACGTGATCCCCCCCTACGCTCAGGGTTGCAACCAGATCAGCGAGGCGAAACGCCCGGTGCGGGCGCTGCGCCGATAGGAATAGAACCGCGGGTCGTTGTAGGTGCACAGGCCACCACCACTGACGGCGGTAACGCCGATCACAGCTAGGCGAATGCGCGCCAGCTGGTAGATATCGGCCATGAACTTACCGGCATTGACGCTGGGCACGAATGCGCTGGCAGCCTCGGCATGCTGTTGCACGAAGGCCTCACGCACTTCGCCGCCTACCTCGAACGCGGCCGGACCGATGGCCGGGCCAAGCCAGACCAGCAACTCCTGCGGCGCCACGTTCAGCGCCTGCACGGTCGCCTCCAGTACGCCACCAGCCAAGCCCCGCCAGCCGGCATGGGCCGCCGCCACGCGCGTCCCGGCGCGGTCGCAGAACAAGGCCGGCAGGCAGTCGGCGGTCATCGCCGTGCAGGCGATACCGGGTGTGGCCGTCCAGTTGCCATCGGCTTCGATGACCAGCGCCGGGGCCGCTGGCGCCACGACGATGCCATGCACCTGACGCAGCCAGGCCGGCTGGCAACCCAGGACATCGATCAGCTGTTGACGGTTGCTTGCCACGGCAACGGGGTCGTCTTCGACATGGTCGCCCAGGTTGAAGCTGTCGAACGGCGCAGCGCTGACGCCGCCGCTACGCGTGGTGACGCAGGCGCGCACATTGGCTGGCGCAGGCCAGTCGGGTGTCAGCCAGTCGTGGGCACTCACCCGACGAAGGCCTCGCGATCCTGACGCAGCAGAGTCAACAGCCAGACCAGATCATCCGGCAGCGCCGACTCCCACTTCATGCGCTTGCCGGTAGCCGGGTGATCCAGCTCGAGAAAGCGCGCATGCAGGGCCTGACGCGGAAACTCCTTGAGGCTTTGCACCAGGCTCTGGCTGGCAGCCGGTGGAATGCGGAAACGCCCGGCGTAAACCGGATCGCCCACCAGCGGATAGCCTACATGGCTCATGTGCACGCGAATCTGGTGGGTACGCCCAGTTTCCAGCTTGACGCGCACTTGGGTGTGCGAGCGATAGCGTTCGAGCACGCGGTAATGACTGATCGCCGGCTTGCCGCCGTCGGTCACCGCCATGCGCTGACGCTGGCTGGAGCTGCGACCAATGGGCGCGTCGATGGTGCCACCGGCGGTGATCACACCGATGCAGATGCATTCATAAATGCGGCTGACGCTGCGCTTCTGCAGTTGCTCGACCAGATTGGTCTGCGCCTGCAGGGTCTTGGCCACCACCATCAGGCCGGTGGTGTCCTTGTCCAGACGATGGACGATGCCGGCACGCGGCACATTGATGATGTCCGGCACGTGATGCAGCAGCGCATTGAGCAAGGTGCCGTCGGCGTGTCCGGCAGCCGGGTGCACGACCAGCCCAGCAGGCTTGTCGATCACCAGCAGGTGTTCGTCTTCGTAGACGATGTTCAGCTCGATGTCCTGTGCGATCCACTCGCCCTGCGCTTCCTGCTCGGCATCGAGCACCAGGGTCGAGCCGGCATGCACGGTATCGCGCGGGCGTGCCACGGCACCATCGACGGTCAGGCGACCGTCCTTGATCCAGGTGGAAAGCCGCGAACGCGAGTACTCGCCAAACAGCTGCGCAGCCACCTGGTCGAGGCGTTGACCGCCCTGTTCAAAGGGAACGATGGCCTGGAGTTGGATCAGCTGTTTATCTATAGAAGTCATCTTCGGCAACGGCGGGAGCCTGGCCTTTGGTTTCGGCGACAGGCTTGTGGTTAAATACGGCGTCTTTGCCCCAGGGTTTTCCGGGGGCGCTCATCATAACAGGACGGCCGCGCGGCCGTCACAGGGACGCAAGCCGCCATGCAAGTGAAACACCTGCTGCTGATCGCCATCCTCGCCCTTACCGCCGC
>Ga0070752_1000598_pt1 | contig 28675 bp, 36 predicted proteins | sample VirMetDEL_Aug_30_FD_77440 | JGI IMG/M metagenome (GOLD analysis project Ga0070752, IMG submission 77440) | Aqueous microbial communities from the Delaware River and Bay under freshwater to marine salinity gradient to study organic matter... | ecosystem: Environmental > Aquatic > Marine > Coastal...
CTCCTACAGGTCGTGTTGTGACCGTTCAATGGAAAGATGGTTACGATATGCGACCTCATAAAGAGAAGATATATCCCAACAAGTTCGATGGCGAAGAGGAGTTGCGATACACCATTACTGCAATCATCCGTGGGATCAAGAAAGGGGCAAAGCAAGACGGTTGGACACTCAGCCATAGTGGGCAATCATTCTCATCCAAGAGGAGCAACCCACGCAGACGAAAAAATACCCCCCAAGTACGCATTTTTGCTCTGAAAGCAATGCCTTTGCAACCTAGGCACATAAAATTGCTTCAAAGCATAACAGACGAGTTTGGTGACCCCACTCCAATGATTGACTTGGTATTGAAAAAAGCAAAAAAGAGTATGATCGTAAAATTGACCCTCCAACAAGCCGAACGGCTTTATGAGGAATTAGATGTAATACAAGGAGCGTATTCAAAATTTGACTACTTGCCTCAGTATCAGCAAGAGGGGAAAACTCTAGATCAATTCAACCGTGTATATGTCCGACACTTGATTGGTGCTTTGAACAATGACCCTTTGTTCGCTCGCAAGAGAAAACGAGCAGAAACACACCCCCACTATGCCACGGATCGGGCTATGAGGGGCAAATTGAAGAACCCACGCAGGCGAAAGAATACCCGACGACGTATTCGAAAGTATTCGCTACGTGAGAATGACGCAATACCTACTTACAAGGTGGCAATGCAAAACATCAAGGACTACTTGAAACAGAAAGGGTGGTCAATCAGGGGTGACTACGGACAAAAAGGAGACTTTGTACTCCTGTTCAAAAAGCAAACAATTCATATCGGGTTGAAGTATCGAACCAAAACTGAAAGCCTGAGAAACCTCTATGGATCAATGCACTTGCCCGACATCCGAACTCTCTCAATGAGAAAGTTGGATCAAGACATCGCTTATTATCAACGTATTCTGCGAGAGAGATAAAGCAATGAAAACCGAGTCTCCTACCAGTTTTGATCAGTGGCTTGCAGCCGTGATGAAACGCAACAAAATTACGGCAAGCAAACTTGCCCGTATGTTGAAGTGCCATCATAATGTAGTTCGATCGTGGCAACGTGGTCGGAACTTACCCAACGGATACTACATTGCAAACATCATTGTAGTCTTGGAAAAGGAGACAGGCGAGAACTTTACCCAACTCTGTGAGACCTGCTTTCACGCTCTCATCGAACACCATAAGCCAAAATGAACCCTCTTCTATTCACACAGATCGCTCAGTACAAAGACACCATCGAACAAGGTATGCGTCGCAATGACAAAGCAACTTTGAACAAGGGCTTGGAGGGGCTATCTATTCTGTGCGGAAGACTGCTATTGGATCTTTCCAAGAGTGAAGACGCAGGGTTTTGTCAGAACGGCTTGAATATGCTCCTTGGAGCGAGAGAGACAATGATTGCAGGCAAGGGTATGCTACAAGACAAGTCTCCCTATGTAGTGGATAGTTCCAAGCCAAGCAGGTGGGTATCTTTTGACGGGGAGATCAAGACTCCACTTGAAGTCCGTAAGTCGCCCATACCCCAAGCAGGGAATGGTCTTTTCACCACGAGAGCCATCCAACGAGGAGAAGTCATTGCTCCAAGCCGAGTAAAGATTGACACGACAGGAGACTTCTTCAAAGACTGGCGAAAGTTCCCTGTCGCTGCAATGACAAACCATCATCCGATCCCTAATATGGACATTGTACGGGGGCAGCCTCCTTTGGGTTGTGATCCCTCCTTTGGGGAGACGTGCTACTTCGTAGCGAACCGAGACATCAAAGCAGGAGAAGAACTTACCTCTGACTACAGAGACAAAGGTTGGGCTGAGTGGGACTATTTTGACAGTCTTGATCTGCCTTTTATGGAGTGGGATAGGCTTGCTCTCAGCACCTGCAAGGACGTTCCAAGCCTATGGCACAAGGTTGCGGAGAAGCCGTCAGATTATGCTCTCCCTATAGGTTTAACGGGTGGGGCTGCAATGGTCGCTGCCTCTCAGTATGTCAAAGGAGCCGCCTCACCCATTCTAGGTATTGGTGGATTGCTTTGGACAGGTTACTGTGTATGGAGGAGTACCGATGAATGATAAAGCCCTAGATGAAATGATGAGCAACGTGCGAAAGCATACAATGAAAAGGCTGCTCTCACTGCTAGACGAAGCCACAGAAGCCGCCTATAGAGGTGAGGTGGATGAGGTACGCAAAGCAACACAGGAAGCCCTGTTTCGTATTGATATGGCTTCTGAGACTCTATTCGGGTTGATTGCAAACAACTACGGAGCAGATGAAGCCGTCCATCAAAAGGTTGAGAATGAAGAGTTCAAAGCAAAGATTAAGAATGGCTTCTGTGATAAGATCGTGCTTGCTATGCACATCCGATCGGCTATCGAAAAGGGTGTGCCCGAAGCATAATAAAAAAGCCACCAATGCAGGTGACTCTTTATTGTGGGGGCAGGGCTTCTATGCTTTGGGGATGAGGCATATTTTGCTCCTGCTCCCTCCCTTTCGGGGTTCCCAAGTTCAAGGACGACGGTACATCGCCCACTTGGGTTATAGGGGGTGATTGGCTGAGATCTCTTCCATTGCTTCCTCCCAAGCCTCTTGCTCATCCATTCGACTGGATAGAGTCATTGCGTGGGTTGGGTTCGGAATGTCTGAGGGGTCGAAGTATTTCGGCTCTGCGTAGTCCATCACACCCTCATCATCCTCTGCGGTTGTATAGATTGGATGGGCATAGACGCTCGGTTGGAATGAGCAAACGTGAGTACGAACGTTGTTGTCGTACATCCAAACGATGTCGTTCCATTCGAACACGTAGAACTCGTAATCGTTATCATTGAACATCATTCGCCTCCTAGGGCATACCATACAAGGACATTACCCCCGAACACAAAGCCGTGCCACAGGGGATGATAGAATGCGTAATTGGTTTTTCCTAGCCAATAAACACCCAGTGACAGGATGAGCCACGCCAAGCAATAGGAAACTTGGAACCAAGTAGCGTTGGATACCAAGTAAGCGAAGATGAACACCAAGGAAACAACGCATAAGATATGGTCTGCTTGTCGCCAAAAACGGTTCCTCTCTTTCGATCGGTGGTAAAGATATGAGGCAATGCCGTTTGCCCCAAGAACGGTTCCAAGAAGTGCGTATCCAAGGTGGAGATACAAAGCCACATTCACGATGAATAGGAGGTGAGTATAGATAATTGGATCGTTCAAGGGTCTCATTTTTCGTTTCCTTTGGTGTAACCGTCTTTGTACCACCCTCCTCCTTTCAATGCAAAAGAGGACTGTGAGATTTTCCTCCTCATCTTCTCTTCGCACTTCTCGCAGTTGGGAGCCTTGGCATTGAAGCCTTGTAACTTCTCCACGTATGTTTTACACGTTTTACACTCATACTCATACAGAGGCATTGGTATCTCTCACACTACTGAATAAGGTTTGCACAAGGAGGAAGTTTTTCTCTAGCCACTCAGGGGGAAGTTCGATAGTCCCATCCGATAGCAAGATGCAGATTTCAGACCACATCTCCTGAAACGAGGAAAACGCATTCCAAGGCATTTGTTGTACAATCCAGTGATGGTCAGGGGAAGCCCCTAAGAAGTCTGTCCATACCGCCCCCAAGACCTTTTGATCATTGCATTTAATTTCAAAGATAACGTCATCTAATTCAAAGGATACTCCATCCACTGAAAGTGATCGTATATATACTCTTTTCATACTTCATTCCCCCATACGACCCAATCTTCGCCACGTTCCGCACGAGCAAAGATTTCAAGGTAGTGTCCCTTGGATCGTTGTTCAATGAGATTATAACTCGTTTCAGGCTTGGCTGAGTGTTTTGTTTTCTTTGCTTTGAGAATGGAGGGTACAGATTTGCTTTCCGTTCGTGGAGCCGTAGGTTTTGTCCCTCTTGTGCCAAACAAGCAGATCTCGTGCTGACCTCGGAAGTATTGTCCAAGTCCAATCTTCTCTTTCACCCATACGAAGTTGGTCACGTAGCGAAAACCAAGTGCTTTCATTACAAACAGTCCGTCTTCCAAGAAGTTGTTCGTTACCCACATATACAGGTGTGCGTTTTCTTCGATCTGATCCCAATACTCGCACCGATAGATGGTTTTGATAATGTCGTGTGTCTTCATCAAAGGATAGTGGCGATCAGCCCCTCGCTTGATATGACCTCCTCCTCGTTCGTTCCAAGGTGGATCGATTACCACGGTAGAGAACGTCCATTGTCTTTTGATTGCCTCTTGCCTCTCTCTTTCAAAGTCGTCTTGCTCAATCTCCCATTGTGCAAGATGGTCTTCTGTGAGTTCATCTGCTGCTTTGACGCACAAGCCCCATTGGATCATTTCGGCTGCTTGTCTTCCATAGTGTCCCTCTAGGCTCCAAGCCTGCCCTGTATCAATCATCCCTTGTACCGCCCTGTAGCGGTCAATTACGTTGTCAATCTCCCCTCTTAAAAAGGGTGTAATGAGTGTCGGAAACTGTTCTCGTTCCATTTTTTCTCCTGTTTTTGCGAAAATGTAGTAGTTCATAAGGCAGGTTCAAACTGCCATATCAATGAGTCACGGAAATAATGTATTATCGTAACTTATCCATTGAAATATAGCAAAATTGAGTGCTATCGTCTAGGAAATCTTGAAAAAATCGTGATAAAGTAGTACGAAACGCCCTATGGAGGAAATTATGTTTGCATTACTATTGACCACACTTCTCGCTTGCGGAGACAAAGACCAAGATACCGCTGAGAGCCACGATACGGCTGCTGAAAGCATTGACACGGCTTCAGAGGGGGAAGACACCGCTGAGGAAGAAGATACCGCTGAAAGCGAAGACACGGCTGAGAGTGAAGACACGGCTGAGGAAGAATAAGCAATGAAACTCAAACCTACAATGGTATTGCTTGGGCTTGGAGCCTATTACCTCTTAAAAGGAGGAAAAGACCAATCCTGCCCAAGAGCCACACAAGACCTCAAATACAACACCAAGAACCGCAACAAAGCAATCAAAGAAGACTACATCCAATACGGACCGGTCAATCTATCTGACAGATCCTACTGGGAACGGCTTGCGGATCATTGGAATACTACTCCCGATGTAGCCAAGAAAAGCCGATGTGGGAACTGTGTTGCTTTTGACATATCGCCACGTATGCTTGAATGTATGACGGTAGGGCAACCCTCAAAACGCATTGAAGACAAAGACGGCTACCTTGGCTATTGTCATATGCACCACTTCAAGTGCCATTCTGCTCGTACTTGTTACACTTGGGCAGCAGGCGGAGCCATATCGGACGATAAAGATAGCCTTGAATGGCAACGTAAATCAAAAGGAGAATAACAATGTACAATTACAACCCTCACTGCTATGGAAATCCCCAAGTAACTCAAGAGATGGTAGAGCAGATGTTCAACTGGCTTGTACAAAACGCAAAAGATACACCTGCGGAAGAAATGCTGAAATCAACTAACGACTGGATAACCCCCAAAGGTTTATCGGAGTTGGCGGCTATGTATATGGAGACTCCACCTGAGTATAGAAGTATAGCAAAAAACAAGATACTGGAGTCGCTTTCCATCGTGCAGGAAAAAACTGGTGTCAAGTTCGCATTGCCACCGACATTCCCCCCTGAAATAGCCCAAGAATGGAATGCTATGCAAAACACATCATCCACCGATCCACGAGGCACAATGCCAAAAGAGGGTGGAGAAGCAGTTGCAATAGCCGCTGCTGATCCAAGAGATAGAGTCATTCAAACTGTCCGAGAACGGTTGCTATTTCAATCCAACTCAATTCAACGGGCAGGGATGTCCATAAGTTGCGGTACTCAGACTGCTTTGCAAAAGAAGACAAGGCAACTGGCTATTCACAATATGCTCAACCAACTGAAACTGAACATCAATAATGGTCGTGCAGAGACTCCCATTGCATTGTATCAAACTTGTGTAGCCAATCCTAGACTTGACCTCAGTAGTAACCCTGCTTTCTTGCTCTCTCTTGATGCTGAGATTGCTCGTACTGCCGAGGAGCCTGAGATCGCTACTCAGACCACTACAGTTGCTTCCGTCAAAGGTAAGCAAGGAATGGACGCTCTCGTTGATGAACTTCCACTACTCGCTGCTCACGGAGCCGCAGGAGCCTTGTTTGGCAAAGCATTCTTCGACAAGCCCATCGCAGGAGCCATCGCTGCTCCCGTAATTATGCACTTCTTGTCGCCACTTATGAAAAAATTGTAGTTGCATTTAATTTCCAAGTGGTTATGCTTTGAACACTGAGGCGTTCCGCCTCGGTGTGTAGAATGGGTTACCCAAAGACACACTCACTGTAGGTGTTGGACGCACAGGGATGAGGTGGCGAGGGTAACCCATTCGGTTCCCCCCAAAGATCCTCCAAGGTGATCCCCTCACCGCCCACAACTGAGAAGACTACTAATGGTGGTCTTCTTTCAGTTTTTACTGTTCCTCTTCGGCTTCTTCTTGTTCTTCTTCTTCTTCTACAACCTCTATCGGATCTGCGTGGCTCTCCATCAATCGAATAGCCGTGTCAAAGAAGTAAGAGAATGCAGAGGAGCCAAGAGCGAACAGTATCATTTCAATGAATGTAATGCCTGTGACGTTCATAGGGTTCTCAAAGATCATCTTCAGTTTCCACCCGATCCAAGTGATCCAACCTGCGTGAAAGCCTGTGCAATAGGTACAAACAAGCATTTTATCAAGCCAGTCATTATGACCTCGGAGGAAAGGTGCCTTGTGCTGCATACCGAATGTAATACCATAGGCTACAAGTAGATAGAAGAAAAAGTCCATAGCGGTGACTCCTGTGAGTGGTGTTTTTGATAATATATCCTGTGGTATAATGATTGTCATTTTTGATCCTTTTGCTCAGAAGCATACTTGACCCCCATAATGGTGCCGATGATTGAGAAAGAGTTTGTCAAGAGAATGCCAAAGAGATTGCTCCAAGTGTTGCCAATTAAAGTCTTCTCACTGCTTCCTGAATACATTGCAAAGAAGTACATAAGGGTTACGACTACCCCAACTCCTACAATGACCCACAAGGCAATCTGTACGATGTTTCCGATCAGTTCAAATTGAGTACGACGTTGGAGAACATCAAGATCATTCTCAATCCTTTGCTTGGCTACTTCTGCCGCTTCCAATGCTTCTTTGAGTTCGGACATCAAACGATCGTTCTCCTTGGCTTTCTTTTCCAAGTCCTTGTTTTGAGTTTGAACCTGCTTTGTGACTTCAAGCCGTTGCTTCCGCTTCTCTTTGTCGTTATCAAGGGCTGACTTTAAGTAGGTCTGAAAGTCTGTATATTCACTCTCTACCAAACGAATTAAGTTTCCCTCCAAGAAGATACTCCGATCGGCTGCCAATGCAATGAGTTCCGTTTCTGTTTCCCGATGGAACCTCATTTATACACCGTAAAGGATTGGGTCTTGTCTGCATATTTTGAATAGTCTTCTCTGAACCGTTCCAACCGAGGTTCAATGTCGTCTGACTTCACAATCCAAAACTGTGCCCCGACCAAAGCAGCCTTACCAATTTCATCTTGGTCAGCACTGCTTGATATAATGCCAATCACAACACCGTTCCCATACATTGTATTGATACGTCGGATCAGTTCAATCCCATCGAATGTCGATCCAATTATGTTCAGATCTACGAAGACACATTCGGGACGGGTAGAGGGGTTGGTTGCCCAAGCCTTGAACAACTTCTCGGCTTCATCCGCAGACGAAACACTTTGCAATGACAGGGTAATGTCCAAAAGACTACAAGCGTCTTCGAATACGAGGTGGAATAGGTTCTCATCATCAACAAGCAAAATAGAGTTTATCATCGCAGTTTTATCCTTATGGTGGTGCCTCCCTCGGCATTCAAGGAGGAAGTTACTTCAAAGTTATGTTCATTCAATATGGCAAGGGTAATGTTCAAGCCTAACCCCGTACCCTCCTCGGTTTGGTTGTCCTTACGAGTGTAAGGTTGAGAAAGCCGTTCGAAGTCTTCTTGGCTCATACCACGCCCATTGTCAATAACACCCAAGGTGTCATTATCAAGCATTGTAATAGCAACCATCTTGAACTCACTATCATTATACTTCAACCCATTACGGATGAGGTTGTCGATAGCAGTGCAAAACAAGGCTTCATTGACTTCAAGCGTCGGCAACCAGTCCAAAGCAATCCGATCGGCATAACTGGTACTCTTCAGGTATTCTGCGAGGATCTTGGCTAGGTCTTTTGGTTCTTTCTCTATTGCTGCATTCGGCTTCACTAGGTTTGTGAAGTGTTTCACACCTTGATAGACTCGTTGAGTATGCTCCAAACCCTCTTCAAGGAGTTTCAAAGGCGGAGCGAGGCGTAAATCTTTAATTGCTTGATCCGTCAGTCTTCTTTTGAGACTGCTCAAACCTCTCGGCAAGTAAATGTTGATACCTGAGTGCATATCGTGCCGAAGTATCTTCGCTGCGTGTTCAAGATACTTGTTTGTTCGCACGAGTTCGGCATAGTCAATGTCGGCTTGTGCTTTACTTGTCCGATAAGCCTGCCATAGGTCGTATGCAATAAAGATAAAAGGTGGGATGAAAAGCAATACACATCCGTAACCGAATAATGCCAAATCATAGGATGGCTCTACCACACGAAAAACGATCCCTGTTTGAACCACAAAGAACGTCAGAATGATGGCTACGGCAAGACCAATGCAAAAGCGAGTACGAGGTTTCATTAAGCCCTCATCATCTGTATATCAATGTTCAACTTGACTTCATCCCCAATGAGAAGAGTATTCCGTCCCCCTGCTACATTGAAGTTCAGATCCCATTCTTGTCGTTTGATTACACCTTGCATTTCAAAGCCAAACTTCTCCTGCCCGTAGTGATCAACATCGCTCCCGTTGTAAGTTGCTTGAAGTGTGATCGGCTTGGTTGTGTCCTTGATCGTAAGAGTTCCGTGAATGTTATATTTGTTCTTATCTACTATTTCCAAGTATTGACTTCTGAAAAGCATTTTGGGAAACCGTTTGACATCAAAAAAGTCAGGACTACGGAGGTGGTGATCCCGTTCCGTGATCGACGTGTCGATAGAAGCAACGTCAATCGAGCATTCAATCTTTGCGTCACTGAAGTCCCTCTTTTCACTGTCCATCGTAGCGGTGAATGAAGTAAAACGACCTTTGACAGAGGAGATCATCAAGTGCTTGATCTTGAACTCTATGTCCGAATGTTGAGGATCGATAACGTATAACATTAAAAACTCCTATACTTGGGGTGTGCGATTGTCGATAATATAAGGCTTTGTCTTATCCAGTTCAATACGAAACAAGGTTCCAACCTTTTGTTTTTCAGGCAGGATGGTAAAGCCGTGGTCTTCTATGATTGCAACGGCAATGTTGAGATCAAGACCTTGGTAAGTATCCACATCGTTGTCTGCGATGTAAGGCTTGCAATACTTGAAGAAGTCGGCTTGGCTCAGTCCGACACCGTTGTCTAGGATACAAAGAGTAGATGTACCCTCCACATAGATACGAACCCACTTTTCTTCACTCTCATTAAACTGTAAGCCGCCTCGTATTAAGTTGTCGATTGCTATGCAAAACAAGATAGGGCTTACCTCAGCCGTGAGCAGAGGTTCGATGGTGACTTGGTTCTTGTATGCTTTTGTTCGCAACCAGTCTTTCAGGATCTCAGCCAAGTCACAGGCTTCGACTTCTAGGATACCCTCAGACTTCATCAGTTGAGTGAAAGCATAGACACCCTCATAAACTTGCTTCGTGTAGGCTAGACCCTCTTCAAGGAGTTGTATGCTGCCATCCAACTTATGCTTTGCAGCAACTTGATCAGGAAGACGACGTATGAGGCTTTTGACTCCCCTTGGAATGTAGGTATTGATACCACTGTGCATATCGTGTCGTATCACTTTGGCAATATGCTCCAAAAAAAGGTTCTTCTGCAATAAGGCTTCTTGGTGCCGTATCCGCTCAGAAGTGGAGTAAATAATGTTGTGGTATTCAGCAAGCCAAGCGTCATACTTGGGCTTGTCGTTGGGCATAAACTCACCCACCCTGTAATGAGTTGGAAGCCGCAAGTCTCCATCTTCCAATAAGAATACCGTAGTCAGAAAGATACTGGTGAGCCTCAATCGGTCAAACGTATTGATAACCTCAGCCTCTATTTGGCTACTGTCTTCTTCGGCATACAAGAACCTTGGAGCATTCTTATGCTGATCAAAGGATATGGGATCGTAAAAATCTGTAATGTCCCATATGAGAGAAAACCACTCGCCTGCTCTTGCTCTCATAAATCATCCTAGGGGTTGTAGCCGTTGGCTGCTTTTGGGTTTCGGAAATAGAATGTACCACCGTTACCTGACCAAGCCGTAGCGGTGTTTGGTCTCCACTCTACCGTGAGAAAACCCGGTCCTGTGTTGTTGCCACCCACTGCCGCAAAAGGATAGATTACCCCTGAAGTCAAAGACAAGTTTCCACTTGTTACAGTTCTTGTACTGTGTAGTCCCCCATTATCGACCACCGCATTGTCAGGATCTAGGTTTGTATCGGTTTGGTTTGCATTCGTCCCAATCCAAAGGTAGGAAGCATCATCGGAGGTTGTGCGGAACTGCCAAGTTGTAGTCGTAGTGTTCGGTATGAAATACCCACGAAACAACCAAGTATCGGTATTTCCAATGTTATAGTTGTTGAGTTGTGAGACAAGATCAACATCCCCCGATGGAGTCGTAAGGTTACCCATATTGTCAGCAAAGTAGGTATTAAACCGCCTGCCTCGGAGTTGGGAGAATAATCGTTGTCTATTGCCTACAATCACGAGAGAGTTCTCCGAAAAAATAAAGAGGCTCGGAGTCCGTCCGTGTTCGTTGCAGGAGTAGCAGTAATTGCAAAGGTTACAACATCCCCTTGTGCCCTTGTACCACTTGTGACTGTGCCCGTTTCCGCTGAGGTATTTGTGCCTGTGATCGACAACGTGATCATTGTTGTTCCACCATTCGCAACGGTCACGGTAACATCTCCTGCCGTCCCGTGCTGATCAAGATTTAGACGAAGACCTGTAACCTCCAAAGCATAAGGGCAGTTGAAACGATAAGCATTCGTATCGGTCTGCAACTGAACACCCGAAATAGATAGTTCTGTGAGAAGTGTATCCTCAAAAGAAGCCTCCTCTACGTGCAATTGTGCCCAACGTTTTGTAGAAGAACCAAGGTCATAAGTATCGTTATCATCGGGGATGAAGTCAGAGTCGATCTCTGCATTGAAAATGACGGCATCGGTATCGGCATTCCCAATGGTCAAAGAACCATCAAGATCTACTGTATCTGTGTCCCCTGCCGTGGTCGATCGACCCGTTGAAGTGTTGAAACCTGTAAGTTTAATTGTAGCCATTACTTTTTGTCCTCAAAGAGATCAATACAACGTGAGTATTGGGAGTTTTGATCGGCTCCTGCACCCTCTGCCCACAAAGGAAGACAAGTCTTGGCAATCAATACAGATATGTTTGCGTCTGAGATTGCAGAACAATCCTGAGCGGTTGCCCCTGCTCCACCGCCACTGTTTTGACCACCGCCTTGGCGGTTCATTCGACAAAACATCTCACGGCAAAGCATATCACCATTGGCAGGTGTGAGTTGCTTGCCCTCAGTATCAAAGGTTCCATTGATAAAGTCTGCACTACACGGAACTTTCAATAGGTCGGGTTCAGTCAAATTGGATACCGCTTTGGCTTGGGCTTGCTCAAACTTCGTTTCCAAATTGCCAATAGCAGTGATAACGTCCGCAGTCTTTTCCTTGTTCTTCTCAGCGTTTTGAATGCCCCATATAGTGCCGCCTGTAACGACACCACCGCCAATAAAGGCAATCAAAGCAATAGTAATGGGTTCCATAATTTTCTCCTTTAATGTCATTTCTTAGCCGTTGTTTTTTTGGTTGTCTTCTTCCTTGTCTTCGGAGTTGCTCGGCTCGTAGAACGTCTTTTGACCGTCTTCTTGGGCTTTACATCATCTTGGGAGGGAACGAAACGACAACACGATGTTTTTGCCGTCGTGTGAAAGATTTCAATTGTATCGGGAACTCCATCTCCATCACAATCAAAACCAAGATCCAATTTGATCTCATTCAAAGCGGAGGAAAGCAACTTGTATTCATCTCGTTCTTCTTGGGACGCTATTCCTGCCGTAATGCGTTTATGCAAGAGATTGTGACGTTCAATGGCTTCGCCAAGACCAACTTGCATTTGGGTTTGCGGTTTCATAATTTACTCCATAAACAAAGGGGGGCAAGATACACTTAATGTACCTCACCCCCACACAACCATCAAGGAGATCATTAAAGATCGTAGAGTTATCCAATTTCCATAATAAACATTGGTTGGATCACAATTTGACTTGCAGAGGTAGCAAAACCGACTTGGAATACAACATCTCCTGAACCACTTGGAGCGGTAGCGGTAACACCACCTGCCGTTGTAGAGGCAAAGAGTTTGTTCCCTGCGGTAAGACCTGAAAAGCCACCAAGAATACCTGTCTGAGCAATCTTTACTGGACTTCCTACGGAACCTTGGGCTGCAAGAGCAAAGCCAATCACGTTACACGTTGCAATTGCGTCTGCGTCTGCTTTGATCACACGACCCTCGTCTCCACCTGTTACTTTGAGAGCAAGAAGATCGCCTTTTGCAACGCTTTCATCTACATTAAGTTCTACAATCTTCAAGAAGTTAGAGATACCGTCTGCATCGACATAAGCCTTGATCGATTGTTGTGTAGCCAAAGCATTCACATCATCGGAAGCCATATCGTCTTCATCAAGGATTGTATCTACACTGTTTCCACCTGAACCAAACTTGAAACCACCAGTTGAACTTGCTTGGATTGTAGTATCGAAGATTACACTGCTAGAACCAACAGTCATTTTGTCCGTACCTGCATTTTGCAACTTGATACGATCGTCAGCGTCGATCACGATCTCTGCCTCAGCACTTGCCCCTACGTTTGTATTATTCGCTTGGATCGTAAGGGTTTTGGTAGAGTCTGCGTCTGCGTCCATTGTCAGGTTTGTGGTATCACCTGAGTTGATAGCCAAAACACCTGTAATGTCGATGTCAGAACTTGCAGCACCGATGTCCAATTCAGCGGCAGCAGTCAAATCTACATCGGCAGCCGAGGTAAGAACCAAGTTTCCGCTTGTGACAGTAGAAACAGTCAAGTTACCACTTGTAGCGGTCACATTGGAGGCTCCTGTACCATCAATAGAGAATGTTGTGGCAGCGAGGATGTCGATTGCAGCGGCACTGTCAATGTCAATACTACCACTGTTCGTAAGCGTAGCCAGTTTCAAAGCATCCGTTCCATTACCCTCGGATTGAAGAATGAGAGAACTGTCTTCGTTTCCTGTGACTTGAATAACAAGATCATCACCTGCGGCACCTGAACCACTTTTGGTGATCTGCTGAGTTCCTCCAGTGGCTTTGTTCATTGTGAGGTCGTCACTGATCTGAACATCTGCATTGGTTACTGTCAATTGGGGAGTCACACCATACCCAATAATGGCGGAGGAACTTGCGTCGTCTGCAAACAGAAGTGCCAAGTCAGCACCGCTAGTGCCACTCGTGGTGATCTGAATAGCCTGTGCGGTTGCATTGAAGTTGGCAAAAGCCGTTGTCCCACCGATGTCGAAGTCATTGGTGTTTTCAGTGGTATCATCAATGGTAAGATTGTCTCCATCAACAGTGATAGACTGTCCATTGTCATAAGCACTTTGCAATGTAACAGAACCTGCACCTAACGCAGTGTAATCACCATTACTTGTGAAGTCACCCTCACTTGCATTCGTTTGGAATGTTTCAACAATAGTTCCCTGAGCATAAGTCGAACCACCTGCATCCGTAAAGTTTGCAGAACCGTCAGCAACAAGAAGAACTTTTATATCTACTTTGTAAGCAGTCGCAGTTTGACCACTCTCGGTCTCAACATTGCTTTGAGCAAAAGGTACTGCACCATCAATAGCAACACCACCTGTACCTTTCAAAGTAATGGTTGCTCCTGAAACACCATTGACAACGAAAATACCATTGTTGTTATCCGAGCCAGTAAGAACAAGGAGATCTCCTGTCGCAAACTGAGACGGGTCAGTAGATGAAGTCAAAGTAGGAGCCACTGCAGGAGAAGCCACACCTATACTAGCAGCGGTGATTGTCTCAGCAGTGAAACCACTGTTACGGTTCATCGAAAATGTAAATCCACCTGCTTCTGCGGTCGTGCTAGAATTACCGACACCGAGGTCAATAAAAGGATCTTCTACAACAAGATTGACTTCACCACGAGAGACAATGTCTCCTGCTACAGTCAAGTCACCTCCAATGGAAGCGTCGCCTGTTGTCGATAGTGTAGTTGAAGAAACTTCGCCTGTTACGGCAGCACCGTCCAAGGCAGTTATCTGTGCGGCAAACTCAATGTCGTCTGAACTGGTTGCAGTTCGAATACGTCCGCTAGTATTGTCAAAACCAACACCTTTATATGTAGCCATATTACTCTCCTGAAAGAAAACTGTTCTCTACCATTATATCCAAGTTTTATCACACAGAAAGTAGAGATAGCACTCTATTTTCAAGGAGCCACAGGTTCTTGTATCCGAACAATGCAGTTTGGTGTGGTGTCTGATCCATCCCCACCTGTCAATCTTCCTAGAAGAACTGTTGCATTCGTCGCTCCTGTAGGAGCCGTCAAAGTTGCTACGCCTCCTGTGGTAGAAAGAAAAACTTTTTTTCCGTTGTCCGTAGAAGCAGGAGCCGATGAAAACTTGACCCCTGTAAGTCCGCTTGTGACGATGGTAACACTATCTCCCTGAGAGCCTCCCGTCCGTACTACCCCCAAGACTTCCGCATTGCCATAACTGGTTGCGTCTGCTTTTATTACTCGCCCAACCGTACCACTGTCCGAACTCGTGACAAGGCGAACCAACTCACCCTCCGCAAGAGTCTCATCGGCTACAAAGTTGCTTTCCAAACGAGAAGCCGTACTTGCCGAAGAACTAGCGGTCGCACCAATGTAACGGAAGCCCATAATGTAAGGATCACTCACGTTGTCCTTGAAATCATCGCTCAGAAGAAGAATGCCTGTCGAATACTGGAAGATCCATCCTACCGTTTTGTTTTGACCTGTTCCAGTGGTTCCATCTGTCGTTGTGACTTCTGTACCCCCGTTGTCAGGATCACCATCGTACAAAACGATTGCATATCCGATGGAGGCTGCACCACTGCTTTGTGATACCAACTGAGGTTGTATCCAGTTCGTCAGACGAGCAGAGGAAGCGTCATTGTAAGTTGTATATGCAATGTAAGTTGAGTTGTTTGTACCTGCAACGGCAGTCAAGCGGACTGCGTCCGTAGTCTGGCTCTTGTCTTGAATGAGGGTCGGATTGTTCGTTGCGTTGGTACGAGCAGCAGCCAAGTTTGCAGCAACAGGAACAGAAGAGAACTCAGTAAGAACTGATCCTCCATCCACAATGAACGAGAACGCATTGCGACTCTCATACCATTGAGCGACGGGGTTTGCGTCGATAACGGCAGCCGCAAGTGCTTTACTGTTCAGGTTGATACGTTCTTGATTGCTAAACCCCATTTACTTATTCCTCTAATTTCTTCTTCTCAGCCAATACCCAAGCGTAAAGGATCTCCACCTCATCATCGGTAAGATCTTCACCCTTTTCGGCAAGTTCGTCAATTACATCGTCGGTTGTGTCGTCTTCGCTTGGTTCCTCGTGTGCCATTATTCCTCCTGCATTGCTTGAATGAGAAGACCAATTGCTACTGCGTTCAAAGGGTCGTCTGCGTGTCGTATCTCACTTACCTCAAAGGGGAACTTGTCTGCTTTCTTATCAAAGACCTCGGCAAAGAACTCCACGAAATTACCTGCAAGGGATGTCCCACCGCTGACAATGATTGGGAGTGGCTTTCGAATACTCATTGATAGATTGCGTTTTTGGAACTCTCTAGCCACATTGTCCAACACATATTCGATCAGTTCTTTGTAATAGAATGACAATGCTTCTTCTGTTCGATTTTCAGGAGCCAAGAGATCAAAACCATCTTCTTTGGCTGCACAAACGGCTGAGGCAGTTGATCCAATAGAACGAGCGGCACCCTGATCTATCCAATCACCACCGTGTTCCAAAGAGAACGATAAACACTCCACAGACAGGTTTGAGAGGGCAATGTTCGTCATACCACTACCAAAGGATAGAGCAAGCCCTGAGAAGTTCTCAGAAGCCGTCTGAGAGTATATGATTGCCATTGCTTCATTGCCTGCCACAGGAGTGTAACCTGCGTCCAACAACACTCGCTCAAACAATCGTTTGTGATAGATAACATCCCGATCCGTATTGTCGATCGGAGCAGCAGGAATAGAATAAAAGCAATGCTCGCCTTTTTTCTTGGGTTTCCCAAGAATGGACTTGATCATATAAGCCACAATCTCCAAAGCGTCGATGTCCTGAGAAGAGACAAGACCACGATGGAGGGGTCTTCGGGCTTCTCTATTAAACATCACCGCCATTTCCATTGCAGCATCGCCTACAATGAGCAACTGATCGCCTCGCTCTACAAAGTCGGCTCCACTCAATCGAAGCAACTTTTTCGAAGAGGCAGGTAAGTCCAAGAATGCGTCTCTTATTCTTCTTGTTTCAATGTCTTCCTTGCCCTGACGAGCAGCCACAAGGTTCATCGTCCCAACGTCCAATCCTACACTCATTTTTTGATCTCCTTTAATTTCTTGGCTGCTTCCAAAGCACTGACTGACTTATGTTCCGATCCTTGAACGGAAACAGTACCCTCCAAACCCTGTGCAAGGTCAGACGGAATGAATGTATCGGCAGGTTTTGTAACAGACGGGTGTTGTAGTAGTTCTTCTTGCTTTGCCTCCTTACGTAACACACTTGGAGCCTCCAAAGCCAATATACATTTTCGCAATTCTTCTCTGAGCATTGTACGCATTTCTCTCAGTAGATCCTCTTGGGAGAGCATATTCTGACTGCTCGTTTTCTTGAAGTCAGAGTGTATCACCACGGCTTCGGGTCGTTCCAAGCCATCTTCTGCCTCCTCACAGGCTGCTTTCAAATGGGCATTCAAAATCTCTATGTCCTGCCTGCGAACTGTCCAATGCACCCAATGACCTTGCGACTTGATACGGATACTGCCTCTTGTTCGTTTCCGCTTCAACTGAAACACCTCAGAACCTGACCACTCATCATCCGTAGGATCATCATCCAAAGCAGGAACAATGTCCTCCTTGGCAAAGAAGAACTCATCGGAACGGTTCTCGCTAGAACGGACAGAGAGGGCGATCAAACCCTCGTCAGTCAATGATATATGGAATAAATTGGGAAACATTACGAAAAACTCACTGTAAGGCTTGAAATCTTGATAGCATCGTCATTGATACGAATGTGCATATAAAAACCATCTTGACAATCGAAGCCCCCAAAAGTGCAATTAACAGTGTTGCCACTGCTTGAACTCTCTCGGATGTACCCGTCTGTTGTTCCATCGTCAAAAGTAGAAAAGTTATAGACTGAACCGTGGATCTCTAGGAAGTCAGGATTGGTTGCTCCAGTCTTACCTCCTGTTGTACTGGCTATGCGTGATATGAAGATCTGCAAGTCTTCGTTGGCAAGGTCAGTTGTGGCATTGCTCACAAACGAACCGCTGAATACAATCGTAAATCCTGCACGAGAAGAACCAACACTATCTACGATCGTTCGATAGTAATTCACAGGAGCCGTCAAAGAAGAGTAGTCGGGATTGGAACCCCCACTGGTAGGGGAATAAGAAGACCAATCTGCATTCGCTGATCCGCTTGTCAAAGTGGCTGCACTTGGAACAATGAGTTGCCCACCAATAACCATAGCCTCCCCTGAAGTCAGGGTGTCTGTGCTTGTCCAGTTTCCACCTGTAGCACCACTATTGAAACCACTATCCTGCCGTCTATTCTCATCGTCAAAGTTCTCTACCAAGTCTGTACTGGTTGTTCCGTGAGTGTCTATCAAGATACTTGCATTGGAAGAAGAAACATAAGACCCATCTCCCCACGCATCGGTAGGTCGGGATTGAACGTTGGCTCCTGTTCCCCGATAACGGAAGTTCCCACTATTGATCGAAAAGGTTGTGCGAGAGTAGTCTGTTCCCGTGTTGTCAAAAGCATTCGTCCATCCCGAAAAGAATGAGGAACCCGAACCAAAGGGGCTTTGGCTGACATCCGATATGTGATAATTGCTGAAATCTACAGACAAGTTGGCACTCGTTCTCGCAGTGTTTCTATTCAGATTGTCAATGTTGGTCACATCAACAGAGAACTGGCTTCCTGCAATGTAATACTCCACCCCTGACAGATGTTTGGTTGATACCGAACCGCTTGTCTCTGCAATCGTTGTCGTTCCGCTGATCGATGGAGTGCTAGGGTTTGTGTCTATGAATACCCCATCCTGAGTGTAGGTGTAGGTTGTTCCATCGTCTGTTGTCGTATCCGTAGTCATTGAGATCACAACATTGTATCTACCTCCATCGGAAAGATCCGAAATAGAGGTCAGAGCCACCGTAACGGATACACTTGCTTTGTAACGAGTTGTATCGGTTGCGTAGTTGGAGATCGTTATTGTGATGTTACCACTCCCATAAGATCCGTCTTGGTAGATTGTAGAAGTCGTATGAGTTTCCAAAGAAGTTGTACCACCACTACCGCCATAGACAGTCACAGTGATTGTTGCGTCCCCTGAAACGTCGCCTGAGAAGCCCGTGACATCGCCACCTGTCGTAAAGGTTGCAGAAGTCGAAAGAGTTGTCGGCTTGTTCGTAGCAGCCCATCCCCCCGTATAGAACGGAGTGCCCTCGGATGTCGGTGTTGAAATACGAGTGGTTGTCCGAGATATATTCTCTGAAACCGTGCCTGTCGTCGTACCATCGTTCGTATTGAAGTGCGAAGCAAAAGTAGGAGGAGGAACGTAAATAGACACCAATGAACCACTTCCAAGAACCTGAACATCGGCTCCCACAAAGTTCAATGTTTGAACACTGCTGCTGATCTCTGATCCCTCATCCTGTACGGTAATCGTGCCACTACCACCTCCTCCTCCACCAGTGAAAAGCAAAGTAGAGAGATAATTTGGACGTGTTTTGTCATTGTTATTCACGGTTCAAGCCCCAATAGAGCATATGAGAACTCATTGATTGTGAAGTTATTCGTAAAAGCACCTGAGATGGCTCGGCTGCACCAAAAGCCTACCTGTAAATTGCTGCCTGTATCTGTTTGGTAGTTGGCTGCTCCAGTGTTCGTTTGGAAGTTGGTATCCCAACCACTTGAATTGCCGTAAAGCATACTGCCGTGCGTAGATATAATTTTGTTGGCACTTGACCCCGAACCACCGTTCCCATAGCGGACAATCATACCTGTGAATGCTATTTGAGTAGTTGTCGTAGTGTAAGTGGAAGTGGTTGCCAAAGCCGAGGAGTTTTTGGCTCTTACACCGTACTGACGCATTGAACGATTGGTTTGGGATGTTACGGACACCGTACCACCGCAATAATGCCCCGTACCTGTCCCTACACTGTCAGGATCACCTGAGAAAAAATACAGTCCAATGTTCTGCTCCTCACCACCTGAAAAGCCACTCGTGTCAAACGAGAGGTATATATTGCAAAGCCACCCTGCGTAGTCGTTGCTTGTAGGATCGCTTGGGATCTGAGTGTCATAGTTGGCAAAAGCAACCGTACTCATATTCGTTGAAGCCAAGTTTCCTGACAACTCTATGTCAATGTCTCCACTGTCCTGCGTTCCTGTAAAGGTGGTATAGCCGCCACTATCGAACGCAAAGTCCGAAGCCACTAAAGTTTGATACTTGAATGGATCACTTGGAAGAACCATCCGAGAACGAAATGTAGATCGATTGGGTAAAACAAGCATTATGACAACTCCTTGTAGGCATATTGTAGCCGATAAGAGAAGTCATAGTTGCTTCCTGCGGCTTGGGCGGTTTTCGCAGTACCGAACCAAGCACCTAATTTGATTGTACTTCCTGACGAGGGAGTCTGAAAACCACTAGATTTCCGCTTGTTGAGATTGGAATACGTAATGTTGAAGCCCGATGGAGTATGGATAGGTCGGAACTCGGACGTGATGATCTGACCATCGGGAGAAAGTACAATCGTCAGTATTACACCCTCAATCGTAGCAGCGACCGTATCCCCTGAAGTATTGATCAAGTTGGAAGCCGTTATGCTCTCTTGGGAAAACTGGTTGTAGTTATATGTCCCAAAAGGATCACTTACCTCACCGCCATAATATGTCCCTGCCGTAGTCCCTACACGGTCTCCAAGAGCAGTCTCTCCAATGTATAAACCTAGATTGAGACGGTGCGTTGGATTGACAATACTGGTAACATCCGTGAAGTCCATTCTAATAGCAAAAATACGAGCCTTGCCCGTAGAACTTATGAACGGAATGCCCGTATCAAAGGAGGAATAACCAACTTTCTCAGGCTGAGTAATCGGAACCCCCAAAGGAGAGGCTCCTGCCGTCCAGTCGATCTCAATACGCATATCCGTACTGTCACCGTTGGCAGTTTGGCTGAACTCCCCAATCCAGTTCCCATTGTCAAAAGATTGATCCGAAGTTGATACCACCGTCCAAGTCGAACCTGCGGCTAGATCCAACTTGGAGAATGTTGGATATGGATAACTGTTTGTCCAACGCATAAAGCACCTCTATGACGAAGTGCCGTTTATGTACGTAATCCGAGCCGTGGGAGTTCCACCTGAAGCATCTACTTTGAAGTCTCCCACTGGAGGTCTTGCTGACTTGGCACCAATCGCAAGAGTAAGACTTGCTTGTGGAGGCACAAAAACCGCATCGGCTTCTGCAATCGAACTGTCGTCAGTGAAAGCCAAGTAGATTGTATTACTACCGTCAGGGTTATACACAATGATCGTATGAGTGTTGTCATACGGAGCGATTGTGGGAGTTACGGCAGTTCCTGCACTCGTCACTGCTGCATTCGTACCCACAATGGTCTTATTTGAGATCGCCATCTTCTTCTCCGTTTTCCTTATATTGTATCTGTTGTAAAGAGTTCTGCAACCCTAGATAGCACTCTATTTCGATCTCCTCCTCCTCAGGATACATCACCTCTTGCTCTTGACTGTCCCATACAATCGGGGCTGAGTCTCCCATATAGGGGAGAGATCGGAGAGTGTTGTAAGAGAACCAATCCAAGGCTCCCTCTTCGCCATATTCTGAAAGCATTGATGTGATGGTTGCAAAGTATTCGTAGATCAAACGAGTACCATCGTACCCAACGATACCACCGTTAAAAGCCGATTGAGGCTCCAATATGATGGTTCCTGTCTCGGCTTCGTGCAAGGCATTGAGAAGTTTATCAATCTCTTCGCTAGTCATTTTTCACCTCATCCAATGAAGTCTCACAGTATGTTTTAATGAGAGTCAGTTTCTGTTTCTCACTTACATTCATCTTCAGAAGTTTATTGATGTTATGGAAGTGCTTCGTTTCCATTATGGTAGAGATCAAGTCGGAAACGGTCAATGGAGTCACGAGATCAGAAGCAGGTGGAGTTTCCTCCAACACTGCCTCTTCAGATTGCACTGGAGGATAGTTTCTCTGCCACATATCCCACCAATACTTTGCCGTACTGTAGCCTTTCCCATTCGGGTTCTTGATGGAAGAAAGGTAGCATTTTTGAGTGGAAACTTTAAGATGGCTTGTAGCCAAGAACTCTGCAAACGTCATTCAGCACCATCCAAGATACCAAAGATCTCTTCTTCTCTCAGGACAAGGTATGTTTCCTCTTTGACTGTGACTTCCTGACCACCAAAACGAGAGAACAAAACCCGATCCCCCTCTTTGACTGTCATAGGCATAAGAACACCTGTCTCGGTACTCAATCGCCCCTTGCCTACGGCTACGACGACCCCACTGTTGGGGACTTCCTTGGCTTCTGTAGGCAGGATAAGCCCACTAGCCGTTCTCTCTTCTGTGTTGTCTCTCTTGACGAGGACTCTATCTTGTAATACCTGCATTTTATTCTCCTAGAATGGGATTGAAGTAGTTTGAACCAAGCCCCAGTCAGGATGAGGCTCTTTGGGTAGTTCAGTTGTTGTAATAATGACCTGACCATTTGCGTTTTTTAAGGCTTCAAGCATTTCCCAAAGAGTCTGCTTGTCGTAGGCTCTCTCTTCAGGGATGAAGACGTTGAATGTATCTGTGCTTACCGAAGTGGCGGCTGCGATAGCAAGAATGAGCATATTGTATTCCGCACCTGAGACGGCATAACGGATCTGATTGTACTTGGACATTCCGATACGGCAATATGTCTTGCCAAGGTCAAGGACAAACTTTCGATCACTTGGAAGAAAAGCCCCAACTTTGTCTTCGAAAGCATCTATCGCTTGCTGAAGAGCCGACTGAGCAACAGACTCTGCGTCAGTCTTCAACTTTTCGGCAACCTTTACAACCTCTTGCTGCTTCTTCAAGTCAGCCTCCAACTCAGACAACTTGACTTGCTTTGCCCAGTTCTCTTTGAGAGTCTCATACTCACGACGAGTCTGAGTATATTGAATGTGAATGTCTTCATCCGTACCTGTCTGTTCAAACTTCTCTTTCAACGCCTCGTACTTGGAGATCGCTTGCTCCAAACGAGTGTATTCAGCATCTCTCCGTGCTTTGAGATCGGTGTAAATAATGAGGTGACGTTCTCGGTCTAGGATGGGCTGCAAAACTTCTTGGATTGCTTCTTCCGTAGCCACGTTCTCCAAAGAACCACCGCAGACAAGACAGGAAGTGTCACCCCTATGTTTATGGATCTTGATAACCTCGGACATCGTACCAAGAATGTGCTTGAATGATTGCTCATCCTCCGTGATGGGCTGCGGCTGCTCCATCTCCAAGGCTTCGTCCATCTGTTCTACAGACTGAGCCAAAAGCATTGCACTCTGACGAGCAACCTCTACGTCCTGTGCCTGAACTGCTTTACCCTGCTTCATAATGGCTTGAAGATACTTCTCACTCTCGGCTTTTGCATTTTCAACGGCTTCTTCTGTCGTTGGAACAAGACCCTTACCAAGAAGATCCTTTGAAATACCCCGTGCTTTGATCTCTGCCTTACCATCTTTGATACGTCGTTTGGCAATCTCTACAACCGTCTGTAGGTGTTCTCCAAGAGCAAGAGTAGGCTTGGCTTGCTTTTGTGCCTCCAACTCTTTCAAGACGTTCTCAGGGGCTTCGTCCAAATAGTCCTCAATCGGAAGCATTGAAAGAAGATACTGACGGGCAGTATCGGCACTTCCTGTAAGGTTCTCTTTGACCTCTTGAAAAGGAAATCGAACCTCAAAACCTTTGGGGATACTGTGAGTGGGTCGCCCTGCTCCCTTTGGAGTCTTCTTCGCCTCCCAATGACAAACGGCATTATCATCCAACGTTGCAGTGGCTTGAAGTACCTTGCTTTTGTCAGACTTGTCTGTGTTCTTCAGAGTAATGAGATCCGAGGACTTACGAACCACGTCTCTCCCATTTACGTCAGAGGCAAAGCCTCCAACCGCTAGTTCAATAGCATTGATAATACTTGATTTACCTGTGCCGTTATCCCCCACAATGAGGGTTCTTTGACCAAGGGGAGTATCCACCCCCTCCTTTACATTGCCTTTAATGTGCTTGATATACATTATGTTCTCCTGTGATGTAGTGTAGTAGTAGTTTTGTAAGATCAATCAGCAACGACGCACCAAGTCTTCTCATACGAAAGACTGGTTGCAGCCTGCTCTTTGACCTCTTGAATTGTGATGTCCTCAAAAGCGTTGTTCCCCCCTGCAAGATTGGATACAAGACGGAATGTTCCATATGCGTTTGGAACACCGTCTGCGTTCGCCAACAACGCTACGAGAACGTGAGTTGCGTCACCTTGCTGAATACGTTCATACTCGTCAGGAGTTATTTCGGGATCATTGAGATATGCTTGTCTTGTATAGACAATCACGGCTGCCCAACTTGTCTCCAATGCGTGTTCTCTTTTGAGGAATGGTTGAACTCTACCTCTCCAGTTACGCAAAACGTAGTCGTCAGGACTGTGAGTATGCAATCCAACACCGCAAGAGACGAGGTGTGTTGCAGGGAATTGAATAAAGTGTTGCCCCTCGGCTCTATCTTTGGACGTATCGTGATTTTGGATAGCCTCAATGAGAACTTTCTCAAAAGTTCCGATATGACCACCTGCCGCAACCTTTGATCCAATACAATCAATATTGTAGGCTTGCCATATTGAACTCGGTGTAAGTTTAATTTTGTTATCCATTTTTGGACTCCTGTTTTGTTTTGGTGAGTAGTTGTTCAAGAACTACAAGATTATGAGGCTGACGTGGTTCAGCCTCTCCATTGTAGTATCTGCGAATAGTCCGTTCTGAAACCCTCTTATCGGTCTTCTCTGCAATCTCTGCGAATGATAGACCCAATCCGATAAGTTCTTGGACGATTTCCTGTGCGGTCATTGTATGTCTCCATCAATAAGTTGTGTGAATAGAATAAGCATTTCTTTGTCACTTGTCAATACTTTTCAACAATAAGACTCCAACCAGTTTGCCAGTCCTCATCATCATTCTCTTGAAGTCGAATTACAGGAGCAAAAGCACCGTCCTCGTAATACAAAACCTCCTTACCCTGAGCAAGGAAACCCTCCACCATCTGAGCCGTAGCACGACCAAGAACTCTCTGTGTGCAGACCAAAGCACCGAAAAGAGGCTGACGGGTCATATAGTCCGTTCCTGACACTATTTTATTGATCCAACCATTCCAACCACCACTGTCGTGAAAAGTAGAACGGTGATAAGAGACCGAAGAGATGGCTTCAACACCTGCCTCTTTCAAACGATCTCGGATTGTAAAGAAGAGACTATCTACGCCCTCCTGTCTCATACTGAATGCTATGAATGCTTTCATATTATACCTCATTCCACCGATGGGCTATATCTGCGGCTGCGGTCAGTGGAACGTCCGCAAAAGCAGGATGGGTCATATTCAATACTTCTTCAATCTGAGCCTTGACCCATTCGGCTTGATCGATAGGACACTCCACGGCAATACTGTCGTGACATTGGTTGATAATACCCGTACCGTGTCCCCACTTGTGCAAAGGTATTCGCTCTGCCAGTTCTATGATCGCAATGTTCATAAGACTGGCACCTGCCGCTTGAATAGGGAAATTAACAATCTCGTTGATGTTCTCTCCATCCAAGAAGTCTCGTCTCCGCCCCATCACAGGCTCCGCAATGTATCGCTTGGATCGGTAAGTGTTCATCTCCATCTCCCATCCTTTGTCGAACTGGGCACCCTCACACCACTTCTCGTGCATAAGCCGTACTTGTTTGACACTCATTGAGATATACGGAAGAGAAGTCGTCCCATCTCCATTATCGGTCTCTGTCTGTGTGATCACCCTATGCACCGTTTGCACTGTGGCTGCATACTGAGACGCATATTGAACCGTCTTGGCTAGGTTTCGTAGCGTCTTTGCTTTGCCTGAAAACTTGGTTCCTGTCTTCCAAGGAAACTTGCCTGCTCCACACTCAATTGCTGCGTCCTCAAACATCTTCCCAAAGACTGCATAGGCAGTAACGGAAGAATGCGGATCAAGACCCTCCGCAAAGGCTTGGAGGTATTTTTGACTTCTCCATCGGCTTGCTGCCAATCGCAACTCCAACTGATCCATATCTGCTCCGACCAAGACGTGACCCTCTTGGGCACACACCATCGATCGAAGACCTGACGGAAAGTTCTGTGCATTGATGGGCTTGGATGAACTCAGGCGACCGCTAGTCGTGACGTGAGCATTGTATCCTGCGTAGAAACGACCTGTGCTAGGATCTACAATGCCCAACTTCTTCTGACCATACTTGTCCCTCCACTCCTTTTCAAGCCAAGAGTCCTCATCATCCCATCCTCCCCAAGCCTCCATCGTACTAGGACGAAGTTTGGTTACATAAGTGCCAAGCAACTTCTGTGCTTTCCTATAATGGCGAATGTTGGTCAATACTTCTCGCTGCTCGTCAGATAGGCTTTTCAATGTCAAGCAAGCCCGAAGAATGTGGTCACTTGTACTTGGATCGCCACTGTCCGTAAGCAAAAACTTGGCTTCCACAGGTGGGTCAAGTTTCCAATCCTCATACAACAGATCACGGAGTTGATGGACACTTGCAGGGTTCAGTTTCTCATAACCACTCATCGTTCGAATATGATCTCGTCTTGTCGCAATCTCACGAAGCAACTTCACCTCGTATTCTTTTCGCCTCTCTTGATCGGCAAACATCCCAACTGTGTGCATATCCGCACAAATGCTTTGGAGGGAGTGATCGCAGGCTACCAGTTTGGCTTGGTTCCTACGGTTCGTTTCCTGCCACAGAGGAGGCAGAATAGCAGCCGTCACCGCTACATCATAGGCACAGTATTCGTGCAGTTCCCAGTCTGTTTCAGAACCATAGGCTTTCTTCTTCCCATTGCGATCTGTCTTCCAACTTGGAGCCTCTGTGTAGATGGAACCACAGTAGCCCAAGGTATGAGGCAACTCAGACGCTACAAGCCGATGTAAAAGCATTGTGTCCATACACGGCTTCACATCAATACCAAGACGTTGCTTCATCACAATCTTGTCATAGTATCCTGCATTGTGTCCTGACTTCAGAATACTCTCGTCCTCAAAGAACCGCTTCAGTATAACATTGATCTCATCTATGATGTCAGGAGAATAGAACGTACTGTGACCATCTACAGACAGATAAGAGACAACCACAACTGCTCTTGGGGTACCAATAGCAAGACACCTCAGATTGGCAGTCAAGCATTCGATCCCATCGGTCTCCACGTCGTAAGCCCAACACTCTACACCATCTTGAAACAAAAACTGTTCCAACTCGTGAGGCATTGGATTGTATAAGATCTCAGGAGGCTTCCACTTCAGAGCCTGACCCATAAACCAACGGCTTGCTCTCTTGATGTCGTTCTCAAAAGTGCTGCTCCACCTCAATGCTTTGGTTACAAAGTCAGGATGGAACGAGGGTACAATCTTCAAGGTCTTATCTCCCTTTTCAATCGTCATTGGGGCACCACGAAGATCCATAACAGAAGCCGACTTATGAATGATTGCTTTGGAAGCCATCGTCCCACAAGGCAAGAACTTGTCAAACTGAGCCAACTCGTACTCCAAACGAGCAGAACAAGCCTCTTCGGGAGTCGGGATCAAAGGAAGCAGTTCTTCACCATCTTTCTTCCGCTGCTTGTTCTCTTTCTCTCGCTTACGGTTCTCTTTGCGAGTCTTCGCAAGAATGCGATCATAGAAGTCGTGAGGCTTACAAGCCACCACATTCGTCCAATGGACGTGTTGTCTGCGAATGCCGTGCTTTGATAACTCCGCTGACATTTTGTTACCCCCTTGACCCAAGAATGGGCGACCCTCTCGTGCGTCTTCGTCACGAGGGTAGTCACCCACTACGGCAAAAAGAGCATTGCTATACTCTTCTGAGGGAACATAAGGAGCGTCTTTCAAAGGACACTCCTCACAACGGCATAAAGGATGTTTTCTATTCACCGTCTGCCTCTTCTGTTGGTCGGTTTTCAAGCGGCTCACCAAGGTCTGAAAGGAGATCGTCAATCGTAGGAGCAAAAAGCCCTTTCAATTGCTTACGAACGTCTTCAGGAATGCTTTCATCCTCCAAAAGAGGCTTGATAATGGTTTCCGTGTTAGAGAGCAGTCTTCCCATCTCCTGAATGGTTTTGATGAGCCGTGCCATCGCTTCTAGGGGTACTGCCGTGGGCTGCTCAGGGGGAACACCTTGGGCTAGAGCCTGAGAGATTGGAATGATCATATTTTGATGTAATTCTTGCGGACTCACTGGCTCATACTCTTCGATGGTTTTCGGTGTGAATGTGGGCATATCGGGCAGAATAAGCCCTGACTTCGTTGTTTTCATTGGATACTCCATAGGTCAAATTGAAAAATGGCAGTCTTTCCTGCCAGTCACCGCTTCTGAGTGTTTAAGGTGGGGTGGAGGGAAGCGAAACCTCCGAGGTAATGTAAGGGGATTAGTTGTTGCGGAGGCGGTTCATAAGAGACACACCTGACATCGAACCTTGAAGACCATTACCTGCATTCGGAACCGCATTGGCTTGGGGAGCAGATGGAATGCTTGGCTTGGAAACAGGAGCCGCAGAAGCCGTAGATCCAGTTGAGGACTTCTGTGCTTCGAAACGAGACTTCTTGCTTGCCCAAACAGACTTCTTATAGAAACGCAACTCACGATAGATTGACAGTTCTTTGTTGCCTGCTCGCCAGTAGATAGTGCAAGGCATTCCGTTCCAATCCGCAGGGTTGGGGTTGAACTGAGGAGCATTGATGTCGTTGTCAGCATAGCCAAGGCTTTCGAAAAGTCCTTTCCAAACAAACGCATTGTTTGCGTGGCTCGGCAACTTGATACCCTTGGAGACTTCGCAACCATTGAACTCTCCGCCTACGATACGGCAAGTGAATTCTACAGTACCCTCTCGCTCAGTGCTTGCTACATTGGATACAAGGATCGCTTCGTAGTAGCCCTCAGCAGGAATGATGGTGGCTGAAGA
>Ga0070752_1000611_pt1 | contig 28220 bp, 13 predicted proteins | sample VirMetDEL_Aug_30_FD_77440 | JGI IMG/M metagenome (GOLD analysis project Ga0070752, IMG submission 77440) | Aqueous microbial communities from the Delaware River and Bay under freshwater to marine salinity gradient to study organic matter... | ecosystem: Environmental > Aquatic > Marine > Coastal...
ACAACAACTTGTGTAGATTCTGCCTGATTTGCAGTAGAAATATCTATTTCACCAAGTCTTGAAATCCAAATTGTATATTCATTACTTGTTGAAAGAACAACCAGAGAATGATACTGTTCTCCGGTAAGATAAACTGGAGATTCGAATACAATTCTTGTCTTAAGACTACCATCTTCAGAAACATTTACGTCTTTTGCGTCAATTACAACTTCACTAAAAGGATATATTTGTTCAGTAGGAAGTCCAAGTTTCATTGGACGTAATTGTACAATGACAGGTAATGTTTCATCTTTTGATCTGAAGAACAAATCAATAGAAGTAACAAAAATTCCAGATTTATCTTCAATGAAGAATGACTGTGCAAGTGGATCTAATATACAAGAACTCTTACCATAACCAAAATATCGTTCAGCTTCTTGTTGTTGAGCAATTACTCCTTTTCCGAGGATGGTTGCTTCTTGGCTATTAGCAATTTCTGTTTTAATTTGGCTAATAGCCTCTGAAATAGTTTTTTCCGGTTCCTTATTCAGAAGTTCAGCAATTTTAAAAGGATCAAAATATTTTTCTCCACCAGTATCTGGTCTTCTTCCAAGATAATCAACATATGCCTGCTCGACAGATTTTTGTACAAATTGGTCAACATTTGATGGACCTGGATCCACAGTATCTTCAGTTACTGCAGTGATCGGAACAAAAATTTCTTGTTCAGCTGGCTCTGGCGGTGGTGGTGGAGGGGAAACAGTAATAGTTTCTCCTGGTGGTCCTTGAATACCTTGAATACCTTGGATACCTCTCTCACCTCGTGGTCCTGGTGGTCCTGGTGGTCCTGGTATTGGTGGTTGTTGAGTTCCAACCAGAGTGACTCCAACAACTGAAGTATTAGTTGTGCTTGTAGAATTAAACTCTTGTTGGGACTTAGTTTCGAATCTAACACTTCTAACAGAAAGAATATTTTCTTGAACTTTATTTAAAGATCCTTTGGATTCAAACCTTTCTTCCGCACTAGTGGAAACAAATCCTGGAATTTGTGTATTTATATTGCTACTAGTAAGTCTAAAAAGTTTAGTTCCGGATTCAAATTTGGGGTTAGTGTCGATGTTTGGATCTGGAATATAGATACATCCCATTACAGTTCCTACATTATCAGTAACTAATCTAATATTAGATATAGTTGCTTGAGCTCCACTTGTTTGTCCCTTTAATTTCATTCCAACTTGAATATAACCAAAGAATTGATTTTGAACCTTTTCGGACAAACTAAATGTGTCAACGTTGATTAAAGTTGAAGTTGAAGAGTATGAACCTGGTACGGTTTGATTCCTATCGTATGGGTTGTTTGTATATACGTCAGTTGGATTATTGTATGGACCATACTTATGATTTTGTTGAGCAACTCTAAAGGTTATAGATGGTCCATTTTGAACTTCTCCCTTTACAGTTTCTCCAACCTGGAAAGATCCAGAAACCATACTTATTTCCATCAACTTTGGAACAATATATTGACTAATATCAATTCCATCAAAGAAACCATAAACTCTTGTGATTGGTTTTAATCTCTTTGAGATAAACTCAATATTTCTAGATCTTGCAAAAGGAATTAACTGTGTACTTACTGCAGAATCTCCAAGACTGATATTATCAAACGTTTCTTTGAATATTTGTCTTGTTCCAGTTCTGGTTTTTGTTCCGGTTTTTGTAACTGTTTGAAAGTCTGTTCTAGTTCCAAGCGTTCCTACCCAAGACTCCTCAGAATAATTTTTAACATTCTCTCCAGTCCAAGTGGTTTCCCAAGATCCCCAAGTTACAGGACCATATCCAGTTTGAGGATCAAATCCACCAGCAGTTAACTGAGAAATAGTTGAGTTGTAATTTCCCTCAACAGATGTTGTTTTTGCCGAAAGTCTTGTAGTATCTACCCAAACATCAGATGATGGATTAAGTTCAATTGTTCCATAGTAATAATTGACTAAGAATGGAGTTACATTTTCAACTCTTGTTGCAAATGGTTGAGATATATATTGAACCTCACCATATTCAAGAGTTAAAACCCTACCAGTTCTTCTTACACCAACGCCGTTTAGATCTGTAACAAATCTTTGATCAATTTGTGGACTTGCATCTGTTCCAATTCCAATTAAAGCATTTGATCCAAGAACCAAATCAAGTTCTGTGGTGTAGTGTGAAGGTCTTAATTCGGAATTTTTAACATCAATACTATTTTTAACAATTGTCTTTTTAATTTGTGAGGTTGTTGATGAGAAATCATCAACAAAGAAACCTGATTTAAATCTATTTAATCCATCAGCATCTCTAATATAAAGATTAGACGTATCAGATTCTAAAAGGGAAAGTGAGGTATAAAACTCCAAATTCTTAATCCTAGTATCAAGATTACTAATATCAGACATTCTATATCTTTTGTGCTGTTTCAAACTAACACTCACTTCATCAATGTCACAGAGATAAGCTGGTAAAGTTAAAGTTGCAACCTCTAAGGTGTTTTCAATAATATTTGGAGGTAGTGGAGTTTCTTCTGGTGTTCCATTTACTAATTGGAATACTCCATCTTTGCTCAAGAAAATTTTATCAATTCTTGGTAGATAGAATGAATAATCTAAAAGAATGGATTCGTCTGATGCAAGAACATTTGAGGCAGAATTTCCTTGTGAAGTAAAGTCTCTTGCTTGGAATTCAAATGGAGACAATGTTGATGAAGTAAACTCGGATACTCTTGGTCTAATGTCAATAATATCTGATGTTCTTATAGAATTAATAAATGGTAAGTCACAATAATCAAACTGTTCATAAGAATTTACTGTAGTGATATCTCCAGTATCTGAAGATGAAAAATCTGCATACTCAAATACAATTTTCAATCTTCTTGTTGGTTCTTTAGAAGATGGTTTTCTGATTATTCTAGAATAATCATAGATTGTATCTCTTCGTCCATTATCAAATATAAAGTTTGAAGTGATATTATTATCACCGATGCTACTGTCAGTTATTACTGCAGTTATGCCAGATTCCTTAAATGTAATTACTTCACCTGTCACAAAATTATTTGAGTTTAATGATATAAAATTGATTGTTAGATCATTAACTTTTCCAGCATAAAGTCCAACAAATTTATTGTCCTTTCCAACAAATTCTTCTCCAACTAAAAGATCACCTGTTTTATTTGTTGGACCACTTAAAGATGATAAAGTTAATGTTGGTAGTGATGCATCAGAAGTTCCACTTGATTCAAAAACTCCATGAATCTTAAAAACGTCTGGAACTAAAAGACAAATTTCTTCATCTTGAACTCTAGTCCCATATCCAGAACCAAAAGTCAGTCCATCATTTAAAGTAGATGCACCAATACCTGATTGTGAATATTTGGATTTTTCAACTACTATAGTCTTAACTCTATTTCTATTTTTAATTTTTGACTTTACATTAGTTTTTCTTAAAGTCGCAATCAATTTTGCAGGACTATCTGTTCCCAATCCATTAATTGTTAATGTTGTCCCACCACTGGTAAATACAAACTTATCAGAACTTAAAGGTTCTGTAGTTCCATCAGATCTAATAAGAACATATCTTTCTTCATCAAAGGGTAAGAAAGTCTCGTCAGCAGATCCTGATTTTATTGCTCCAGTAGAACTTGATGTAATTGTTACGTCAAATTGTTTTCTAATTGGTAAATCGGATGTTGTTAAATCTATAGAAGCAACATTTCTCTTTGGTAGTGCTGTGTATAAGGTATTATCTACAGAAGACTGGAATTTTGAGGTTAATACTCTAAAGTCGCTGGGATTAATTGTGGTTGTTGGGAGACCACCATCACAAACTCCAGAAACTGTTGTTATCCCAGAAATTACAATTGAATTTTGTGATACTGATGTTACTTTTGAAAAAGTTGGAACTGATAATCCGGGATTTGAATATGCAACAATGTTTCCAACAGTTGCAATTCCAACGAAATATTTTGATAAATCTGCACTTGTTACTGTGCTAACACCACCACTAGATGCACTAATATTAACAAGTCCAATTTGATTCAAGGTAGATTGAATTACATCCGCGTTGAATGTTGAAGCAGTTCCAACAATTCCATAAACTGATTTTACATCACTAGTGGAGTATGAAGTTATCGCAGTAGATACTCTATTGTTTTCTATACCATCAAATATAAAACTTTCTCCAACAGCAAAAAATCCTTTAGTGTTATATGCTGTTATAATTCCGGAATTTGTTACAGAATATCTGAGAAATCCTACAGCACCACTGGACTTACCTTTAATATGAGTTGGTGTTGATAATGTAATTGGTTCATTCAGTGTTATCTCTGTATAGGTTTGAATGTCATAGAATGATGCATCCCAAACATTTGTATCTGGATTTGTAGAATCATATGAACCAGATTCTAATGCAAAATCATAAACTCTAGCAAGACCAATTTCTTTACCTGAGGATGATGTTGCTGTTGCACCAATTCTATCACTTCTTAAACTTACAGTATATGAAGTTGAAATTCCAATAATCGGAGAACCACTCACTCTGTTTAGTGAATATGTTGGTCCCGTCAAATAATTAATACTTTGATTTTGAAGTGTTTTGGTAGTTCTTGGTTTCGGAAAATCCAAATATATTGGACTAATATTTTCTACTTCGTATCCCTGAACGTAAGCTTTGGTTGGACTTATCGCATAAGTTCCGAGATTATCACTCGGAACATTATTGTTGTAAGTTGTTTGGTCTTCAAAAAATACTCCTGTATTGCCTTTTAAATTATTTAAAGTTTCTTTTACTTGTATTCCTGGGGGAATTACATAATAATCTCCAGATTCGTCGTAAGTTCTTCTAGCAAATTCTTTGGATAACTCGTTATATTGAGTATCTTTTCTTATTTGAGTAATTTCACCATCACGAATAATCATCAACTCAATAAAGTTACTATACTTAATACCATCATCTATGGGTTTCTTGGTAAGAAATGCTCTAATTCTTAACCTATCAGCTCCAGGTGCAGTATAATTTGAAAATCCTTTTGCATTATCATTTAAAGTACTATCAGAATCAGAATTTACAATTTCTTCAAATACTTCTAAACCAACTCTGTATGATGGAGTGTTGCTATATGGTTCAAGAATTATTGTCTGTTCTGGCAGATCAATAAAGTACCCACGAATATAGTAAACACCAGAAGTTAAAGTTACTGCAGACCCTGTAGATAGTGCATTTTCTGGTAAAATAGTTGCAATACCTTCTCCCGGTTGGATTGTTATTGTGCCATTTGATAAACCATTCTCAATGATCAAAGATTCTCCATTGAGAAATTTATCATTATCGTTTGAAGTTTCTAAGTAATTTACGTAGAGAGTATAAGGTTCTCCGGGAAAAGCAGATCTATTCAGATATGCTTTTACTCTTGCTCTTACTCCAGAAACTGAACCAATAACAACTTTATTGAGTAAGTCTGAAAGATAATTAGATACTGAAATTCCAGAAAAAGACCTTTCAATTAATACTGAGTTAAAGGTATTTGCATAGTGAATGCCACCACCTGTTACAGAATCCCCTTCCTTGAAAACATGATTTCCAAACTCTTCAATTTGATTTTGGAGAATCGATTGAATAGTTGTTAATTCTCTTGCTTGAACAGGATATCCTGGTTTAAATAAAACCTTATGATAATTTTTTGACGAGTCAAAATCATCAAAGTAGGGTGAGACGTTGAGGTTAGTTTCCTGTGGCATGATTCCTTAGAATTGCAAAATAACTTTAATATCTTCTTTTTGATTAATAGACCTAGTAATTGAAGGTCTATTATCTACATAAATTATATTTCCAGAATACTTTTTAACTTCTGGATTAGAAACACCATTGGTAAATGACTGTCCAAGGTAATATGTTCTATTATTTATTTGGGTAGATATACCTGTAAAATTTGTATCAATACCCAAAGTTGCACTACCACCAATTATATTAACCGATCCTCCAGTAGATGGAGTTGCAGTAAATCTATTAAGTTGGAATCCATATGTTGGATTTGTTTTCAATGATCCATCAGTATTGAATCCAACTAAACTCTTATCCTGCCAATACTTTAAAACACCAGTATTTTGGTCATATGAAATGACTCTACCAACCGCAGTGGAACCAACACCAATTGTTTGAGTAACTGTGCTATCCGCAGTAAATGTGGCGGTACTATATCCAATTCCAGTCAATTTAACTGCATATGCTGCACTTGCTTTATCTAATGTTAATGTGGTTGATGAACCAAATAATTGTGGGTTTTCGACAATTCCAACTCTTGCTATTTGGTTTCCAGTAATAAAATCTGGATTTTCTGTATCATTTTCAATTCTAGAATAAACTAAAACATTATATGCTCCTAGTTCTCTGTAAATATCCGCACCATGACCTCCTTGTGGAGGAATAATTACATTAAAAATAGGAGATGTGGATCCAGTTGGAACATTACCCGACACAATATCTACTGTTCCATAAGTATATCCAGATCCACCTTTGGATATTGTTACAGATTCCACTTTAGAATCATTATTAATAACAACAGTTGCTTCTGCTCCAGAACCATCACCTTTGATTGGAACTCTAGTATAGGTTCTATTTGCAGTTCCAAGTCCAACACCACGATTTGTAATGGTTACAATTTTTAACTGACCACTAGATGCTGCATTGTTTCTTACTGCTGCATCCGTTGAATTTGTTGCCCAGTTACTTGGAACAGGCATAAAGTTTGTCGAATCAAACTTCACCAGTTCACTTGGTTTGATGGTATAAAGATACTTCCATACATATCCATCACCACTATCACCTGCAGTTCTTGGTTCTAAATCAGTAAATGTTGGTTGGTCTAATGATGGTCTCCCTGTTGGATTTTCTGGATCAGTTCCATTTTGAAGACAAATATAAACTCTATAATCTTCATTTACAACATAATAATTTGCAGAGTATAAATTTGTTGCTCCAGATGGTTTTGATGTATTTGTTCTGCTGATATCATGACGATACATGTCATAGGTAGTTCCTGAAATCCAGGTGATTTTTCTAATCACTTGACGAATATCACTTTCTCCAATTTTTTTCAATGCAATCATAGTGTCCCAATAATCATTCTCCTGTTCAAAAGAATCTTTTGGTGCGGGAGGAGTTGTGTCCCATGAGGATGAGTAATCAGTTGCATTTGGGAGACCTACAAAAGAATAATAAGAGTTTGTTGAAGAAATTGCTGCAGAAACAAAATTCTTCGCATTTAGTATTCTTAATTGATCAGTTATAATTGCTGACATTTTACGAGTTTTTTATCTATTTATTAGTTATAATTTAGATATTTCAGTGGATTGTATCTTAAGACTATTGGTGATGTTGATACTCCAGAAAGTGCATTGTTGTATGATGTAAATGTTTTTGGATCCAGTCTAGTTGAAGCAGAAATTCTTCCCCAACTATATTCACCAAAGAAACTGCTATAACCAGTACCAGTTAATCCATTGTAGTTTTCAACACTAACTGTTACCTTGGCAACATAAGTAACTCCAAATCCAATTGCATCTGTTTGGGCAATTGATACAGCAGATACTTCGTAAATATTATCCAAGAAAGAAGTTCCTACACCAACAATAGATGCATCTTGTCTAAGTGAAGTAACTCCACTTCCAATGTTAGAATTATAAACTACAAAATAATATCCAGTTTGAATACCACTAACTGTTATTCCAGTTCCAACAATAGAATTATCTCTAAGGAAAGAATTTTCTGGAATTACAAAATCAAATGTTATTCCTGTAGATGCAACTCCAACTGAAGTTGTAGAAATTCCAGAAATAATTCCAAAATCACCAGTATATTCAACAGAAGATATTTCTTCAACATAACCAGAAACCTTAGGTTCTTCTATCAAGACTGATGGTGGATTTGATATTGTGTACCCAGTTCCAGGTGAAGTGATTACTATGGAAGTTACAACTCCAGATGTGATAGAAGAGACTGCAGTACATGCTTGAGTTGATCCAAGACCCACTGGATTTGATACAGTTACTGTAGGAGCAGATGTGTATCCAATTCCCCCATTAGTGATAGAAATTGAACTAATTGTTCCTGCAATAGAAACAATTGCAGTTGCTGATGCTCCAACAATACTATCCTGGGATAAGATTATGATCTTATCTTGACTTGTTGAATTTTCTTTCAAACTATCAAAGAAAGTCTTAACACTTTCAACAAAAATAACCGTAGATCCAACTCCAACTGACTGAATCAATCTTGTGTTTGGATAAATCAAAGGTTCGTAAAGAATTCTATCTTTAGCAACTGCAGATCCATCTATAAATCTATCTTCGGTTTGTCTGCACCAAATCAATGGTCTTTCATAATTTTGATTGATAGAAATTCCAGGACCAGCATAAATGTTTGTTTCAATACTATCCGATGAATTAATCTTTGTTACAACTCTTTCATCTTCTTTAAATCTAATATTATCATCATTTAATCTAACATCATCACCAATTTTTATGGTTTCAAGAATATCAATATCTAAAACGTCAACAGATGATGTTCCTTGATAGAATAGAATTTTTGAAGTATCACCAGACTTTGGTGGTTCCGTAAATGTAATAAAACTTCCACCATTAAAGACATAACCTTGACCAGGAACTTGTAATATATCATTGATAAAGACCAACAAAGTTGCTTCAACATCTATAGGAGATCCTGTTTTTGCTCTAATGGTTTTTTGATTTCCATCTACTTTAATTGGGAATGATACAGTGATTCCGTCAAACAGAGAATCTAATGGATCTATAATTAATAAACTTCCCAGAGACCATCCAGCAAAACTGTCGGTATATGTTCTATCAATAGTAATTTGGAATTCTTCGAATGGTAAAGAAGTATCTGTTTGAATTCCAACAGTTCCACCAATGCCAATTGTTAGAATTTCGCCCTGACCGTAATCATATCCAAGATTTGTAATCTCAAAATCAATTACACTAGAACCTTGACCAACAACAATATTTGCTACTGCTCCAGTACCAAAACCTGGAGTTGATGATGAACTATAAATTAATGGAATATTCGAATATGAGAGTGGATCATCAAAAATTACAATAGGTGGATTTGTTGAAGTATATCCTGCTCCAGGATTTGTAATAGCAACACTTACAATATGACCATTACTTACTGCAGCAGTTCCTATAAATTCAATATTTGGAGTTCCAGTGCTTGAAGTAGCAATACCAACATTTACAACAGTTTGAATACCAGATCTGTACCCAGAACCACTATTACCAATACTAATTAATGAAATAGTTCCTAAACCAGAAACTACAGCTGTTCCTCCTGCAGACACTAAAGGTTGATAACCAAATCCTGCAGTAGATCCAACAGAAACGATGACTCCACCTAAAGGAACATTTGCAGTGTTTATGTCATATGAAGTTGAAGATATAGATCCAGTAAATTGAATGGTGGTAATTCCAACATTTTCCAGTAAATCATAGTCTCCAATATCAACTCCATCAAGAACTTTTTTGGGTCCTTGGAATATTTGATTAACGAGAATAATCGCATTGTCAGTTGAGAAACCAGTTACATTTGATCCATCAGAAGTTAAGTTAAATGATGTTGAGTATCCAGTAAATTGAGATGAAATATCATCAAACACATAGTTGTTACTGTATGGTTCATCGGTTGTATTTGGAATACCAGATCTCATAAAAGATCTTCCACTAAACGTAGAGTGAGTTGTTATTCCAGTATAATCAATTTCATCAGGTCTATTTGTTGTTGTTCCGATTGGAGTTTGTCCATATGGAGCAGTGATAAAGTTAATTTTATTATCAACAATGTTATAATCACCATCAACTTTTGTAACTAAAGCTCCACTTGAATGGGTTGAAATACCAGTGCCCATCCAAGGTCTTTGTACTAAGAGAACGTTTGTACTTCCAAAACCAACAGTATTAATTCTCATAATTTCATCATCAATCTTCACCAAATCACCACCAAAGAATGATGTTATACCAGAGACAGTAATTATGTCATCAGTTATAAGTGATTCTTGAGATAGAGTAGTTGTAACAGCAGTAGAAACAATAGGAGACTGAATTACATTATCAATACTAACGACAACTCTCGAATTTTGTTTTTTTGATGTAAATGAGTGTAAAGTACCAATACCTACAGATGTTATGGTGAGTGGACTTGGAAAGTTTCTAAGTGCATTTTCTGCAGAAGAAGCAAGTCTTATTGAAATATCATCAACTTTAATCGCATAAACAGTTTGTGGTAACTTGTCAGTTGTTCCTACTCCAACAATAGATTCTGTTGCAATGCCAATTGCTTGACTTGTTCCAGCACCAGCATAACTGTAAATCAACTCTTCACCGGTAACAAAGAAATGATTTGGAATTCTAATTGTATTATTTGAAATATTTACAACAGATGAGGCACTTCCAACAAAATATCTTTCAAAAATTGGTAACTGATTATGAGTTAGATTAAATGAACGTTTAATATCAGTTTCTGTTCCGGTATATTCTTCAAATCTAGAATTTATAGATGCATTATTGAAATCTATAGTAGTATTTGTGTTTTCTGTATCAACCAAACGCAAAGCATTTTGGAAAATTCTTACTTGAACATCAATATTTGCAATTGGAGTAAAGGTTAATTGTGTTTTTCCTCCAGATATTGTGCAGTCAAAATCTCCTAAGTTATTATCGGTTTGTAAAATACCAAATTCAGTTAACGATGGGGTTGTTCCATCATCAGCAACAATAATTTCGGAAATTTGATATTTACCATTAGTAGTATCTTCTATACTTGCAACATAATAAGCACAAGAATAATCATTTGAGTACTCAGAAACTATATTTGCTACTGGTGATACACTAGATGCAATAGAAGTTATTCTAGAATCTAAAATTGTAGTATTCAAAGTAGAAGTCGATACACCAGTAGATGATGTATTTGCTATAGAAATTCTAAGTGTATTAACTGTGTATGTGACACCTAGTCCAACATTAGGGGTAAAGTCAATATTTAAGTCAGATCCTGACAAATATGCACTATATGTTCCAAGTCCAGGTGATGCTGGAAGTAATAGTGAATCTGTTGATAGTTGACCATATTCTAAAAGATCGACATTAGTTCCATCGTGAATAACAGTTAATTCATCATATTCAAAATACGAATTATCAACTGCACTATACTGAACCAATATTTTGGATGATCTATAAGTCGATGCAATACCAACAATTGTAGTTGATGAACTTGTGCCTGAAGGTATGGTTTTAGTACTACTTGATATTTTTACAGTATCGCCAAGATCAGTTGATCCAATACCTGCGATAGAATCTTCGATATTATATGCAACTAAACTTAAATTATAATCATTTACTATGTACTTATTTGGATAGAATAAAAGTTGTCCTTCAGATCCAATAATATTAAAATCGAAAGAACCTAAATCTGATACTGTTTCTACTCTTCCATATTGATTCAAGAAACCTACACTGTTGTTGTGCAATAAGGTTACTAAAAGTATTTGTCTTTCACCAGTAAATCTCTTATCAATTGCATAAGTAATATATTTTTTACTTCTTGCAGATTCTAAAAGGAACAAGTCGGCAGAACTGTATATTTCAGGTCTTGGATTGCTATTAAATTCACTGCTTATATCATCAACTATCAAAACACGATTTCCAACTGACTCAATATAATTTTGAATTGTTCTCGACTTGAATATTATTTCATCTGAATAAATTGTAGAATCTATATTTAAAGTTCTTTCTGTTGCCAGATCAAAATCATTGACACAATTAAGATCAATAACTGAAATTAAATCAGAAATTCCAACAAAGTCTCCAAGATTTTGATCAGTATTAATTCCAACATTTTCTAAATCCTCAGATTCTACAATCAAATCACTAAACTTTTTAAATCCTGCAGTATGATTTAAAGAACTTACTGCATTATTCCAATCTTCGTATTCAACTTTTGATTTGAGTGAATACGAGAAATATTGGTAATAATCACTATCATGCAATCTTTGCAGACTGTTATTTAAAAATCCAGTTTCAGTAATCCAACCTTTCTTAACTATAGAAGAAGAATCTACAGAATAATTTGAACTTACATTAAAAACAGAGACTATACTTGCAATAGTTTTTGAAGAAGATCCTATAATAGTTTCGCCTACAACAAAGTTTTTATTTGAAGAAACTTTCAAGTAACCATTTCTATTATCCCAAGAGTTAACACTACCAGATGCAGAATTTGAAGATACAATTTCATTTCTAAAGAAATTATTTGATACTATTGAAATATCAAATAATGGGAAGTGTTTTACTGGAATTGCTCTTCCTGCGGAATTTATAGGATCATAAGTACCAGCAATTTCTCCCTGTTGCAAATAATCTGAAAGATTATATGTTATTGTGGCATTTGCTCCACCAATATTTGGATCTCTTTGAGTAATAGTAAAGAATGTATAATTATAATTTGCGGAATTATATCCTCTAGCAGTGCTAGCAATACCAACACTAATATTTTCAACAAAAATAGATTCTCCAACTTCAAATGGGAAATCGTCAATAGAACTAAAACTTGCACCAAGTGAAACAGTTACATCCTTAGTTGAATTATTGAATGATACCGATGAAATAGGAATTCCATTTGAATTATTGATTGGTATTATAGTTGGAATTCTGTTGTTTAATGATTCAGTATTTTTAAATATTTTTACTTCATCATCACCAAGATTATATCTAATATCAACATCAGTTATTCTTTGATTTGTTTTTCCATCCAAAACAATTAAGTTGGGTGCAGTCAAATAATTAACTCCAACCGAACTTATTCCAATTTTATTAAATGAATAAAATGGTTCAACTCTTAATATTTGTGGAACTTGAGTCTGTGGTCTTAAAGTCTTATCTGAAGAATAATCAAATCCAATATCTTGTATGTTAGTGTTTAAAATCTTTCCAATGGAAGTACTTTCTGGTATAAGAATTGCACCATTTCCATAAACGGATAAAACCCCAAAAATTCCTGGTAATTTTTTATACTCTCTTCCCTCAGAATTTACATTTACTAATGAAATTGAACCATAAGCAGTATTAGAATTTGTTGAATATCTAATTATTCCATCATTTTGAGTATAAATCGATTCACTTGGACTTTCTGTTACACTGAAAGTAAATGTAGTTGATCCAATTCCGGTTAATAGATGATCTTTATTTAAAATATTAGAAACTAGAATTAATGAATTATTATTTTTAATATTTTCATTGTCAGTTGAAATTTGCTTTTTTACATCTGTATTTAAATCTGGATTTATTGGATTGAGATTATAATATAAAGTTTGGGGTAAAGAATCTGATACCTTTAATGTAAGTCTAGCATCTGCACTAATTCCTACAATACCACTCTTGACAACTTCAAAAGTATTATTTGAACTGCTAGAGTAAAATTTATTTTTATAATTATAATCACTGTAAATATTGAAATCAAAAGCAGAATATGAAATAGAATTATTTTCAAATGACAGTGAAGAATCTGAAAGATCAAAGATGACAGTTTTATTTCTTTCAAGTGCTATTGGTGGATTTATTTTAGAAATAGTTCCTGAAGAAGCACTAGTAATATCAACAACAATTGGATTTTCTTTTGTGGAATCAGTTATAGTATTGCACAACTTGAATTTATTATCACTAACGACATAAACGTAATATATTCCATTTGAATCTAAACCACCAGAAGGAGATGCTGATGTATGTAATACCTTTTCTCCCGTTACGAAACCATGATTCTCTATGGTAATTGAGTTATCTAAGATATCAACATCTGCAGATAAGAAATTCTTTGGATTGACAACTAACTTTCTATGATAATCATTATACTGGATATAAACAGTTGTTGTTATTCCAGAAAGAACTTCCATAAAGACTCTATCATAGATGTTTAATCCATGAGTAGATGCTGTAGATACAGTGACATAATTTTTATTTACGTTACCTCTTAAAATATTTTGAGAATCTGTTACAAAACTGTGGTTATTTCCAGTTCCAATACCAGTAAAATAAAGAGTGTTTATATACACACTACTATTGACACCAACAAAAGATCCATTAGTTCCTAAACCTACTTTTGAAGTTGATATTCCAATCAAATCATTTGATATTTTTGCAGTATAAACTGTTTGACCATTTGTCAATGCAAAGTTTGAAATACCATCTGTAGAAATAGCAATGGATCCACCACCATTTGTATTGTAAACTAATTCATCTCCAGTATTTAAGTTGTGATTTGGAATATAAAGTGACTTTGTTGGAATGAAAATTTGAGTTAACCCAACACCAGGATTTGAAAAAGATAACGTATATCCTATTCCAACACCACTTGTAGTGCCAACTCCAACTGTTTCGTTTGGATCAAAATAAAATTCTTTAGTGTATTCGTATTGATATGGTGTATTTACTATTTTGGAACTAAAATAAAATTTTCTTGGTTCTTCTATTAGTAGTGATGAACCGGTGTGTGAAGAACCGACAGTTCCATCATATTCTCTTAAAACTCTTATTCTTGAAGATTCTGGGTCTATATTAAGAACTTTTACTTTTTCAGTTCCTATTCCTAAAATATCATTTTCTCTAATATTTGGATAAGATAAATTTCCAGTTATACTAAAATAAGTTATGATTCCAGTAACTGAACTTTCTGGAATATCTGTTTTGAGTGCAAATGAATCTGTAGATATACCTACAACGAATAAAGATTGAAGATTTGTTCCAGTTGTATTCAATCCACTAACTGAGATGATGTCATAATTTTTTAGATTATGTGGAGAAGTTGCAAATCCAATGAAGTATCCATTGAGATTAATGGGAGCAAATTCCACATTCGAAATACTGGTGCTAGCAACACTAATATTAGATATTTTTTTGCCAGCAACTAACGAAACACTAGCATCTGCACCAATTCCACCAGTTTCTGAGTTGTCAAAAATTAATTTATCACCAACTTGGTAATTTAGTCCACCAGTAACAATGCCTATTGATTGTATCTTACCTGAAGATACACTAACTATTTCAGTATTTTGACTTTGTATTTTATTTTGATCGACTAGAAAATCATATGATGAATTTTGATCATTTAAGTTATATGGAGTGGTATTTCTAACATAATCTGTAGAATTTAAATCAACATCATCCTGATTTGAGTATCTATCAAAATTATACTCTATTGGTTTTGATTTAAATTTATTTCCAACAAAATATGGAAATTCTGGTTTTCTATAATTCTTGAATGGTGGTGAGGATTCTAAGGATTCGGTATTTATTGTTGTAAAATATGCATAAATTCCATTTGGAAATTCTGGGGTGATGCAAAATCTTCCATTAAACTCATCCAAATCACCAGATTTTTTATAAGAAAAATCATTTACAAAAAATCCATCAGGATAAACACTATTTCCAAAAGAATCAACTGGATTTGGTCTATCTGGTAGTACAGATAACTCATATCCAGATTTCATCAGTTTTATTGATCCACCAGTCAATGAAGAATACCCATATGGGCCATAGATTGGATTTCCATCATATGCCCAACCAATTATTGGGGAGTGTGTATCTGATAAAACTTCTCTTCCATTTTCCAATCTAAGATCTGGAGAATAGATTGTTACTCCATCAACAACTTTGGTTCCTGATACTGACTGTCTTAACTTTCTTGGAGAGTATAAGTGTGAATATTGGAGACCAAATGACTGATTAGTGCCTTTTGTTATTACACCATCATCATCTGTTATTTGATTATTTTGTAAAAGTCTTTCGAATAAATTAATTGACCATAACTTGGGAGTAGAACTGAATTGTGCGCTAGAACCTGATGCAATAACTGTAATTGATGTATCCGAAGGAGTATATCCAAACCCACCAGCAACTACCTTAACCTCAGTTATTACTCCACTGGATAATATCGGTGTTAAAATTGCCCCTGACCCAGAACCAGATACTTCCAAAGTTGGTGGAGAATTATATCCAGAACCAGAATTTAAAATTAAAACTTGTTCAATTTTACCATTAGATACAATTGCCTGCAATTGAGCACCAGACCCAGAATTTAAAGTAAATGTTGGCTGTCTATTATAATTGATAATTTCCGATGATCCATAACCAACTCCACCATCTTCAACAAAAACAGATGTAATTTCTCCTCTAAAAATTGGTTGAATAGTTGCATTAAAATCCTGATCTGTTCTTGTGGAGACACCAATTGCACCAGAAATTGTTACTTGAATTTCTGGATAGTTAAATGATTGGATTCCAGATCCCGTTGATTTCAAATCAATGTATTGACCACTTCTATAGTAAAAATCTGCACTTGTTGAACCAACTCCAACTTGAGACAGTTTAAAACTGTCATCATTAATTTTAGTTAGATAATAAGATCCTTGAGATAATCCTTCAATTGCTGATGTTCCTGGAACATATGAAATTATTTCTCCACTTCTATACCTATGATTTTTTGCAGTAATTGTGTTGGATGATGTATTAATTCCAATCGAAGAAACTGTTACTTTTCTGTTTTTATATCCACTTCCAGGATTTTCAATCGATATAGAACCAAGAATCTTTTTGGGATTTGCTGATTTTACGACATGATTACCAACACCATATGAAGTAAGATCAACTACATTTACTTCAGATATTGCGTCAAAAAAAGTTTTGTGGAATTTAACTGTAAATGAATCTTGTACTGAGACGTAATATGGAGAATCAGTTGATAATCCCCCAACAGCAGTCTGCCCATCAGTTTGGTAAATTACTAATTCACCATCTCTGAATTTGTGATGAGTAGAGAATGCTACTGTATTATTTGTTAAATCTACAAGACTTGCAGTTTCTATAGAATTAAAAGATACAGAATGACTAATGGTAATGAGATTTGGTTTTGCTACTGCACCAGACCCATTTCCTCCCGTTATTGTAATGACGGGATTTTCTGCATAGTCAAATCCACTATCTGTAATCTCAATTCTTTCTAATTTTCCTTCTACTTCACAATACGCAGAAACACCAGATCCAACAACATCACTTACCTGTAATACTGGTGGATTGATTACATCATAGTTGGATCCACCAGAGGTAACATCAATTTCTTCTATTGGTCCATAATATACAACATCATTGGATTTATAGTTTAGAATCTCAACTCCGTTAATGAGAATACCAGTAAGTCCTGGAGTAGTTTCATGATCTTCCTCATCATTAACTGCATCGGAAATTTTTCTAATTAGTTTCTGAGGTTCTAGTTTTTGATAAGCAAAAGAAGTGTACTCTAAAACATTATTTGATACTGTTCCGGAAATAGATACATATTTTTCATTGTAAATATTTGATCTACTTCTAGAAAGTTTTATAGTATTTTCATCAACAACTTTTACAAAATAAATCCCTTCGGAAATATTTAAAGTGTTTGTAGAACTTACAGGTCTATAAGTTACAGAATCTCCTGTATAAAATCCATGATTATTAATTGTTATCTCCTCACCACTAAAAGTTCCGGAGAAAATAACTGATCTATTGTTGATATTAAGTGGTTGATCGAGATAGTTTGGTATTGATGGAGATGCAACATAAAGAGAAGTTCCATCAGCATACACATTTTGAACGTTGGTTGTATAGATGCTGAGATCTGGATAGTTATTTGAATTTACTCTAGACAGTACTTTTTGAATAGTATACTTTCTTTGAGTGTCTAACTGACCTTGACCTCTAATTGTAAAATTATTTTGATTTGAAATAGAAATAATATCAGTTGTTCTTTCTGTTCCATCAGTGAAGATAATCTTTGCAGAATCTCCAATTACAAAATTGTGATCATCATAAGTTGTTACATTATATGCAAAGTTTGAACTATTTTGAAGTGTTATTGATTTAACTTCATAAGAAGTTGCAATATTATAGTACCAGTTATTTGCGATGTAAGAAGTTAAACCAATACCTAAAGTTTTAGTTGTTATCTTATCACCAGGTTCGTAATAAAAGGTATTTGGATATAAATTCAAATCAGAAAGAACACCAGTGACTCTTACTTTAACAACATTCGATGTGCTTAGTCCAGAATATCCATAAGCATAAGAATCAATTCTTAAATCCTGCGTAGAATCAATTGAACGATCAATTCCGGAGCATCCAAAAAATTGATTTAAAGTTTTTGACTCATATGTAATAGTCGATGAAGTTCCGTCAGTATAATCTGCAATTAAAGTTCCTGAATTTGGAAATCCAGCAGTAGAATCTACATCAAGTGTTGTTGATCCAGTGGAAACTGATGTAATAAGTTTTGTTTGCGGATGTATTGAAAATTTACCAAAAACAGATCCCTCTACAGATATATCCTTGTCAAAATCATAATCTAAACTTATAACATAGTAATCTTTATTACCTCTTACTATTTTTTGAACATCGTTTATAGATCCACTTGCACCAGGAAATATATCTGTTTGATCTTGGAATAAAGTTCTATTGATAAGATCTTCAGGATTTCCTTCTAAAGACTCCACTACTAAGTCTCTAGATATTCTATACTTTGCATCAGAAGGGATGAATAGGTAATCTCTTGGTTTGATTACTTCAACATCTTCACCATAAAGTGCTCTGAACAAGATTTCGAATGATTGATCTGTTCCTTTTGAAGAATAGAAATCTTTAGATTGTTTAATAAAAAGATTTTGGTCAATTCCAGAATATAATGATCTATCTTCAAATCCTGGAATTACTTGTTTTTTTACTTTATTTAAAAATTCTTTTAAGAAAATAACACTTAAGTTATTGACTGTAGATCCTGATGAATGTGTAGAAATGTCAGATTGAGAAAATACAAGTTCATCTGGCGTGTTTAATCCCCTGTAAGAAGTAATTCCACTAAATCCCCTTACACATCCAGTAAATGAATTTGTGGTGATGCCAGTGTATGTAATGATTTCAGAATCAATCTGAATCAGTCCATAAGATTGTGGGAATCCATATGTAGATGTTACTGTGATAGTTTCATCTACAAAATCAACATCACTAGAAATCGTGGTAGAATCAGTTAAATTAGTTAAACTATCAACTTTTATATACTGATCAATATTTTGTAGAATATCTAAAGTAGATCCTTGACCTTCTAAAGAAAGATAATATTGAGATAAGAACTCTCCAGCTAAGGGGAATTCTTCTTTTACAAACCCTGGAAGTTGGTTTGCAACGATTGAAATAATTTTGATTCGTGTATCTACCATTTCTTACAGTCTTACTAGGTTCCCGTTTGTGTAACTTGAAGTAGTCGTATATGTAGTTCCTGATGGATTTGCTCCAGAGGAAACATCATCCGATAACATATTTAATATACTCTTATTAATATCTAGTTGTAAATATAAATCCTGTAATCCAATGATGTCATTAGACTTTGGAACCACTGCAATTTCAATGATTGATTGTCCTTGGACATTTTTTAATGTAGAAATGAAGTTTACCGAGTTAAGTAAAATTTCACCCTTTTCATAATTAATAGTTCCTACAGATCTTCTTACTATTGCTGGTTGAGTTGGAGAGTCTAACTTAAAGAAAAATATCTCTCCAGTTTTTTCATCTTGATTTGGTATATCTGACATGTATAAAGTATCAGCAATACCAGAAACTTTAAATCCTGATGACTTTATATTGTATCCATTTATGTTTTTAATGTGAAACTCGTTACCAAAACAAATTTCATAGTTTGCAAATTGATTAAGACTTGCTCTCAAGTCTCTTCTCATTTGAATTTTTGTAATGTTTGAGGTCACAGACTCATGGCTATTATCAATAATTGCTTGATATTTACTATACTTAAATCTAGATCCATACTTATTTAATTCTGTAGAATTTGCATAGTTATTAATATTATTTGAAACAATTGTTTTTACAAAATCAGAATTTGGAGCAAGATTTGTATTATAATATACAGTAGAGTCACATTCAATATAAAGATACTTCAAATCTAGAATTTCTGGTACAATTCCAGCAACACCATATCTTCTTAACTTATTTTTTAAATTATCTTTTATTGAGTTTGGAACAAAAGGTCCATAAAATGGTTTTATTGTGATAAAAACTTTACCATATTGTGGAGGTGTTAAATCTTCTCCACCAAATACTGAAACTGATTGAGTTTCTGGATAAATTTTTGGAATCAATGCTTCATAATCTGCTGCAGTCACCGCCCTGTTATATGATGAATATATTCTAGGTGCATAATTTTTAATCGAACTGACAGATTCTATCTCATTTCCACCTTGAGATGGAGAAACCGTAGTTATTAGAGAAATTCCATTCGAAACTAGATTGTTATTGTTATCTACTATTCTTCCATTAAAAGTAAATGAAGAAATTCCATTTCCAAGTTCTCCATTGGTAGAAATGTAAGAGGTTTCAATAAAATTTTGAGATTGTAGTTTTTCTCCAAATACACCATCACCAAAAATTAATTCATATCTTTGATCTTCAATCTCTTGAATGAAGAAAACTCTTGAGGTTGATGTAACTTCAAACAAACTATCAGATAAAATGAATTTTTTTGAAGAGGTGCTAGATTGAGTATCTCTTACAGTTACTGAAATTGTGGAGGTATCTATATTTGCATTTTCTAAAATATATCTTTGTGGTGGTGCTGGATTTTCCGCCTGAACTGTAAAGTTTGATGTTAAAAAAGTTCCCTCATAAACTTCTACATTATCGAATGATGCAATCCCGTTAACAACCGGTGTCGTTACATCTTGTGGTATTGCAAAAGTATAACTTTCAGCACCAAAAGATGAAGATGATGTACAAACTGTTCCCTTTTTAATCGTTAATGTAATTGGATTTGTTGAAAATCCCGTAGTGTCTACGAAAAATGATATAATAGCTCTAGATGCAGTTCTTGATCTTGGAACGTAACCAATATTTCTTGCTAAAGAAACTACATTTTCTCTTAATGTAGCACTATCAATAAAGACCTCATTACTAACCATGTTAGCATTGTATGAGGAAATATATGTGTTATATGCAAGAACATCAATTAACGTTGAAAGATTGGATCCTTCAAAGTCGTAATCAGTAAAATTAGAATTCGATCTGAGATAATCTCTAATCGAAATTTTTATCTGATCGAAATCCAGGTTGGTGAAATTTACTAATGCCATTATCGTGTTGGCTGTAATGCGAATGATAACTGTTGTGGAAGAACATCAATTCCAATAATATAGTAATTAACAGTCACGTTAAAGTTGTTATTGTCATAGTCAGGATCGACAATTACATCAATCAAATCAACTCTAGGTTCATAATTATTGATTGTACTCTCAATTTCGTCTTTAATCACTGATGCAGATACCTCATCAATGTTCTCAAACAAAGAACGACTTACTTTAGACCCTAAATTTTCATTAAAAAATCTTTCACCAGGGTAAGTAAGAACCAAATTGCGAATAGAACGAGCAATTGCATTCTCATTTTTGAGAGCAATTAGATCATAATTGATTGGATTGACCTGAAAAGACATGCTCAGGTCTTTAAAATATTTACTTAGCCGTTCTACAGGCATAAAAATGAATAAATCTATCTTATTTATTCGGGTTTTTGGAATTCATAAAGAGGTTCAGTTCCATACTCCCAGTCATCATAATCCTCATCATTGCGAATTCTTGAATGAAGTTCGTTTTGTTGAGCAAAATCGTGTTTTTTAGGTGTCATATCATCATTTGCAATTTCACGAAGCATTTTTTTCTGAGGATTGACTCCATAATCAGTAATTAAATGGGTTGTACCCCACATTTCGTGCATATAATCAGTATTCCTGTCCGGATTCGGGTTGTTTGCCATCTGTTTTCTCCTCTTTTAGGGGTTGAACAGAACTTTTTACGGGGTTGCTATCCCGTTCTTTAGCAGTTTTCCAGAAATATTCGTCCTCTCTACCCATTCCAAGACGATCAAATCCATTTTCAACTGAATAATACTGAGTTGAAACCTTAAAATCGGGCATTTTTGGTTCAATAGGAGTCAAACTATTGTCAAAAATACGTAATCTATTGTTGGGATATAGTGCATACTGACCATTGTCAAGTTCAATAAGGTTGTGTGACTTATGTTCAGCAGGATTTTCACTAGTTGCATAATCAATGACATCACAATCTTGATGATAATTGTCAATGGTACAGATATAAGTGCCTTTTTGAATGCCATGGTCACGGGTATAACACTCAAAGTCCATACTTCCAATGAATTGTTTATGAATTGATACTACACCATAATCCATACAATTCCAGAATTGGAGGTTGGGTAGGTTCATATCAGGTGTAGGTGTCTCAGGACGTGCTACAAAGGCACTGATGGGCAGTTTATCGTACATTGCAGCATACTCTGGTAAGTATGTCTCAAAATAAAAAGCACGTCCAGGTATCGATTTACACGACACCCAGACGCCCTTTACAAATTCACCATGTCCACTTTGATGATCAGTTAGATATTCTTTACGCACCCATACTTCAATGGATGGTAAATTGCAAATTAGTGCTGCCATGAAGAACTTTTATTTAACTTTAACTATTTACCCTGACCCCGATACTTCTTCTTTCGACCATTACGAGAGGTTGCAGAGAGTAGTGTGCGAGGACTACGCCCTTGACGAGTCTTTTTAGGTGCCCCTGGTTCGAAAATAGTTTTATTTGATCCACCTTTAGCCATTAGATTTCCTCCAGTTCAAGTTGTTCAACATCAAATTCCTCATCAGTATAGTACTTTGAGGAGAGTTCGTCAAGAACCTCAGTACATTCTTCATGACTGAGGTTTTGATATATCTTACGTCCTTTGTATAAGATATTAAAAGTCATTAGATTACACGAGTTTTTTCATGTCCAACACGAATCCGTGGATCACACCAAATCTCAAATCCTGCTTCTTTAGCATCAAGACAGAATGATACATCTTCACCACACATATCTTGAACTGCACCAGATTCAAAGACTTGCATCTTAGGAGCAAACCAAGGGTACTCAAGATTCTCAAAAACACCATTCTTAATCATAACCCATCCAAATCCCGTATAATCAACAGTGAATGGTTTACGACGCTTACTAATCGATTCAACAGTTTCATGATTCATAACTCCACCATTCTTACGGAAGTCATCTTCTTCCAACCAATGGGCAACGGATGTTGTGTGTCCATCTTCAGTAGCATACCAACCAGCAACGACTTCCTTTTCTTCACCATTTTCATTCAGTGAAAGATCGCAAAGTTGCCAGAACTTATTTGTATCAAATACAATATCACTATCAATCCAGAGTTGATAATCATATTGCAACTTACCATCCCAAGGAATTTGTTTTGGTCCACGAAGAACATTTGCACCAAGACACTTACAACGTGCAAAGTTCACCATCGAACTATAATCTTGAGAAATTTGAATACTCATTCCATTTTGAACGAGATCAAAACAAAGTTGAACAAATGCTTTCAAAAAGATAAATGAACACCCACGTCCAGGAAGACAGAACACAATACTCTTCCCTCGCATCCTTTCTTTAATTGAATCATAATTCCACTCTGCTTCTTTAACTTTAGGTGCAGCAGCCTTAACAGTAAATCCTTTTGCCATAAGAGAAATAAACTTTCAGTTCAAATTTTAACAGTCTATATATGCTTTGTCAATGAGAGCTATCTAACGAGACTTTCCGGTTCACCATAAGCTCCTCATAAGACAAATCATCTACAGAATAATCAGTCTTTATAATGCCTACCATATTTTTCAAAGTATTCCAAGTTGTTTGAAATTCCTCTTCTTTGATAGAATGAAATAAACACTTATCCTTTGCATAAATGTGATATATCTTTTCCATAAGTTCTTCCATAAATTTCAAAAACTTTCCAAGACCCTTTTATAGAAAAAATTTCTTGGAAAATTTTTTGTGTATTTTGGATTAATTAACTGCATTATATATCAAAACAAATAAAAACCCGATAGTGCCTGCGAAGATCGTAAAGCACTGCCGAGGATATCTTATTAACCAACCCGCAAAGACAACTTTCCAGAAATTCCAATAAGGAGACTTACTTCTTCTTCCTTTTCTTCGCACCATTTGTTTTTGCTTGAGATTTTACACTCTTGTATCTCTTATCTGGGCGGGACTTTCCATTCTTATGAATCCACCTTGTGAACATTTTTTTATACTCCGGAAATTTTTTATGAGGATGATATTTAAAGGTCGAATTGTCACCTCTGTAGGTTACAGGGACCCATCGATTTTTATACGACCCCCCCCCGTTACGCCCGCAGGGGACTTAACATAAACCCCTAATTAACTGCGAAAACGAATACGAATAAGAGTCTAACATAAGGGGAGCAAACTGTCAAGAATGCTCCCCGAATATCATCAGAACTCAATCACATCAAGGGTAGGCACATTTGCTTGCTCATTGTCACTCACTGCTTCATTGGTAAGTGCATCGAGAATCGAAAGAATCTCATTGCCAGTATTGCCTTTGGACAGCAGGGAGATGAGAACTTGCTTGGACATAATAACAAAGAAAAGTGTTGAGAACTGTGTGTTTGGTGAGGGTGCCCCTAGTTCCCTCATTCTAGCATCGGTGCTAGTTCTTGGAGCGTGCCTAGTTTATACTCATACGACAGGAGTTGGTGTTAATCAAAAGTCAAACACATCACTATTGATTTGGATGACATTTACTCGTGGATCATTAAACTTAACGCCATCACCAGTAGTTGCATTTCCGACCAACTCTACGAAGGTTTGATAATCACCTGCTTCCATAGCAAGGTGATACAAATTCTCCGTATTGTTGATCCACAGAGCAACATTCCAGGTCTCATAATTCTCCCACCCATTATACTCGGTGGAGAGGAGATTGCGTTGGTAAGTGGTGGTCATTGTTCGGTGGTTGTCCTTACACTGTAGGAACACTTTAGGGGCCCCCTGTTTCAGTTACTCACTCTTTCACTGATATCACTTAAGACCTGCAATACCACCTCACAACTATCCTCACCGTTCTCCTCTAGTTGTTGCATAAGGTCTTGCAGTTGTGGTAGAACTTTGGTGGTAAGATGTGGCACCCTGATGATACTCATTTCACCCAGATTCTTATACTTTAAGGGTCTTCCTCCAGCAATAGTTTTGGGACGAAACTTGGCGTCTTTTTTACTCTTTTCAATGTGGCACTTGTTACATAAGAGTTGACACTTAGATAACTCTTCCTCCAGAACTTCCTTAGGTTTAAGATACCCAGCGGAGATATTGAATGACTTTGTAGAGGGGTCAATATGGTCGAACTGTAATGTTTCAGTACAACCACATTCTACACACTTTCCACCCAGTTTTTCGATGAGGATTTCTCTAAAATAGTTCATAGGTATTTTGATAACATATTACCTCATTATTTAGGGGTTTTAAGATGTAATATGTTAACAAAACTTTTACCCCTTATTTGACATAAAAACCCATCAAATTACCATCGATCAGGAGTGCTAAGGTCTTCAACATATGCAGAACACTTCTCAGCAGGTTCTAACTTGAATACTTTATCCCAGTCTATTTGATGTGGATCGAAATCACTAAACACCTCAAGATCTAAGGTGACACGATACTTAACTTTCTGTGCCTGGTGATACGCAACTGACATAATTGCTCTCCTGATGTGTATGTGGATACTATAAGATGCTGAGAGGAAACTGTCAATAAGGTTGGGAGTATTTATTTGAATTGCTTATGTATTCTGAGAAATGTGTGGGGGTTTGGAAATACTTGGGGGGTCTTGACATTTCTGTGCGGTTGTGGTAGAGTGCGGGCTTAGCTAACAAGAACCTGAGGCATTTATAAGGACTTAAGTACAAGAACTCAGTACATTTCCTAAGGCATTTATAGACATTATGCGTCTATTCTTCTATGCTTTCTAAGACTTTATGCGCCTATAAGCATAAACGAATAAACAATAAAAACATATTTAATAATACATTTTTAATTGATTTTTAATCATAAATCCCTCTATTTTGTTGTTTTTTCTATTATTTCCCTTCTCCCTCTAAGTGTATTCGACAGATCACTATCAAGAATTAGATTAGCACCCAAAAGAATGTAGAATAATTTTCATCGAGTTGTCCTTTGAATGAGATCACCAGTCAAGTGAAATGCTTCACCAGTGTTGTAACGAACGCCAGGGAAAAGAATAAAGGAAACAATGAAGATAATGCCAATGAGTTTCACTTTCTTAGGATCAAATGGTTTGAATGTGAGATGCTTTCTTCGTGACATTTAATCAAGCAAAGATATAACCAGACTCGAACTCTCTTACGACATTGTTGTCACGAATGAACCAGCAATAATCCTTTTGAAAGACACCATCAGTCAGTGCATTACAGAACTCATTGATGATAACATTCAGACGTGATTTAGTCGTATTTGATTGCCAACCACCATCAAAGATTTGAACAGAGGTATCATCAATCTCTGCAATCTTGTTACCATGAAGATAGACAACAGAAGTGTCATTCTCTTCAATATAAGTAACTTGAGTGTTTGCAGATGTCCAAGAAATGTTATTCTTAATTGCTTGGATCATTTGTGATTCGATCTTGCGCATTTGAAGAAAAGAGAAAGAATTGAGTTAGAGAAGCAATCCCGTAGAGAAGTCCTTTCGGAGAAGCAATCGGGGAGAGAAGTCTAACCTCTATACAACTAGAACAGGTATATTATTGTTGATAATACTCACCGATTGACTTCATCATCTGAATCAACTTAGAGTGAACTTCCATTACATTTTCCTCGTCCAATTCATCTACATCAGTCACCTCAGTAATCTCTTCAAAGTTAATTGTTCCATTTGAATACTTTGGCATAAAGTATAAAGTACCTTCGCTGTCAATCGTATAAACAGCACCGTGATCTTCAGGGGCAAGGAGAATCATTTTGTTAACGAGGTTGATGTTTTGAGAGAAGAGATTGGTGAAGTGAGTGTTGTTCATACTACTAGAACACTTTAGGGGCCCCCTGTTTCTAAACCTCTGAAAGTTCTTGTTTTGGTATAAATCCATGCAGCACGGTATGCATCTTCACCCTGATTCTCAATCAGTTTGTTGACTCGATCTTGGAGTTCTTTGAGAGTGTAGTTCATCAGTTTGAAGGAAAGTTACGGCAGACAGCATCACACAAAATCTTCACAAGTTCACCATCATAGTTGACATCGTACTCTGCAAAGTAATCAGTGATGATACAATCAATGTCCTCCATCAGTTGTTCCCTTGCCATCAGGATTAGGAGTTTGTTGTACTCTTGATGTTGTTGAATGTCAGTCATAATCAGTTAGAAGAAACGTGAGAGACAGTATAACGCTTGTAAGAAACTTGATAGTATTTCAGTTCCTCACCGATGCGATTAACAAGATTGTTTAACTGACGATCAAGTCCTTTGTTAGACTTAGTGGCACTCAGTTTGCGACGTTCAGTGATAGTAACCACATCACCATTGGGTTCGATGCGGTCAATTTCGATCAGGTAAGTGTTGTTCATACTACTAGAACACTTTAGGGGCCCCCTGTTTGTGTTAGAGTCCGTTTATGTAATCAGCAAGTGCTTCATCATACTCCTCTTGAGTGTTAAAAACTCGACCATGAATAGTGCGAGGATAGTTAGACTTAACACCAGCATTTGCTACCATTTCACAGTCAGCACGGTCATAACCCATTTCGACCAAAGTAGCAACGTAGGGATTCGAGATTGTCATTTCAGTTGATTAATCAAACGCGGGAAACTTTATACTTACGAATCGAACCCCAGTTCTTGCGATAATACTGGAGTTTAACAAGTGCGCGATCCATATCACAAGGAGCATCGGGAATTGCTTCCCATTTCTGACTCAAATCATCGCGTTTGCAAGTCAGGACAGTATAAAGGTTTTGGTTCATTTGTTTGATCGTTGTGCTTATACTACTAGAACACTTTAGGGGCCCCCTGTTTCAGTTACGCATCAGAGTCAATGCATTATCCTCAGAGAGGCAATCCTTAGGCAGTTGGACATTTCGAGCACAACCGATTGCATCAGCAAAGACATCAAAAGTAGCAACCGTTTTCTGATTACCAACCCAGCAACCTTTGTACTCATAAATCATATACTCAACAGCAAAAACATCCTGATA
>Ga0070752_1000629_pt1 | contig 27868 bp, 33 predicted proteins | sample VirMetDEL_Aug_30_FD_77440 | JGI IMG/M metagenome (GOLD analysis project Ga0070752, IMG submission 77440) | Aqueous microbial communities from the Delaware River and Bay under freshwater to marine salinity gradient to study organic matter... | ecosystem: Environmental > Aquatic > Marine > Coastal...
GCACGCTGTGCAGCTTGCCCTGGTGCTTGAGGTCTTCGACGGTGATCAGTTGCTTGCCGTGCAGGCTGGAAACGAAGGTCAGGCAGGAGTTGAGGGTGCGATAACGAACGCGGTCGCCATCGAGCTCGCCTACCACCACGGTGCAGGCACCGCAGTCGCCGGAGGCGCAGCCTTCCTTGGTTCCGGTTTTGCCGACGTGCTCACGCAGGTAGTTGAGCACGGTGACGTTGGGGTCCAGGGCATGCTCGGTGCGCAGCTCCCGGTTGAGTAAAAACTGGATCAAGGACGACCTCCAGGCACTTTATTGTTATGAATCGTTTGGCTCGCCGGGTGTGTGCACGCATTGCAGGGCCCGGGCGTGATTGGCCATTGGGGCAATCTAGAGTTTTCTGACTTTTGGGTCAACAAATATTTGACCTTGTGGTCAGCTGCTTGTCATGCGTTTCGGTTATGAGCGCGGCCGGCCGGATTCATGGCTTGAGAGTAGCGGTTTTCATGCCAGCAAGGGCTGTCTATCGGCTGCCGCGAGGCCGTCCAGGCCACGTGCGCCCAGGTTGTTCGCAACGCAGGTGCGTACGCCCTGGGCGGCCCGGAGGCACCCTACAAAACAAAACCCCGGGAGCCTGCGCTGCCGGGGTTGATCGGATGTGCTCGAGTGGGGTGCTCAGGTCAGCTGCGATTCACTCAGTTGGTGCTCTTCGCCGGCATAGTACGCGCGCACCTTGGGGTCCATTACCGCATGCCATAGCGGTGGGAAGAGGGCGAGCACGATCATTCCGGCATAGCCATTGGGCAGTTGCGGGCTATCGTCGAAGTGACGCAGTACCTGGTAGCGGCGCTTGGCATAGGCGTGGTGGTCGGAGTGGCGCTGCAGGTGGAAGAGAAACAGGTTGGTCAGCAGGAAGTTGCTGTTCCATGAGTGGTGTGGCGTGGTGCGCTCGTAACGGCCGTTGTCCAGTTTGCGCCGGTGCAGGCCGTAGTGTTCGACGTAATTGACGATCTCCAGCAGGGTGAAGGCCGTCAGCGCCTGGCCGAGGAAGAACAGTGCACCGAGCCAGCCGAAGGCCAGGGTGAAGCCGAGCAACAGCAGCGCACTGATGGCGTACCACCAGATCAGCTCGTTGCGCCAATGCAGGGCCGGCAGGCCGCGTCGCTTGAGGCGTTCGGCCTCCAGCCGCCAGGCGTTGAGGAAGTTGTGCTTGTAGGCGTGGGGCAGGAAGGCGTACAGGCTCTGGCCAAAGCGCGAGGAGGAGGCATCCTCGGGCGTCGAGACATGCACATGGTGGCCGCGCACATGCTCGACCTTGAAGCCGGCGTAGCACACCGCTGCCAGCAGCAGGCCGCCTGCGTTCTGCTCCAGGGGCGCGTCCTTGTGGATCAATTCGTGCGAGACGGTGATGCCGATGGCGCCCATCACCGTGCCGACCGACAGCATCCAGCCGAGCTGGCCGGCCCAGCTCCAGCCTTCGTGAGTGGCGAATATCCAGCCACTCCACATCAGCATCGCCAGCAGCATCGGCACCGTGGCCAGACTCAGCAGGCGATAGTAGCCCTGGGCTTCCAGTGCCGGTACGTCGTCGCGCTCATCCGGGTTGGCCGGATCGCGGCCAACGACGAAATCCAGCAGGGGAATGACGCCGAACACCACGCTGATCACCAGCCAGGGCCAGGCGTCGGCATGGAGGCTGCCCAGTGACCAGTGGTAGCTCAGTGGAATACCCAGTACCGGTATCAGCCAGACCCAGTAGCCGACCTTTTTCAGGGCGAGCATCCAGTGCGAAGGAAAGCGTTCGAGCATGGGTTTCTCCGGTCAATTCTTGTTGTTGAATTGGTGTTCGATTGTAGGACAATCGATTTTCGTGACCAGACTTCCATGCCCGACCTTTAGAAGGGAAAGTGCGCCGCGAGGGCGTTTGGCGCGGTAACACGCTGTGTTACACTCGCCGCCAGATTTTCTTGCTCCCGCCCAGCCGTGGCGGGGCTCCCAGACTCGACCGCCTGCCCTGGTTCGACGCAAATAAGGAATGTCATGACGTTCAAGGCCCCGGACAGCCTCGCCGAGCAAATTGCCCATTACCTGGCCGAACGCATCATTCGCGGTGAGCTCAAGGAACGTGAGCGCATCCAGGAGCAAAAAGTTACCCAGGCCCTCAATGTCAGCCGTGGTTCGGTACGCGAAGCGCTGCTGATTCTCGAGCGTCGTCACCTGATCGTGATCCTGCCGCGCCGTGGTGCCCAGGTCAGCGAACTGACCCCGCATCAGGTCATCAGCCTCTATGCTCTGAGCATCGAGCTCTACATCATGCTGGCGCGCGCCGTGATCGAGCGCTGGAAGGTGGAAACCGATCTGGCGCCGTTCATCGAGATCCAGCAGCGGCTGCTGGCCAGCCTGGAGCGCGGCGATATCGCCGCCTTCGTCGAGGGCAGTTTCGACGTGATGCGCGCCGCCTTTCCCTTCGCCGACAACCCTTATCTGCAGGAAACCCTGGAGAATCTGCTGCCGGCCATCAGTCGCACCTACCACCTGGCGCTGGAGCGCCGCAAAGGCGAGATGGGCCAGTTCATGGGCACCTTCGCCAGCCTGCTGCAGGCGATCATCGCCCGTGACCACGAGCGTGCCCGCGAAGTCCTGCAGGCCTACGGTCAGCACAACTGCCAGCTGGTGCTGGCGACCCTGGCCGAGCGCTAAGCCGCGATGCGCCTGAAGAGCATCAAGCTGGCCGGCTTCAAGTCGTTCGTCGACCCGACGACGGTGAGCTTTCCCAGCAACATGGCGGCGGTGGTCGGGCCCAACGGCTGCGGCAAATCCAACATCATCGACGCCGTGCGTTGGGTGATGGGCGAAAGCTCGGCGAAGAACCTGCGCGGCGAGTCGATGACCGACGTCATCTTCAACGGCTCCAACACGCGCAAGCCGGTAACCCAGGCCTCCATCGAGCTGATCTTCGACAACAGCGACAACTCGCTGGTGGGCGAGTACGCCGCCTTCGCCGAGATCTCCATCCGCCGCCGGGTCACCCGCGACGGGCAGAACACCTATTTTCTCAACGGCACCAAATGCCGGCGCCGCGACATCACCGACATCTTCCTCGGCACCGGCCTGGGGCCGCGCAGCTACTCGATCATCGAGCAGGGCATGATCAGCAAGCTGATCGAGGCCAAGCCTGAGGAGCTGCGCAACTTCATCGAGGAAGCCGCTGGCATCTCCAAGTACAAGGAGCGCCGCCGCGAGACAGAGAACCGCATCCGCCGCACCCAGGAAAACCTGGCGCGCCTGACCGACCTGCGTGAAGAGCTGGAACGTCAGCTCGAACGCCTGCACCGTCAGGCCCAGGCGGCGGAGAAGTACCAGGAATACAAGGCCGAGGAGCGTCAGCTCAAGGCTCAACTGCTGGCGCTGCGCTGGCAGACCCTGAACCAGCAGGTCGGCAGCCGCGAGCAGGTGATTGGCGACCAGGAAGTGGCCTTCGAAGCCCTGGTCGCCGAGCAGCGCAGTGCCGATGCCAGCATCGAGCGCCTGCGCGATGGTCATCACGAACTGAGCGAACGTTTCAATCTGGTGCAGGGCCGCTTCTATTCCGTGGGCGGCGATATCGCCCGCGTCGAGCAGAGCATTCAGCATGGCCAGCAGCGCCTGCGCCAGTTGCAGGATGATTTGCGCGAGGCGGAAAAGGCGCGCCTGGAGACCGAGTCGCACCTTGGCCACGACAGCACGCTGCTGGCCACCCTGGGCGAAGAGCTGGAGATGCTCTTGCCCGAGCAGGAGATGACTGCCGCCGCTGCCGAGGAATCCGCTGCCGGCCTGGAAGAGGCCGAGGCCAGCATGCATGGCTGGCAGGAACAATGGGATGGTTTCAACCAGCGCAGCGCCGAGCCGCGCCGTCAGGCCGAGGTGCAGCAGTCGCGCATCGCCCAGCTGGAACAGAGCCTGGAACGCCTGAGCGAACGCCAGCGCCGTCTCAATGAAGAACTGCAGCAACTGACGGCCGACCCTGAAGACGCCGCCATTCTAGAACTGAACGAACAGCTGGCCGTCGGCGAGCTGGAGCACGAAGCACTGCAACTGGCCGAGGAGCAGCAGGCCGAGCGGCTGCAGCAACTGCGCGAGGAGCTGCAGCAGGCCGGTCAGGCTCAGCAGCAGGCGCAGGGCGAGCTGCAGCGGCTGAACGGTCGCCTGGCTTCGCTGGAGGCGCTGCAGCAGGCAGCGCTCGATCCTGGCCAAGGCGCGGGGGAGTGGTTGCGTGAGCAAGGCTTGCAGCAGCGTCCGCGCCTGGCTGAAGGGCTGCGCGTGGAGGCCGGTTGGGAGCTGGCGGTGGAAACCGTGCTCGGCGCTGACTTGCAGGCTGTGCTGCTGGATGATTTCGCCGGCCTGGATTTCTCCGCCCTGGAACAGGGCGAACTGCGTCTGGCCAGCCCGGCCAGCGGCGGTGCCCGCCGCGCCGGCAGCCTGCTGGACAAGGTCGAGTCGAGCCACGACCTGGCCCCCTGGCTGGCTGGTGTGCGCCCGGTCGAGTCCCTGGAACAGGCGCTGGCTGCCCGTGCGCAACTGGCGGACGGCGAAAGCCTGATCAGCCGCGACGGCTACTGGGTTGGCCGGCATTTCCTGCGTGTGCGTCGCGCCGCAGAATCCGATAGCGGCGTGCTGGCGCGTGGCCAGGAACTGGAGCGTCTGCAGCTGGAGCGTGAGGAGCGCGAAGCGGGCCTGGCGCAACTGGATGAGCGTTTGCTGGGCCTGCGTGATGAGCAGCGCCGCCAGGAGGAACTGCGCGAACAGCAGCGTCGCCAGGGGCAGGAACTGGCGCGCCAGCTGGCCGAGCTGAAGGCGCGCCTGTCGGCCAGCCAGGCCAAGGCCGAACAATTGGGCCTGCGCCGTCGTCGTTTGCAGGACGAATTGCAGGAAGCAGCCGAGCAGCGCGAGATCGAGCAGGAGCAATTGGGCGAATCACGCCTGCAGCTGCAGGATGCGCTGGATGCCATGGCGCAGGACAACGAGCAGCGCGAAAGCCTGCTGGCCAGTCGCGACAGCCTGCGTGAACGCCTCGACCGGGTGCGCCAGGACGCGCGTCAGCACAAGGATCATGCTCACCAGCTGGCAGTGCGCGTTGGCTCGCTCAAGGCTCAGCACGACTCCACCCGCCAGGCGCTGGAGCGTCTGCAACTGCAGGCCGAACGTTTGCACGAGCGGCGTGAGCAACTGTCGCTGAACCTGGAAGAGGGCGAGGCGCCGCTGGAAGAGCTGCGCATCAAGCTCGAAGAACTGCTCGAACGGCGCATGGCGGTGGACGACGAGCTGCGTCAGGCGCGTTTGGCGCTGGAAGATGCCGACCGCGAATTGCGCGATGCCGAGAAGCGCCGCACCCAGGCCGAGCAGCAGGCGCAACTGCTGCGCGGCCAGCTGGAGCAGCAGCGCATGGACTGGCAGTCGCTCAACGTGCGGCGCAAGGCGTTGGCCGATCAGCTCGCCGAGGACAACTACGACCTGCATGGGGTGATCGCCACGCTGCCGGCCGAAGCCAGCGAGAGTGCCTGGGAAGAGGAGCTGGAGCGCATGGCTGCTCGCATCGCCCGCCTTGGGCCGATCAACCTGGCGGCCATCGACGAGTACCAGCAGCAGTCCGAGCGCAAGCGCTACCTGGATGCGCAGGACGCCGATCTGGTCGAAGCGCTGGAAACCTTGGAGAACGTCATTCGCAAGATCGACAAGGAAACGCGCAATCGTTTCAAGGACACCTTCGATCAGATCAATGGCGGTTTGCAGGCACTCTTTCCAAAAGTTTTCGGTGGCGGCAACGCTTATTTGGAACTCACCGGCGAAGATTTACTCGATACCGGTGTAACCATCATGGCGAGGCCCCCGGGCAAGAAGAACAGCACCATTCATTTGCTCTCCGGTGGAGAGAAAGCGTTGACCGCTTTGGCATTGGTGTTTTCCATCTTCCAGCTCAACCCGGCGCCGTTCTGCATGTTGGACGAAGTGGATGCACCGCTGGACGACGCCAACGTCGGGCGCTATGCGCGCCTGGTCAAGGAGATGTCGGCCACGGTGCAGTTTATCTACATCACCCACAACAAGATCGCCATGGAAATGGCCGATCAGTTGATGGGGGTTACCATGCACGAGCCTGGTTGCTCGCGCCTGGTGGCAGTGGATGTCGAGGAGGCGCTGGCGATGGTGGAGGCATGATGGCAGAACGCTACGAGATTAACTGAATATAGGCAAAACCTTGTGTGGCTCCCTGTGTAAAGTTGTCTTTCGTCGTGCTAGCTTATTGCCCACTTTTGTTACACGCGGAAAACGTCCGATAGAACATCAAGTTGGCGCCGCGCTTTATAGTCGAGTTGTGATCCGTTTGATTGGATCTTTTTTCACCAGAATTGTTAAGGGTCAGGTATTTCATGGAATTCGGTCTGCGCGAGTGGCTGATCGTTATTGGCATCATCGTCATCGCTGGCATTCTTTTCGACGGCTGGCGCCGTATGCGCGGTGGCAAGGGCAGGCTCAAGTTCAAGCTCGACCGCAGCTTCGCCAACATGCCCGATGACGACAGTGACCCGGATCTGCTCAGCCCGCCGCGCGTGGTCAATCACGACCGCGAACCGCAGCTGGACGAAGACGACCTGCCGTCGATGAGCGCCAAGGACCTGCCGCGTCGTCAGCGCAACGAGCCGCAGCAGGGTGACCTCAATCTGGCCGTCGACGAGCCGGTGCCGACCTTGCTCAATCCGGTCGATGACGAGCCCCAGGAATCGAAGAAAGCCGCCAGGCCGGCAGCCGATGCGGCTCCGGTGGAGGAAGTGCTGGTGATCAACGTGGTCGCACGCGATGATTTCGGCTTCAAGGGCCCGGCACTGCTGCAGAACATTCTCGAAAGTGGCCTGCGCTTCGGCGAGATGGACATCTTCCACCGCCACGAAAGCATGGCCGGTAATGGCGAGGTGCTGTTCTCCATGGCCAACGCTCTCAAGCCGGGTACTTTCGACCTGGACGACATCGAAGGCTTCAGCACCCGCGCGGTCAGCTTCTTTCTCAGTCTGCCCGGCCCGCGTCATCCCAAGCAGGCCTTTGACGTGATGGTCGCCGCTGCGCGTAAGCTGGCCCACGAACTGGGCGGCGAGCTGAAGGATGACCAGCGCAGCGTGATGACCGCACAGACCATCGAACACTACCGTCAGCGCATCGTCGAATTTGAGCGCCGGCAGTTGACCCAGAAACGCTGAAACACCAGTGCATTGCAAAAGAGCAGCCGAGGCTGCTCTTTTCGTTTGAGAGACCGAGCATGACCAACGCCGCCCAACGTATTACCGAACTGCGCAATGAACTGGACGCGCACAACTACCGTTACTACGTGCTGGACGAACCGAGCGTACCGGACGCCGAGTACGACCGTCTGTTCCGCGAGTTGCAGGCGCTGGAAGCCGATCACCCTGAACTGGTGACGCCCGAGTCGCCGACCCAGCGCGTTGGTGGCGAGGCGCTCAGCGCCTTCGGCGAGGTGCGCCATGAAGTGCCGATGCTCAGTCTGGGCAACGCCTTCGAAGAGGACGACATGCGCGCGTTCGACCGTAGCGTGCAGAACGGTCTTGGCCTTCAGGGCGGCGATCTGTTCGGTGGCGGCGCCGAGGTGGAGTACAGCTGCGAGCCCAAGCTCGATGGCCTGGCGGTCAGCCTGCGCTACGAGAATGGCCAACTGGTGCGTGGCGCCACGCGCGGCGACGGCAGCACCGGCGAGGACATTACCAGCAACGTGCGCACCATCCGCAACGTACCACTGAAGCTGCAGGGCGAAGGCTGGCCGCAAGTGCTGGAGGTGCGTGGCGAAGTGTTCATGCCCAAGTCCGGTTTCGAGGAGCTCAACGCCCGTCAGGCCGAGAGTGGCGGCAAGACCTTCGCCAATCCGCGTAACGCCGCTGCCGGCAGCCTGCGCCAACTCGATCCTAAGATCACCGCCAGCCGCCCGCTGGAGTTCTGCTGCTACGGCGTCGGCCAGGTCAGCGGCGAGCTGCCGGGCACCCAGGTGGCCATGCTGCAGCAGCTCAAGGCCTGGGGCGTGCCCATCAGTCGTGAGCTGAAACTGGCCAAGGGCGTCGAAGATTGCCTGGCGTATTACCGCGACATCGGTGAGCGGCGTCTGAGTCTGGAATATGACATCGATGGCGTGGTGTTCAAGGTCAACAACATCGAAGACCAGCAGCAGCTGGGATTCCGCGCGCGTACGCCGCACTGGGCCATCGCCCACAAATTCCCGGCGCAGGAAGAGCTGACCGAGTTGCTCGACGTGGAGTTTCAGGTCGGTCGTACTGGCGCGGTCACGCCGGTGGCGCGTCTGAACCCGGTCAAGGTGGCCGGTGTGATGGTGGCCAACGCAACCCTGCACAACATGGATGAAGTGGCGCGCCTCGGCGTGATGATCGGCGATACGGTGATCATCCGCCGCGCCGGTGACGTGATCCCGCAGGTGATGGCCGTGGTGCCCGAGCGTCGCCCGGATAACGCGCGCCCGGTGCACATTCCCGAGCAATGCCCGGTGTGCGGCTCGGCGGTGGAGCGCACGCAACTGGTCAAGCGCAGCAAGGGCAAGGAGTCGCTCAGCGAAGGCTCGTTGTACCGCTGTGTCGGTCGCCTGAGCTGCCAGGCGCAGCTCAAGCAGGCGATCATCCACTTCGTCTCGCGCCGTGCCATGGATATCGAAGGCCTCGGCGACAAGACCATCGAGCAACTGGTGGACGAGAAGCTGATCGCGTCGCCAGCGGACCTGTACAAACTGACCTTCGAGCAGATCATCGGCCTGGAAGGCTTCGCCGAGGTGTCCAGCAACAAGCTGCTGGCGGCCATCGAGGACAGCAAGCGGCCGACCCTGGCGCGCTTCATCTACGCCCTAGGCATTCCCGATGTCGGCGAGGAAACCGCCAAGGTGCTGGCGCGTTCCCTGGCCTCACTGGAGCGCGTGCGTCAGGCGCTGCCGCAGGTGCTCACCTACTTGCCGGATATCGGCCTGGAAGTGGCGCACGAGATCCACAGCTTCTTCGAGGACGCGCACAACCAACAGGTGATCAGCGCCTTGCTGGGTGAGTGTGGCCTCGAGCTGCAAGAGGAGGGGGAGCTGAGCGCCGAGTTCTCGGCCATTGCTACTCTGGGCGGCATGCTCGACAAGCTGAATATTCCCAGTGTCGGTCCCGGTGCTGCGCAGAAGCTGGCCGAGCGTTTCGGCAGTCTGGATGGCGTGCTCGTTGGTGATTGGCTTGATATGCGCCAGACCCTGCCGGAAAAGCAGGCCAAGGCCGTGCGCGAGTTTTTCGACAATGCTGAAAACGCCCAGCGGGCTCGTGCGATCGAGCAGCAACTGCGTGATTTCGGCATGCACTGGGAAAGCGAAAAGAAGGTCGCCGAAGGCCTGCCGCTGGCCGGCCAGACCTGGGTGCTCACCGGTGCCCTGGAAGTGATGAGTCGCGACGTGGCCAAGGGCAAGCTGGAGAGCCTGGGGGCCAAGGTGGCCGGCTCGGTATCGGCCAAGACTCATTGCGTGGTAGCAGGGCCCGGTGCCGGCTCGAAGCTGGCCAAGGCCAGCGAACTGGGCGTCAAGGTGCTGGATGAAGCGCAGTTTGTCGACCAGCTCAAGGTCTACGGCATCGAACCCTAGGGCGCTGTTCGCGAGCAGAGCTGGCTTCTACAGAGGCGCCGATCTTGTAGGAGCGGCTTCAGCCGCGAAATGACCGGTGCTGGGCCGCTCCAAGGCTCGCGGAGTACGGCCCGCCAGCAGAGGCGTGTTCCACCCTACGCTGTCAGCTGGGCTCGGGTAGGGTGGATGACGCTCTTATCATCCACCAAAGCGATGGATCGGTTGCAGCGGGTCCAGCGCAGCGGTGGATCGATGAAACCTGATCCACGCCCACCGCGTCAGCTGGCGAAGCGCTGATCCAGGTAGGCGATGATCGCTTTGGACTCGTACAGCCAGGTGCTTTGACCGTTTTCCTCGATGCGCAGGCACGGCACCTTGATGCGGCCGCCTTGCTGTTCCAGCGCCTGGCGATGCTCGGCATCGTGCTTGGCATCGCGCAGTTGCACCGGCAGGTTCAGGCGATGCAGGTTGCGCCGCACCTTGACGCAGAACGGGCAGGCGTGGAACTGGTACAGCGCCAGGTTGGCCGTGGCGCGCTCGACGTCGGCTTGCGCCTCGGGGCTGCGCTTGAGCTTGCGCGGGCGGCTGATCCAGTCGACGAACACGACGAGCTGGCCCAGGCCGATACGAAGGGCTTTGAGCAACATCTTTCTAACTCCTGAAATGTCGACGGCCGTTCACGCAAGTGAGCGACCGTCTTCGGGTGTCTGGCTCAGCGAACCAGATTGAGGAATTCGCCGCGAGTCGCCGGGTTGCTGCGGAACTCGCCGAGCATCACCGAGGTGACCATTGAGGAATTTTGTTTCTCCACGCCGCGCATCATCATGCACATGTGCTGCGCCTCGATGACCACCGCCACGCCCAGCGCGCCGGTGACCTGCTCGACCGCCTCGGCGATCTGCCGGCTGAGGTTCTCCTGGATCTGCAGGCGGCGGGCGAACATGTCGACGATACGCGCCACCTTGGACAGGCCCAGCACCTTGCCGTTGGGGATGTAGGCAACGTGAGCCTTGCCGATGAACGGCAGCAGGTGATGTTCGCACAGCGAGTACAGCTCGATGTTCTTCACCAGCACCATCTCGCTGTTGTCGGAGCTGAACAGCGCGCCGTTGGTGACTTCCTCCAGCGTCTGCTGGTAGCCACGGCACAGGTACTGCATGGCCTTGGCGGCGCGCTTGGGCGTGTCCAGCAGACCTTCGCGAGAAACGTCCTCGCCGAGCTGGCCAAGGATCGCGGTGTAGTGTTGTTCCAGGGACATGGAAAATCCTGTTGGGTATCGAAGGGCGCAGGGTAGGGCGCCGACAGGGGCCTGGCAAGAGTGCCAGGTGCTCTGATTACTCGTCGCGGCCATCCATCATGGTGCGTTTGAGGATGATGTACACCGCGCCGGTACCACCATGCTTGGCCAGGCAGGAGCTGAAGCCCAGTACCTGTGGGTGCTGACGCAGCCAGGTGTTCACATGGCTCTTGATCATCGGTTTGCGCCCGTCCATGCGCACGGCCTTGCCATGGGTGACGCGAACGCAGCGAATCTCCAGTTTGGTGGCTTCGGCAAGAAACTCCCATAGCGTATCGCGTGCCTTCTCGACGCTCATGCCGTGCAGGTCAAGGCTGCCGTCGAAGGGAATCTGGCCCAGTTTGAGCTTGCGCATCTGGCCGTCCTGCACGCCGTTGCCGGCCCAGTACAACGGGTCTTCGGCGCCGACGTCGATGACGAACTGATCGGACAGGCCGTCCACCTTGATCTCGCCCTGGCTGATGGTCGCAGCCTGGCGCAGGGTGTTGAACTGTTTACGGTCAGGCTTGGGTTTGCCAGTGTCGGCACGGTCGTGCTTGAGCGGCTTGACGCCGCGCAGCTCGGCCTGGAACAGGGAAAAGTCGTCGTCTTGCATCGGAGGCTCCGCGAAACAGGCTGGCATTTTACCCAAATGCCGGTCGTGTAAGCGTAGAAAGACGAATTTGTAGCAGCCGGTCTACTGGCGCTCACCGGGCCACTTGGCGAACAGCGTCGCTGGCAAGCCAGCTTCTGCGGCTGCTGTGGGCACTGTTTCGCTTGGTCAGTCGCGCTTTTTCATTAGCGAGGGCGACAGGCTCAGATCGCTGGGGCGCCGCAAGCGTCTGCGGCAGCGACGCCAGAAGGCGATACCGGCCCACAACAGGAACAGGCCCAACAGCAGCAGGACGATGGCTTCGCCCGTGGTGTCGTTGAGCGCCCCGAGAACCGGCGCGCGACCGGCCAGAGAGGCGACGCCGGCCATTGCCAGGAGAATGCCGAAGGCGGCGAGCAGCGCACCCAGACCGGCTCCGATACGCATACGCCAGTTTCTCGGCTGGCGTGGGCGCAGGCGGCGTGCATCGAAATCGTCGGACAGCTTCATTCCGATTTCCTTTGGCTTATCGGCGGTATGACCGGCTGGTTACGCCTGGGTTCCGCCGCGCAGGCGAGACTGCTAGCGCGTTCACACCAGCGCTTTGGCGTTCGGCACCAGGGTGGCGAAGTTATCGCCCAGCGTGATCACCTCGATGCGATGCACCTCGGCGGCGGCAATCACGCTGCCATCTGGCGCCGGCAGGTCACGGGTGGCGCAGGCGGCATCGACCAGGGTGCAGCGGTAGCCATAGTCCTTGGCGGCGCGAACGGTAGTGCTGACGCTGGAGTGGGTCATGAAGCCGCAGACGATCAGGTCGAGATGGCCGAGCGCCTGCAGGCGATCATGCAGCTCGGTGCCGGCGAAGGCATTGGGCAGGCGTTTTTCGACCACGATCTCGCCAGCCAGTGGGGCCGCTTCCGGCAGGTGGCGACCACGCGGGCCGCTGGGGTCGAGCAGGCCGCCGGGAATACCGAGGTGCTTGACGTGAACGATGTCGGCACCGGCACTGCGCGCTGCTGCCAGCAGGCTGGCGATCTCCGCCAGCGCAGCGTCGAGCCCCGGCAGCGCCAGCACGCCGCTGCGGTACTCTTCCTGGGCGTCGATGATCAGCAGGGTCGCATTGTTCAGGCTGGCCGGTGCGTGGCCACGACCGGTGAGCTGGAACATGGTTTGCGGATGGGACATCTCGGGCTCCTGGCTGATGGTGATGATGTGCCATTGTCCGCTTGCCAGAGCGCTCTGTGAACCTCTATCTGCGCTAAGGCTTGCTCGGTGCGTTTTGCCGGAGCAGAATCGGAACTGCCCCGAAGGACTCGGGGTCGTACGCAAAAGGAGTTGCCATGTCGCTTTTGTCGCAGTTACCTCAATATTTCTGGCTGTTGTTCTCCATCGCTGTGGCCATCGCCGTGCTGCGCGAGCTGCGGCGCCCGGATGATGACCTGGTGCGCAAGAAACGCGAGCGCTCCTGAGCTTTCGTTAACCTGTCATTCATGCGCGAGCGACCTGCACTGGGCTAAACTTCCGCACTTTTCACCCGGAGGCCGCCCGTGACTGCTCTCTCTACTCGTTTACGCACCCTGCGTGATTACATCCGTTGGGCCGTCAGCCGTTTTCAGGCCGAGCAACTGTTCTTCGGCCATGGCACCGACAACGCCTGGGACGAGGCGCGCCAATTGGTGCTTGGTACGCTGCATCTGCCCTGGGAAATTTCCGACGCCTATCTCGATTGCCGCCTGGAAGACGACGAGCATGCGCACCTGCAGGCTGTGCTCAAGCGTCGTATCGAAGAGCGTGTCCCCACCGCTTACTTGCTGGGCGAAGCCTGGTTCTGCGGTTTGCCCTTCGTCGTCGATGAGCGTGTGCTGGTGCCGCGTTCGCCGATCGCCGAGCTGATCGACCGTCATTTCGCGCCCTGGTTGCCGAGTGAACCGGCGCGCATTCTCGACCTGTGCACCGGCTCCGGCTGCATCGGTATCGCGTGTGCCTACGAGTTCCCTGAAGCGGAAGTGGTGCTGGGCGATCTGTCGTTCGATGCGCTGGAGGTGGCCAACCTCAACATCGAGCGCCACGGCCTGGAGGATCGCGTGTACTGCGTGCAGGGCGATGGCTTCGCCGAATTGCCAGGCCAACGCTTCGACCTGATCGTTTCCAACCCGCCTTATGTCGACGCCGAGGACTTCGCCGACATGCCCGCCGAATACCAGCACGAACCGGAGATGGGCCTGGCCTGCGGTCATGATGGTCTGGATCTGGTGCGGCGCATGCTGGCCGAGGCGGCCGATCATCTCACCGAACGCGGCGTGCTGATCGTCGAGGTGGGCAACAGCCAGGTGCATGTCGAAGCGCTTTACCCGGAAGTGGATTTCACCTGGCTGGACTTCCAGCGTGGCGGACACGGCGTGTTCCTGCTGGCGGCCAAGCAGTGCCGCGAGCATCAGGAGCTGTTTCGTTCGCGGCTGAAGGGCTGAGCGGATGGTTTTTCGCGGCTGAAGCCGCTCCTACAGAGGAGTGACTGTAGGAGCGGCTTCAGCCGCGATATCTATCAGGGCCTAGGGCGGACCGGGGCGCCGACTGCTCGTAGCGAAGCGAGCAGCCCACCGGTTCATGCCGAGAAAGGCACCATGACCTGGCCCAGCATTGCGCTTCGGCCGCGATGGATCAGCGCGTGGCGATCCAGATCAGCAACCCCGCCTGAAACAGGCTGAACGCCACCAGGCAGGTGATGGTGAAGCGCAGGCCGCTGTCTTCGCGCTTGAGGCGCTCGACCCGATCTCCCAGCTTGCGCAGTTTGGCGTCCTGCTCCTGCAGGTTCTGGTCTGCCTGCTGCAGCATCGCCGCAGCATCCAGTAGTTCGATGATCTGCACCTTCTCGGCCTGCCAGTCGCCATGCAGCGAACTGACCCGTGGCGCGCTGTAGAAGGGCTTGAGCTGCAGTGGGTCGCTGTACTCGATGGTGAAGCCCTGCGCCTTGACCGCGTGGTCGCGGCGGGCGCGGGCAGCGTCATTGAAGTTGTCCTTGGTCGGCAGCGCGCCGCCTTCGACGGTGTAATGGGCGAATTGCTTGCGTGCCCAGGCAATGCCCTGGGCCATGAGAAAACGCCCCAGGCCGCGATTGGCCGGCTCCACGCTGAAGCCCTTGTCCGGGCCGAAACGAACCTCCTTGTTCTGATGATCGGCCCAGACTTCCAGCAGGTTGCTCTGCCGATGCAGGCGTTGGCCTGGCACCTGAACGGTCAGGCGCAGCATGCTCAGACTCCGGGTGTGACGCTCCACCCGGCCAAGCTGGACGAAACGCAGCGGTCTTGGCCCGGTTTCGCGGTCGACGGGGAGCGGCGCCAGGCGCAGCAGGCTGAACTGCTCGGCTGGCAGTTCAGACCAGGGGTGTGGCGCGGCGGCCGCTTCGCTGGCTGCGGCTGCGTCTTCGGGGGCCTGCGCCTCCGGGGCTGGGTTCTCGCTCATGGGCGTCCTGTGCGCTTGGTCGGGTCATTTTGCAGGTTATCGACCGTTTTTCTCAGCGCTGGAGCGAATGAACTCGACGATCCGCTCGCCCAGAGCACGGGCCAAGGGTAGCTGCGGATCGTCGTAGGACGCTACCTGTTCGTTCCAGGGCGCCGGGGTGATGCGCATGACATGGTTCATGCCGGGGATCAGCGCCAGTTCGGCATCGGGCTTGGCCTGCTTGAGCAGCTCGGCATTGTCCGGGCTGACCTGGGCGTCGTGGGTGCCTTGCACGATCAGCGCGGGAATCTGCAATGCCGCGAAGTTCTCTGCCGGATCCTGGCGCAGCAAGCTGATCAGGTAGGGCTGCACGCTGGGGCGATAGATCGCTTGCAGCTCCTTGGGCACCTTGGGCTGCAGCTTGCCGCGAATCAGGTTGGCGAGAATGTGCCGGCTTTCGTCCAGCAGGGGCGGTGGCAGGCGCATGGCCAGTTGCATGTCCAGCACCTGGCCGATGGGGTAGGCGGGGCCGGCGATGGACACCAGCGCATCGGCCTGGCTGGCGGGCGCAGCCAGGCTGGCGATCAGCGCACCTTCGCTGTGGCCGATGAGTATCAGGCGATCGAAGCGCGGATCCTTCCTCAGCAGCCTGGCCCAGCCTTCGGCGTCAGCCACGTAGTGTTCGACGCTGAGGTCGCGCTCGTCCGGGGTGGCGGCGCGGCTGGCAGCGACGCCGCGCTTGTCATAGCGCAGGCTGGCGATGCCATTGCGCGCCAGCACCTGGGCCAGCTTCTTCAGCGCGTCGTTATGGCCGCCTTCGGGGTTGTTGCCGTTGCGGTCGGTAGGGCCAGAGCCGGCGATCAACAGCGCTACCGGTAGCGGCTTGTCGCTTTGTGGCACCAGCAGGCTGCCATACAGGGTGCCCTGGTCGGTATCGAGGCTGACGGGGGATTGCCGGGTGGTGTTGGCCTGGGCCAGACCGGTGATCAGGGTGAGGGACAAGAGCAGGGCTCGCAGCATGATGAGGGCAGGGTAGTGGCAGACTGGCATTGGACGCTGGCCGAGCACCAAGGTTCGGGGTGAACTGCAAGAAGGTGGCAGGTATACTCGCCCACCTTGTGAATCGGGCCTGCGCAGCGCCGGGCCTGAGCTGAATTTCGCGGAGCGTCTTCCCATGTCCGGCAATACCTACGGCAAGCTGTTCACCGTCACCACCGCAGGCGAAAGCCATGGCCCGGCGCTGGTCGCCATCGTCGACGGGTGCCCGCCGGGTATCGAGATTGCCCTGGAAGACCTGCAGCGCGACCTCGACCGTCGCAAGCCGGGCACTAGCCGCCACACCACGCAGCGCCAGGAAGCCGACGAGGTGGAAATCCTCTCCGGGGTGTTCGAGGGCAAGACCACCGGTTGCTCCATCGGCCTGCTGATCCGCAACACCGACCAGAAGTCCAAGGACTACTCGGCGATCAAGGATCTGTTCCGCCCGGCCCACGCCGACTACAGCTACCACCACAAGTACGGCCTGCGCGATTACCGTGGCGGCGGCCGCAGCTCGGCGCGCGAGACCGCCATGCGCGTCGCGGCCGGCGCCATCGCCAAGAAGTTCCTGGCCAGCCAGGGCATCGTCATCCGTGGCTACATGAGTCAGCTAGGCCCCATCGAGATTCCGTTCAAGACCTGGGACAGCGTCGAGGACAACGCCTTCTTCAGTCCCGACCCGGACAAGGTGCCGGAGCTGGAGGCCTACATGGACCAGCTGCGTCGTGACCAGGATTCGGTGGGCGCGAAGATCACCGTGGTTGCCGAAGGCGTCATGCCGGGGCTCGGTGAGCCGATCTTCGATCGCCTCGACGCCGAGCTGGCCCATGCCTTGATGAGCATCAACGCGGTCAAGGGCGTGGAGATCGGCGCCGGCTTCGCCTGCGTTGCCCAGCGCGGCACCGAACACCGCGACGAGCTGACCCCGGAAGGTTTCCTCTCCAACAATGCCGGCGGCATCCTCGGTGGCATCTCCAGTGGCCAGCCGATCGTTGCCCACCTGGCGCTGAAGCCGACCTCGAGCATCACCACGCCGGGGCGTTCCATCGACGTCGACGGCAACCCGGTGGACGTCATCACCAAGGGCCGTCACGACCCCTGCGTCGGCATCCGCGCCACGCCGATCGCCGAGGCGATGATGGCCATCGTGCTGATGGATCACCTGCTGCGTCACCGCGCGCAGAACGCCGACGTGCGCGTCACCACGCCGGTACTGCCGCAACTGTGATCTGGGCGCGCGCGGCCTTGCCGTACTGGCGGCTGTCCGGCTTCTACTTCTTCTACTTCGCCCTGCTCGGGGGTACAGCGCCGTTCCTGGCGCTGTACTTCGATCACCTGGGCTTTTCCCCTGCACGCATTGGCGAGCTGATCGCCATTCCCATGTTGATGCGCTGTCTGGCACCGAACCTGTGGGGCTGGCTGGGGGATCACACCGGCCAGCGCTTGTTGATCGTGCGTTTCGGCGCGCTGTGCACCCTGGTTTGCTTCGCCGGCATCTTTCTCGGACAGAGCTACGCTTGGCTGGCGTTGATCATGGCCACGCACGCCTTCTTCTGGCATGCGGTGCTGCCGCAGTTCGAGGTCATCACCCTGGCCCATCTGCGCGAGCATGCGGCGCGTTACAGTCAGATTCGCCTGTGGGGCAGCATCGGTTTCATCGTCGCCGTGGTCGGCCTCGGCCTGTTGTTCGAGTGGCTGAGTCTGGACGCCTACCCGGCGGCGTTGCTGGTGATCATGGCCGGCATCGTCGCCAGCAGTCTCTGGGTGCCCAATGCGCAGCCTTTGCTGCGTGCGAATACGCTGGAGTCGGAGGGCTTTGTGCGCCAATTGCGCCGCCCCGGCATCCTCGCGTTCTATGTTTGCGTTGGGCTGATGCAGTTGAGCAACGGCCCGTACTACACCTTTCTGACTCTGCACCTGGAAGGTGTTGGCTACAGCCGTGGCGCCATCGGCTTGTTCTGGGCGCTGGGGGTGGTGGCAGAGATCCTGCTGTTCCTGGTCATGGCGCGCCTGCTACAGCGTTACTCGCTGCGTGCGGTGTTGCTGGCCAGCTTCCTGATCACCGCCGTGCGCTGGTTGCTGCTCGGCAACCTGGCCCAGTACCTGCCGCTGTTGCTGCTGGCGCAGTGCATGCACGCCGCCACCTTTGGCGCGTTCCACGCCGCGTGCATTCACTTCGTACAGCGCAGTTTCGCTGATCGCCAACAGGGCCAGGCCCAGGCGCTGTATGTCAGTCTGGCCGGGATCGGCGGCGCGTTGGGCGCGCTATATGCCGGTTACAGCTGGAAGAGCCTGGGCCCGGCCTGGACTTTCGCCATCGCCAGTCTGGTAGCCTTGCTGGCCGCCTTCATCATTGCCACCCGTCTGCCGCCCGAGCAGCCCTGAATCGAGTGAACCCGTCATGAGCAGCCTCGCCGTCTACCTGGATACCGCACCGGAACTGCCGAACAAGGTACTGAACTACGCTGACGACATCGCCAGCACGCTGGCGGCGGCGGGCATCGACTATCGTCAGGTGGAACTGCCGGCTGCCTTGCGCCCTGGCTGCGAGCAGGCCGAATTGGATGCGGCTTACGGCCTGTGGCTGCAGGCATTCATGAGCAAGGAAGGTCACGTGCAGCAGGAGCTGTTCAACCTGCAGCGCAATGATCCGCAGAAGCTGGAGCTGCGTGCGCGTCATCTGGATGAGCAGGCGCAGTCGACGGCCAGTGCCTGGTTGTTCCTCGGTGGGTTTGCCCAGCTCAGCCTGCACCTCGATGGCCACGTGTACATGCTGCAGGGCGAGAGGGGCGACCTGCTGTCGCTGCCAGCCGGCACCCGCCACTGGTTCGACCTGGGTGAGGAACCGCATGCACTGGTAGTGCGCCTGAGTGCCAGCGAGGATGCACCCGTGCGTACCGATGACGATATCGCCAGCCGTTTTGCCCGGCTCGGTGATTGAGGGAACCGACGCCAGTCGCCAGCTATCTTATGCAGGCAACCTTTCAGACAGGAGTGTCGTCATGGGTTCCATGTTCAATGGCCTGATCGGCCTGGTCATCCTTGCCCTGGATATCTGGGCCATCCTCAACGTGATCAAGAGCAGCGCCGAGACCGGGATCAAGATTCTGTGGATTCTGCTGATCGTGCTGCTGCCGGTGATCGGTCTGATCATCTGGGCGCTGATGGGGCCGCGCGGCAACGTCAGGATATGAGCCGGCTGTGGCTGCTGGCCTTGGCGCTGCTGCCACTGTTCAGTGTGGCAGCAGATAACGCCAATGCCTGGCAGGCACTGCGCGAGGGTCGCGCGTTGATGCTCATGCGCCACGCAACGGCGCCGGGTACGGGCGACCCGGCGAATTTTCGCCTGGAACGCTGCGAAACCCAGCGCAATCTCAACGATCAAGGGCGTGCCGAGGCCCGGCGCTGGGGCGAGTTGCTCGCGCGTCAGGGGATCGAGCAGCCGCGCCTTCTCAGCAGTCGCTGGTGCCGCGCACTGGACACTGCGCGCGGCATGCTGCGCGGCCCGGTGCAGCCGTTCGCCGAGCTGGATTCATTCTTTGGCCAGCCCGAGGACGGTGCCGAGCAGACTGCCGAGCTGGTTCGCATGATCAACGAGCTGCCGCTTGGTGCGCCGTTGCTGCTGGTTTCCCATCAGGTCAATATCACCGCGCTGACCGGCATCTTTCCTGCCTCGGGCGAAGGGCTGATTCTGGCGTTGCCACTGCGCCCGCGTGGAGAACCTCTGGCGCGCATCCCCGCGCCCTAGGTTACAGAGCCAGTTGCGCCTGCGCCGGCTGCAACACACCCTCCAACTCCAGCAATTGCTGTTTGCGCGGCAGGCCACCGGCATAACCGGTGAGGCTGCCGTCACGGCCGATCACGCGATGACAGGGCACGATGATGGAAATCGGATTGGCGCCATTGGCCGTTCCCACCGCACGCACCGCCTGTGGCCTGTCGATGACACTGGCCAACTCGGAGTAGCTGCAGGTGCGCCCGTAGGGGATCGCCTGCAGCGCCTGCCAAACTGCCTGCTGGAAGGCCGTGCCCTTCGGCGCCAGGCGCAGTTCGAACTGACGGCGCTTGCCGGCGAAATATTCGTCCAGCTGGCTGCACACGGCGTCCAGCTCACGGCCAGCGGGCTGCCAATGCTCTTCGATGCGCCAGGGCCGGCTGTCCAGCTCCATCAGCAGCAGTTGCAGGCCGCTTTCACCGGCCGCGAGAAACAGCGGGCCGACGGGGCTGTCGTGGTAACGGTAGTGCATGTTTCAGCCTCCCGAATAGTTATGCCAGAGGTGCGCCGCCGCATAAGCACGCCAGGGGCGCCAGGCTTCGGCGCGTTGTTTCAGGCGACGCGCATCGATCCCTTCAGCTCCCCAGACGGGCGCCTTGAGCAGCCCCAGATCGCTGGCGGGAAAGGCGTCGGCCTCTCCGAATGCACGCAGGGCAATATACTCCGCCGTCCACGGGCCGATGCCGGGCAGGGTGCAGAGTCGTTCGATCAGCGCCGCGCTGCCCTTTTCCATATCCAGCTTCAGGCTGCCATCGGCGATGCGCGCGGCGAAATGCTGCAGGCACTGCACACGCTTGCCGGGCATGCCGATGCCGGTCAGATCAGCCTCGGCAAGTGCTTGCGGCGAGGGGAACAGATGGCTGATGCCCAGCGTTTCCGGCGTCTCGATTGGCGTGCCGACGCGCTGTACCAGGCGCCCGACTATGGTGACCGCGGCTTTGACCGTGACCTGCTGGCCGACGATAGCGCGTACTGCCTGCTCGAACGGGTCGAACGCCACTGGCAGGCGCAGGCCCGGATTGCGCCGCAGCAATGGTGCGAGCAGCTCATCATTGCCCAGATGCAGGGCAATCGCCTCGGGTTCGCTGTCGAGGTCGAACATGCGCCGCACGCGTCGTTCGAGTGGATCGAGATGGGCAGGCGAGGCCAGGCGACAGCGCAACTCCAGCGCGTTCTGCCCCGGCAGCGGAGCGACCCTGAACCAGCCCGGTGCGCCATCGATGCTGAAACCGCGGCTGTAGCTATCCGCGCTCAGCGACTCCAGACCGGGAATCGCGCGCAGGGCGAAATGGCTGTGGAACTGTTGCCAGTCCCAGGGCGGTTGGTAGGGCAGAAGCAGCGTGATGATGTTCATGGCTGGCACCCTAGCTCGGCGCTTGCGGCTTGTCAGCGTGAAGATGACTTTCAAATCCCGGCGCGCTCGTAGCTTCGGCCTGGGCGAAAGGGCTAGAACCATTCATGAGGCCCACATCGATTCGGCGTGTTCAACCTTTGCCACGCGGCCAGGCCACGCCAGAGGCGCTGGCGTTCAACATGGGCCCCGGCTCGGGGCTCTACGGCTGCGAGCTACTCGGCCAGCAAGTTCGCTGTACGTGGCCTGACGAAGCACTGGAGCTGGAGTGGCGTGAGCACGGCAACCGCGTGGGGGAGCTGATGCCGCCATTCGTCGACACACCGATGCTGCGCAGTCAGGCGCAGCGTCCACCGGTGATGCGTCGCCTGGACATGCGTCTGCAGGCCGAGCAGATCGCCGAATCAGCCTGGAAGCAGGCCCACGCCAGCATCGTGCATCGCCCGGTGGGGCTGCAGTTCAACCTTGGGCAGGTCACGCCGGGGTGGATCAACAGGTTGCTGATGGGCTGGTTCAGTCGCCCATGAGTGCAGGCGAGGTGCCCGGGATGGCCAGTTGCCGCTGGTCGTCGGCTTTGTCACAAAGGCTTTCTGAACGAAGCCAATCGCGTATTTACGGGCTACTCTTGAGAAGACGGTCTTCAGTCCGGTGTTCTGCCGGGCAGTCGTCGATACGCTTGCAGTAGACACATCGAGCACCTGCTCGATTCTCGGGGCGGCGCCAACAGGGGTCGCGACACCGTCCACAAGACGGTCGCATTGGGAAAGCGGTTAATCCATCCATAGCCTGAGAGGGGGTCGTTTATGAGCACAGCCTTCCACGAAGACTCCAGCACTTCGGTGCTGCGTCGGATGAAAGAAGGGGGATTCGACTTCGCCCAGTTTCACCCGATCGAGTTCTACGCCATCTTTCCCGACGAAGAACGGGCCAGAATGGCGGCCAGAAACTTTCGCGGCGAGTCGCTCAATGCCCAGATATCTGCCCGCGAGGACGGCATCTGGCACCTGCAGATCAGCAAAGTGATGTACGCCACCCATGCCGGTATCGGCGAGTTCGAACACGACCTGGAGTCCATCGTCGTCCCGCTGGGCGGCAAGATGGATGGCTGGGGCGTCACGCAGGAGGTGAAAGCGTCAGCCATACGTTAGGGATTGCCGCGGCATCCGTCAGCAGACCATCGGCCGGCCACCCGGCCGATGGCTTCAACGCCCAGCCCACCTCGACTTGCCACGCCTTCTCGCGCAGACTGCGCGGCGGAGGTACTCATGGCCGATGTTCTGATCCTGACCCATATCGATTATTGCCCACCCGCCCACCTGGCGCAGGTGCTGCAGGCGCGTGGCTGCAGTTTCGACGTGTTGCGCGTCGATCTGGGCCAATTGCGCGGCTACGACCTGGAGCGGCCCAAGGCGGTTGCCGTGATGGGCGGGCCGATGAGCGTCAACGACCCGCTGCCCTGGATCGCCGACGAAGTGGCGGCGCTGCAGCGCTTCATCGCGCGCGACATTCCGCTTATCGGTCACTGCCTGGGCGGCCAACTGCTGGCCAAGGCGCTGGGCGCGAGCATCCGCCGCATGCCCTACACCGAGGCGGGGTGGCAGATCATGCAGCGGCGCTCAGAAGCGTCTGATAGCCCCTGGCTGGCGCACTTGCCTGAAGAATTCAGCATTTTCCAGTGGCATGGCGACACCTTCGCGCTACCTGACGGCGCCCAGCCTTTGCTGAGCAGCCGCTGGTGTGATAACCAGGGCTTCGCCTGGGGTGACAAGGTCCTGGCACTGCAAGGGCATCCGGAAATGACCCAGGCGCTGGTCGAGCACTGGCTCGGCGACTGGGCCCATCTGCTCGATGCCAGCCAGCCCAGCCAGCAGAGCATTGCCGAGATGCGCGACGACCTGAGCGGAAAGGTCAGTGCGCTGAATCGGGTCGCCGAGGGTTTCTACGCGCACTGGCTGAAACTGGCTGGGCTTTGAGCGTGGACAAGGGCAAGGCTCGATAGGCGCTTGATCACCGCTCAAGGCTCGTCAGGGATCAACGCCAGCAGGTCGGTCACGCCAACATCCACGCCGGCCTGAGCCAACAGCGTCGTGGCCTGTCCTCGGTGATGCGTCTGGTGGTTGAACAGGTGCGTCAGCAGGGCGAAGAAGTGCTTTTGCGCAGCCACACCCTTGGTGTTGTGGTAGCTCAGCGGCTGATCCAGCTGTTCTTCGCCCATCTCGGCAGCCAGGGCCTCGATGCAACTGTCCAGCTGCTTTCGCAGTGCGGCCAGCTCACGTATGTCCGCCGCCATCGGCTGATCCAGCCGCGTCGGCGCCTCCAGCTCTGCGAGAGTCTGCAATGCCCGGAAGTTCGCCGGGTGTGCGCGGTAGCGCCCCAGCCAGATACGGTCGGCCACCAGCAGATGATTGAGCGTACCGAGGATCGAGCCGAAGAACGCACCACGCTCGGCACTCAGCGCTTCGTCGGGCAGGGTGGACGCCGCCGCGTAGAGCCGTTCGTTCATCCAGCTGTTGTAGCGTGCCATCAGGCGGATATGGTCGATTCTCTGCATGCTTGCCCCTGTCGTTCGCGACTTACCGTTGATTGTGGCGCTTGCGCCAGTCTTCGCTCAGCAGTCCGAATAGTGCCGAATCCGATACCTGTCCGTCGATGATCCAGCGTTGGCGCAGCAACCCTTCCTGGCTGAACCCCAAACGCTCCAATGCGCGCCCGGAGGCGCTATTGTTCGGGTCGATCTCGGCCTCGACGCGGTTGAGCCCCAGGGTTTCGAATCCATGGCGCAGCAACTCGCCGGCCGCCTCCTGAACGTAACCCTTGCCCCAGGCAGAGGATGCAATGCCAAAGCCGATCTCCGCGCGACGAGATTCCGGCTGGTAGTTGAATAGCAGGCACTTGCCGATCAGCTCGGCGCTTTCCCTGATGACGATAGCCAGGGTCAGGCGCTCACCCTCGTGCATGGCGTGTCGTTCTGCGTGGATGTAATCCAGCGCCACGGCCTCGGTGTCCCAGGGCGGGGTGTTCCAATAGCGCATGACCTGCGGATCGGAGAAGGTCGCGAACAGCGCTGGTGCATCCGCTGCTTGCAGAGGACGCAGCAGGAGACGATCCGTTGTCAGTGTCACGCAAAGATCAGGCATGGGTTTCCTTGTGTTCAGAAGCGCTCGTCAGCAATGGCCGGCAGCACCAGCTCACGCACGTAGCTGGCACCGGACAGACTCAGCAGCGTTCGCACCAGGGCGACGACATCGTGCAGTGGAATCAGCTGACCCTGGCCATATTGCGCGGCCCGCTCTACCGGCGTTTGCAGACCGTCCTGAGTATTGAGGTAGCCCAGTTGCAGGCAGGTGACGGCCAGACGCTGATCGCGAAAACCTTCGCGCAGGGTCTCGGCAATGCCCTTGAGGGCGTATTTGCTGGCACCGAACGTGACTTCCGGACGGCCGCTTTGTGGCAGCGCCGAGGTGGAACCGGTCAGGATCAACTGCGGTTTGGCGCGGCCGAGCAGGCGCGGTAGCAGGCGTTTGAGCAGCAGCAAGGTCGCGCCGATATTGACGCTGACCATCTCGAGAATCTGCGCGTCGTCGTCCTGCAGAAAACTGTAGTCATCCTCGAATGCGCGCGCTTCCCAGATACCCAGGTTGTAGATGATCGCGTCCAGCTGTTGCGGTGCCTGGGCTTCGATGGCTTCTACCGCCCGCAGTGGGTCGCTCATATCGGCTTCGATCCACTGGATGCCCCTAGGCAGATCGGCTGGATGACTACGCGAAATTCCGACCAATTCGTGGTCTTGCGCCAAGCCGTCTACCAAGGCGCGGCCAAGACCTCGACTAGCGCCGATCACCATGATTCGCATCCTGTACCTCCTTGATTTGTGCAGGGATCTTCCGTGGCTGCGGACGTTAATAGGGGGACTGGCGGCGGGTCAAACGATGGTCCGTCGGCGCACGGTTTCAAGCGTTACAGATTGTCTCTACAACGATTTTGCGCAGGAGAGGGCAGGGCTGCAGGGAGCCGGGTTCCCGCCTGTGCAGGAACGACGGTTCGCTACTCAGAGGTGTGGGCGACTATTGGCCGTTCGGTTCCGACCATACGGCGAACTCGTTGCCACCCGGTTCGACGAAATGAAAGCGCCTCCCGCCTGGGAAGGCAAAGATCGGTTTGACGATCTCTCCGCCGGCGGCCTCGACCTTGGCCTGAGTGCCTTCCAGCTGTGCACTGTAGAACACGATCAGCGCGCTGCCGTTGTCGCTGCGTGCGGACATCTCGGCACTGAAGAAGCCGCCATCCAGGCCTTCGTCGGCGAAGGCGGCGTAGTCGGGGCCATAGTCCGTGAATCGCCAGCCGAAAGCGGCCTGAAAGAAGGCTTTGGTGGCCGGCAGGTTGCGGGTGGGGTATTCGACGTAATTGATCTTCTCGTGAGCAGGCATGCCGAGTTCCTTGGCAGTGAAAGGGGGGGATTACTGACGTGATTTAGCCAGGTCGATAGCCGCCTGGATAGCGGCGCGTGCCTGCGGGCTGTTCTTCCAGCAGGTCGAGCCCAGCTGAGCGGCTACCGCCGTGACGATATCGCCGACGCTGGCTTCGGCCAGCTCCTGAAGCGAGTTGATGCCGATCTGTTCGAGTCGTTGCACGACGGTCGGGCCTACGCCTTTAACGTTTAGAAGGGCTTGGTGTTCATCGTGTGGGAAGGGCATTGGGGTTCTACCGATTTAAGTTGGATATGGTCACTTTGAGTTCCCGCAGCTCCAGCAAGACATGAAATTGCCAGGGTTGTATTCCTTGCACTTTTTGCAACGCCACTCGTTTTCGCTGAGTGAATCATTTAATTCTTGTTCATGTTGGTAGCGTCCGACCAATTTGGCTGCGGTTTCAAATTGTTCAGGATGTGCCCAGAGTTCGGGGTGTATCGGTTTGTTGAAGGAAATCACCGAGCGGATAGCGATTTGGTGCTCATTTAATATCTTTGTGGTGATGCCATTGCTTTGCAGGTGGCTGGCTATCAGGTTTACCTGAATGAGACTGTCGGACTCCAATAGCTTTCGCACAGTTAAAGCACCTGGTATTTGATTAAGGAGGCGGTCTCAGTCCGATTCCGCGAGCGATCTGAACCTATGGTCAGGCGGTTACCGTGGTCATTTTTATGACTTGGGCAGGCTTGGCACGAAATGTTGGGCTATGGGTGTCAGCGGCAATCATGTGCTCTGTTTGATCGTGCGCGTTTAGTGCGTCTTGCGATGTCCATCTTTCGATGAGCAAGAACTTGTTTTCATCCGCGGCATCGCTAAATAACTCGTATTGCAGGCATCCAGGCTCCGCGAGGACTAGCGGTTTAAGATTTTTATATGCCTCAATTTGGAGGTCTCGTTTGCCTGGCATTACTTCGATCATGACGACGAGATTGACTTCTTCCATAATGGTCTTCTTTTGGTTGTTGATCCGATTGTGCTATGCCTGGCAATTGAAATAGTGACCAGGTAAAAGCGAAGCCTTTGACTGGGTGGTGAGTGAAACGTCATGCGTTTAGCCGAACAGTCCAGAGATCGCACTGGTTATACCTTCGATTATCGCTAGGACACCATCGACTATGGCCTCTAGAATGCCTGACAATATCTCCAATGGACCGCTGTCAGTGAGGATGACAGGTGTTGCTACGCCGGCAACAGATAGCGCTACAGCGGCCATGGCAACAGAATGAAATCCTGCGACCAGGATATAAATCACGGATGAAAGAAGGAGGATTACGCTGAGGGCATTGAGCGCTCTATGGCCAAGTGAACGTTTGGTTTTCATCTTGATTTTTACTCCATGTATAACTGAATACTAAGTTGTCATGGCTGCATGGTGTTTGGTTGGAGGGCTGGATGTAGCTCATTACGGCGAGCGGAGTGAGCGGTTTTAATGCTGTTTGGCAAGTGACAGATATCGCTGGGTAATGTATCTGATGTTACGCTCCAGCGGTGGGGCGAGGCTCACCTTGCATGGAAAGGTATCTCATCACTTCGTACTCATCTCCGAGATACGCAAACAATTCGTTACCCAATGGCTCTGAGGCTTGAATGTGTAAAATCAAGTGTTCGATGTAGGTCAAGTCGAAGCCGGAGCCGTTTTCCAAGTGCAAGCGCTCGCTACCAATGACATGAACCTGTGGCTGTTTGCACCTATTGAAATACTCAGACCATCCGTCGACCTGATGCCACTTGTAACTTCCGTAGGTCGGCATATCCAGTGCCTTCACTAACGCAGTCTTCGAAGCCTGGTGTGCGAAAGCTAGTGCCAGCTCTTGGGACGGAAATGCCTCCACTAGGTCAACATATTGAGTCAGTCCATCGTAGTCGTACTGGTGGCGCGATGCTACGACAATATATGAATTTCCCCCTAGACGCCTTCGTTCAGCCTGTAACCCAGACTCGACAGCCGCAATAAAGGAAGTAATATATTTCCCGTTCCAGCATGGAAGGATGCTACTTGCGGATGCCAGCGTGATATTTGTATTCATGTCACTTTCCGCGGAATTCAGTCGCGGGCCTCCGTTGTCGCTATGGTTTCTATGTGGTTTCGCTTACGTTTGTATAGCCTGTCCCAGTGAGCGAAGCGAACGGTTTGAAGGCTGTAATGGACTCTCCCCACCCCACAGTTCTATACCAAGGTGTCGAGGATTTTTGAGCGGGAGAGTCGTTATGAAGCGCATTGCCGTTGATCTGGCCAAGTCCGTTTACCAAGTTGCCGAGAGTGTCCGTTCCGGCCAGGTGGTGCAGCGCAAGCGGCTGAACCGAGAGGC
>Ga0070752_1000636_pt1 | contig 27710 bp, 31 predicted proteins | sample VirMetDEL_Aug_30_FD_77440 | JGI IMG/M metagenome (GOLD analysis project Ga0070752, IMG submission 77440) | Aqueous microbial communities from the Delaware River and Bay under freshwater to marine salinity gradient to study organic matter... | ecosystem: Environmental > Aquatic > Marine > Coastal...
ACGCATCCTCGGCGCGATCCTGTCGCGTCGCTGCGAAGAGGCACAGCTATTGCTCAAGACCCACATAGAGGTCAGCAAAGCGGAAGTGCGCAAGATCACCCTGCACATGCTGCACAGCGCCCGGCAACGGGCACTGCCGGTGCAAGGGTGACGTAAATGACCTTTGAATCACTGCCGAACAATAAAGAGCTGTCCACTTACTCAAGTTGAGAATGGAGAACGCACCATGCAACGTCGCAGCCTGATCAAGGCCTTTACCCTTTCCGCGTCCATCGCCGCCATGGGCCTTTCCTGGTCCATCCAGGCCGCCGAGACCATCAAGGTCGGCGTCCTGCACTCGCTGTCCGGCACCATGGCCATTTCCGAAACCTCGCTCAAAGACATGGCGCTGATGACCATCGACGAGATCAACGCCAAAGGCGGCGTGCTCGGCAAGCAGCTCGAAGCGGTGGTGGTAGACCCGGCGTCCAACTGGCCGCTGTTCGCCGAGCGTGGCCGTCAGTTGCTGACCCAGGACAAGGTCGCCGTGACCTTCGGCTGCTGGACTTCGGTGTCGCGCAAATCCGTGCTGCCGGTCTATGAAGAGCTCAACGGCCTGCTGTTCTACCCGGTGCAGTACGAAGGTGAAGAAATGTCGCCGAACGTGTTCTACACCGGTGCGGCGCCAAACCAGCAAGCCATTCCGGCAGTGGAATACTTGCTCAGCGAAGACGGCGGCGGCGCCAAGCGCTTCTTCCTGCTCGGTACCGACTACGTCTACCCGCGCACCACCAACAAGATCCTGCGCGCCTTCCTGCACAGCAAAGGTATCGCCGACAAGGACATCGAAGAGGTCTACACCCCGTTCGGCCACAGCGACTATCAAACCATCGTCGCCAACATCAAGAAGTTCTCCGCCGGCGGCAAGACCGCTGTGGTTTCCACGGTGAACGGCGACTCCAACGTGCCGTTCTACAAGGAACTGGCCAACCAGGGCCTGGAAGCCACCGAAGTACCGGTCGTAGCCTTCTCCGTGGGTGAAGAAGAGCTGCGCGGCATCGACACCAAGCCGCTGGTCGGCCACCTGGCGGCGTGGAACTACTTCCAGTCCGTGGAGAACCCGGTCAACGAGAAGTTCGTCGCTGACTGGAAAGCCTACGCCAAGGCCAAGAACCTGCCGAACGCCGACACCGTGGTAACCAACGATCCGATGGAAGCCACCTACGTGGGCATCCACATGTGGGCACAGGCCGTCGAGAAAGCCGGTACCACCGACGTCGACAAGGTGCGCGAAGCCATGTCCGGCCAGGAGTTCGCGGCGCCGAGCGGCTTCACCCTGAAGATGGACGAGAAGAACCACCACCTGCACAAGCCGGTGATGATCGGCGAGATCCAGGAAGACGGTCAGTTCTCCGTGGTCTGGGAAACCGAAGGCCCGATCCGCGCCCAGCCGTGGAGCCCGTACATCGAGGGTAACGACAAGAAAGCCGATACCCCGGTGAAGTCGAACTAAGGCAAAAGCCCCTCTCCCCCAGCCCCTCTCCCGCAAGCGAGAGAGGGGGGACAAGCGGCACGGAACGATGCTCTGCACCGTACCAGTCCCCTCTCCCCCCTTTCTTTTATGAAGAGGGGGAGAGGGCTAGGGAGAGGGTCGCCTTAGCCCGGATGCAATCCGGGAAGCTCGCCCCGGACTTCATCCGGGCTACGCCAAGGACACCCCTATGCCCACTGCCCTTACCCGAATACTGCTGAGCCTGCTGCTGTTGCTGCCACTGGCAGCGCATGCTGGCGAGGCCGACGACTTCGCCGCTGCCAACGCCAGCAAGCAGGCCAAACTCCTGCAGAGCTGGGCTGCAGCCCCCACCACAGATCGCATGCCACTGCTGCAAGCCCTGCAGCAGGGCCGCGTCGCCAGCGATGCCGACAAACGCGCTTTCATCGAACAGGATGGCACCTGGCTCGCCGCCGACGGCGCAGCCGAGGCCAATGGCACGCCGCGCAAGCTGCGCCTGAACAACCGCCTGCGCGGCCTGATCGGCGTCGCCCTGGCCAGTCATCAGTTGCTCGACGACGATGCGGCCGTGCGCCTTGGCGCCGCCAAGCAACTGCAACGTAATACGCCGCCGGCATTGCTGCCGCTGCTGGAAAATCGTCTGAGCATGGAAGCCGACGAGGATGTGCGTGACGCCATTACCCTGGCCCTGGCCAACCTGCAACTGGAAGCCAGCGATCCGGCCGTGCGCCTGGCGGCCGTGGAGCGCCTGGGCGAAACCGGTGATCCGCTGGCCCGCACGCGCCTGCAAAGCCTGCTCGATGGTGAAGAAAGCGATACCGCCGTACGCAGCGCCGCCGAACAGAGCCTGGCCCAGGTGAAGCACAAACTGCTGATCGGCGAGTTACTCGGCCAGGCCTTCAGCGGCCTGTCGCTGGGCTCGATCCTGTTGCTCGCAGCGCTGGGCCTGGCCATCACCTTCGGCCTGCTCGGGGTGATCAACATGGCCCACGGCGAGATGCTGATGCTCGGTGCCTACACCACGTACGTGGTGCAGCTGAGCTTCCAGCGCCTGGCCCCCGAATACCTGACGCTCTACCCGCTGGCCGCGCTGCCGATCGCCTTCCTGGTCACCGCCTGCATCGGCATGGCGCTGGAGCGCACGGTAATTCGCCACCTCTATGGCCGCCCTCTGGAAACCCTGCTGGCCACCTGGGGCATCAGCCTGATCCTGATTCAGCTGGTGCGCGTCACCTTCGGCGCGCAGAACGTCGAGGTGGCCAATCCGGCCTGGTTGTCCGGCGGCGTACAGGTACTGCCGAATCTGGTGTTGCCCTACAACCGCATCGTCATCATCGGCTTCGCGTTGTTCGTCGTGGTCCTGACCTGGTTGTTGCTGAACAAGACGCGCCTGGGCCTGAACGTGCGCGCGGTAACGCAAAACCGCAACATGGCCGCCTGCTGCGGCGTACCCACCGGCCGCGTGGACATGCTCGCCTTCGGCCTCGGTTCGGGCATCGCCGGCCTGGGCGGCGTGGCCCTGAGCCAGATCGGCAACGTCGGCCCGGACCTCGGCCAGAGCTACATCATCGACTCCTTCCTGGTGGTGGTGCTCGGTGGCGTCGGCCAACTGGCCGGCAGCGTGCTGGCCGCCTTCGGCCTGGGCGTGCTGAACAAGTTCCTCGAACCGCAGATCGGTGCAGTACTCGGCAAGATCCTCATCCTCGCGCTGATCATTCTGTTCATCCAGAAGCGCCCGCAAGGCCTGTTCGCACTGAAAGGAAGGGTGATCGACTAAGCGGGGCCTGCTCACGCCAATTGACGACCGCGCCGCTGCCACGCTGGCGGCGCTATGCGAAGGAACATGAGAATGCTGCCAATGCAAAACTGCCTGAATGCCCCAGCCGCCATCGAGTCAGCGGCCCTTCGGGTTGCGGCTGCCAACGCGCCATGCGTCGTTGTGGAGCTTGCCGAGGGAACGACCATCGCCTGCGCTCCACGCCTAGCCTGGCGCGCTGGCCGCCTGCACCGCGGTGCGCCCCTTGACGCGAGCATGCCCCGATGACTGCGCCACTCAATCAAACGCTGCTGGCCCGTGCCAGCGCCAAGCTCGGCCCGCAGGTTTCGCTGGCTGTCGGCCTGCTGGTACTGGCGATTCTCGTCGCCATGCCGCTGCTGCACCTGCTGCCGGCCGAGCACAGCCTGCACATCTCGGCCTATTCGCTGACGCTGGTGGGCAAGATCCTCTGCTACGCCATCGTCGCCCTGGCGCTGGATCTGGTCTGGGGTTACGCCGGCATGCTGTCGCTGGGCCACGGCCTGTTCTTCGCCCTCGGCGGCTACGCCATGGGCATGTACCTGATGCGCCAGAGCGCCGGTGACGGCCTGCCAGCGTTCATGAGCTTCCTGGCCTGGAACGAGTTGCCCTGGTACTGGTACGGCACCTCCAACTTCCTATGGGCGATGTGCCTGGTGGTGCTGGCGCCCGGCTTGCTGGCCCTGGTGTTCGGCTTCTTCGCCTTTCGCTCGCGGATCAAGGGCGTGTACTTCTCGATCATGACCCAGGCCCTGACCTTCGCCGGCATGCTGCTGTTCTTCCGCAACGAAACCGGCTTCGGTGGCAACAACGGCTTTACCGGTTTCACCCGCATCCTCGGCTTCGACATCACCGCGCAAGGCACCCGCGCCGCGCTGTTCTTCGCCACCGTGGTACTGCTGGTGGGCAGCCTGTACCTGGGCTTTCGTCTGGCGCGCAGCAAGTTCGGCCGGGTGCTCACCGCCCTGCGTGACGCCGAGAACCGCCTGATGTTCTGCGGCTACGATCCACGCGGCTACAAGCTGTTCATCTGGGTGCTGTCGGCCGTGCTGTGCGGCCTGGCCGGCGCGCTGTACGTGCCGCTGGTGGGCATCATCAACCCCAGCGAAATGGCGCCGACGCAGTCCATCGAAGCGGCCGTCTGGGTCGCCCTCGGCGGGCGCGGCACGCTGATCGGTCCGCTGCTCGGCGCCGGTATCGTCAACGGCATGAAGAGCTGGTTCACCGTGGCCTTCCCGGAGTACTGGCTGTTCGCGCTCGGTGCGTTGTTCATCGTCGTCACCCTGTTTCTACCGAGGGGCGTGGTGGGTCTGCTGCGCAAGGAGAAAGATCAATGAGAGCCACGCCACTACCCGAAACCATGCTCGAAGCCGCCTTCGACCCCACCGGCCTGGCGCTGGACACCGGCAAGACCGTCGGCAAGGGCGTCAACGTTCGTCACGGCACCATCCTCACCTTGGAAGACATCAACGTCAGCTTCGATGGCTTCAAGGCGCTGACCAACCTGAACCTGTACATCGGCGTTGGTGAGCTGCGCTGCATCATCGGCCCCAACGGCGCCGGCAAGACCACCATGATGGACGTGATCACCGGCAAGACCCGCCCCGACAACGGCGTGGCCTACTTCGGCGAGCAGTACGATTTGACCGCCATGAGCGAAGTGCAGATCGCCCAGGCTGGTATCGGCCGCAAGTTCCAGAAGCCGACGGTGTTCGAAGCACTGACGGTGTTCGAGAACCTGGAGCTGGCGCAGAAGACCAACAAGTCGGTGTGGGCCAGCTTGCGCGCCAGACTCAGCGGCGAGCAGCAGGACCGCATCGAGGAAGTGCTGACCACCATCCGCCTGGAAACCTCGCGCAACCGCCCGGCCGGCCTGCTCTCCCACGGTCAGAAGCAGTTTCTCGAAATCGGCATGCTGCTGATGCAGGAACCGCATCTGCTGCTGCTCGACGAACCGGTAGCGGGCATGACCGATGCCGAGACCGAGTTCACCGCCGAGCTGTTCAAGTCCCTGGCACGCAAGCACTCGCTGATGGTGGTCGAGCACGACATGGGCTTCGTCGGCTCGATCGCCGATCACGTCACCGTGCTGCACCAGGGCAGCGTGCTGGCCGAAGGCTCGCTGGAACAGATGCAGAACGACGAGCGGGTGATCGAGGTGTATCTGGGTCGCTGAACCATCGCTCCCTGATTCGCGGCTGAAGCCGCTCCTACGAGATGTCCATCACTGCCCTGTAGGAGCGGCTTCAGCCGCGAAGAAAATTGATGGTTTCCACTGCGAGGCCACATACCGCCCGCGCGGGAACCCCTCCCGACACGCTCAGCGCTCCAGCGCCGCGAAGCGTCGTCAGTTGCATACCCACGCTGGGCGTGGGCACGAGAGGTACGTCATGCTGCAAGTCCAACAGCTCCACCAGTACTACGGAGGCAGCCACATCCTGCGTGGCCTGTCGTTCGACGTGAAGGTCGGCGAAGTCACCTGCCTGCTCGGCCGTAACGGCGTGGGCAAGACCACCCTGCTCAAATGCCTGATGGGCCTGATCCCGGCCAAGGATGGCAGCGTGCAATGGGAGGGCAAGCCCATCACCGCCTTCAAGCCGCACCAGCGCGTGCATGCCGGCATCGCCTACGTGCCGCAGGGCCGCGAGATCTTCGGCCGCCTCACGGTCGAGGAAAACCTGCTGATGGGCCTGTCACGCTTTCCCGGCAGCCAGGCCAAGGCCGTACCCGAGTTCATCTACGAGCTGTTCCCGGTGCTGCGCGAGATGAAGCATCGGCGTGGCGGCGACCTCTCCGGCGGCCAGCAGCAACAGCTGGCCATCGGCCGCGCCCTGGCCAGCCAGCCGCGCCTGCTGATCCTCGACGAACCCACCGAAGGCATCCAGCCCTCGGTGATCAAGGAAATCGGCGCAGTGATCAAGAAGCTCGCCGCCCGTGGCGACATGGCCATCCTGCTGGTCGAGCAGTTCTACGATTTCGCCGCCGAACTGGCCGACCAGTACCTGGTGATGAGCCGCGGCGAGATCGTCCAGCAGGGCCGTGGCGAGAACATGGAAGCCGAAGGCGTGCGCGGGTTGGTGGCGATCTGATGCATGCCCGCCAGTGGAAGGCGCTTAGCCGCGACGGCTCCTAGCCCCGGCATGCATGGCAATTGCTGCGCGCATCTACGCACCGAATTGGTTCGGGGCACGCCTCTTGCTTGCCCACCCGGTCAAGTATCCTGCGGAACCCCTGCCCTGCCATGAATCTGCCTGCCGCCCTGTTCACGCCAAGCTGGCCTGCCGAGCTGGAGCTGGCCTATGCGCGCCACGGCGAACGCACCACACCAGTGCAAAGACGTCACCTCGGCCCTCTTAGAGTGCAGAAGCACCTGTACGCAGAAGGGCCGCAAGTCTGCCAACACATCATCGTCCACCCGCCCGGCGGCATAGCCGGCGGCGACCGCCTGGATATTTCGGCGCATGCCGGTGAGGGCACCTGGGTACAACTCACCAGCCCCGGTGCGGCCAAGTGGTACCGTGCCGCCGGCGTGGCCCACCAGGATCTGCGCCTGAGCGTCGACGCCGGCGCCACCCTGGAGTGGCTGCCGCAGGAAACCATCATCTACGCCGGCGCCCAGGCCGAACTGCACACACAGATCGACCTGCATGGTGACGCCCGCCTGTTCTACTGGGACATCATCGCCCTTGGCCGCCCCGCTGCCGACGAGCGCTTCGACAGCGGCCACTTCCAGGCCGCGCTGGATATCCGCCGTGACGGCAAGCTGCTCTGGCATGAGCGTCAACGCGTTGCCGGTGATGACGGCCTGCTCGACTCGCCCATCGGCCTCGATGGCCAGCCGGTGTTCGCCACCCTGCTGGCCAGCGGCGAGCTGGACGGCGAACTGCTGGAGCGCTGCCGTGAGTTGAAGATCGAAGGCGTGCGCGGCGATCTCAGCCAACTGTCGGGCCTGCTGGTCGCGCGCTGCCTGGCCAGCGAAGCGCTCAAGGCCCGCGCCTGGCTGATCGCCCTCTGGCGCCTGCTGCGCCCGGCGCTGCTGGGCCGGGAAGCCGTGCCACCGCGCATCTGGAGCACATGACGGCGGATGTAAAAAGCGACACCCGCCCTACCACCACGACGTATTCGGCGATGCCAGGCATGCGCCCCATGGAGTGACACGATGGATCTGAGTCCACGCGAGAAAGACAAGCTGCTGATCTTCACCGCCGGCCTGGTGGCCGAGCGCCGTCTGGCGCGCGGGGTCAAGCTGAACTACCCGGAGGCCATGGCCTATATCTCCGCCGCCCTGCTCGAAGGCGCCCGCGACGGCCAGACGGTGGCCGAGCTGATGCACTTCGGCACCACCCTGCTGGCCCGCGATCAGGTGATGGAGGGCGTGCCGGAGATGATCCCGGAGATCCAGATCGAAGCCACCTTTCCCGACGGCACCAAGCTGGTGACCGTCCACCAACCGATTGCCTGAACCATGCGCCATCTGATCACGGACGCCAGCGAAGCCGACCTGCCCGGCATCCTGGCCATCTACAACGACGCGGTGGAGTTCACCACGGCGATCTGGAACGAGACCCTGGTGGATCTCGCCAACCGCCGCGCCTGGCTGGCCGAACGCACGGCAGCCGGCTTCCCGGTGCTGGTCGCGCGTGACGCTGGCGGCGAGGTGCTCGGCTACGCCAGCTATGGCACCTGGCGCAGCATCGAAGGCTTTCGTCACACCGTCGAGCATTCGGTCTACGTGCGCGCCGACCAACGCGGCCAGGGCCTGGGGCCGGTGCTGATGCAGGCGCTGATCGAGCGTGCCCGCGAAGCTGGCCTGCACGTCATGGTCGCCGCCATCGAATCGGAAAACGCCGCCTCGATTCGCCTGCACCAACGCGCAGGTTTCGTCACCACCGGGCAGATGCCCCAGGTCGGGCGCAAGTTCGGCCGCTGGCTGGATCTGACCTTTATGCAACTGATCCTTGGCGCCACGGAGTGACACCATGGACGTGACGCTGCAACGCCTCTCTGCCGAACCATTCGCCGCTTATCGTCCGGGCCTGATCACCCTGCTGCTCGATGCGGTCGGCCACGGCGCTTCGGTGGGCTTTCTCGCCGACCTCGATGCACAGGCAGCCGCTGAATATTTCGCCCAGGTGGAGGTGGCGCTGCAAGATGGCTCGCTGCAGCTCTGGGTCGCGTGCGAGCACGGCCAGGTGCTGGGCAGCGTGCAACTGAGCCTGTGCCAGAAACCCAACGGCCTGAACCGCGCGGAAATCCAGAAGCTGCTGGTGCTGAGCAGCGCACGGCGGCGTGGTATCGCGCGCCTGCTGACGCAAGCCGTCGAGCAGGAAGCCGTCGCCCTGAAACGAGGCTTGCTGTACCTCGATACCGAGGCTGGCAGCGCTGCGGAACAACTCTATCGCCACCTGGGCTACAGCCACATTGGTGGCCTGCCTGATTACGCCTGCGGCCCGGACGGCATCTACCGAGCCAACGCCATCTACTACAAGACGCTCTCGAGGCCTTCCTAATGATTCCCGGTGAATACCAGATTGCTGACGGCGAGATCGAGCTCAATGCCGGCCGCCGTACCCTGACCCTTTCCGTGGCCAACAGCGGCGACCGGCCGATTCAGGTCGGCTCGCACTACCACTTCTTCGAGACCAACGACGCCCTGCTGTTCGACCGCGCCGCCGCACGTGGCATGCGCCTGAATATCCCGGCGGGAACCGCCGTGCGCTTCGAGCCGGGACAGAGCCGCGAGGTGGAACTGGTCGATCTGGCCGGCGCACGCCGCGTGTTCGGCTTCGCCGGCCGAGTGATGGGCGACCTGGATTGAGATGACGCTTGTAGGAGCGGCTTTAGCCGCGATAACGGTTTCGCGGCTAAAGCCGCTCCTACAGGAAGAACCGCAGCTCCTCATCCCCGACAGACAAACACGCGCCAGCCTTCGCGCCACAAAGGAAGCGAATATGAAAATCAGCAGACAAGCCTACGCCGACATGTTCGGCCCCACCGTCGGCGACAAGGTGCGCCTGGCCGATACCGACCTGTGGATAGAAGTGGAGAAGGATTTCACCACCTACGGTGAAGAGATGAAGTTCGGTGGCGGCAAGATCATCCGCGACGGCATGGGCCAGGGCCAGCTGTGCGCCGCCGATGTGGTCGACACCCTGATCACCAACGCGCTGATCATCGACCACTGGGGCATCGTCAAGGCTGACGTCGGCCTCAAGGACGGGCGCATCGCCGCCATCGGCAAGGCCGGCAACCCGGACATCCAGCCCGATGTGAGCATCGCCATCGGCGCCGGCACCGAAGTCATCGCCGGCGAAGGCATGATCCTCACCGCCGGCGGCATCGACACCCACATCCACTTCATCTGCCCGCAGCAGATCGAAGAGGCGCTAATGAGCGGCGTCACCACCATGATCGGTGGCGGCACCGGGCCGGCCACCGGCACCAACGCCACCACCTGCACCTCCGGGCCGTGGCACATGGCGCGAATGCTCCAGGCCGCCGACGCTTTCCCGATGAACCTTGGCTTTACCGGCAAGGGCAACGCCTCGCTGCCCGAGCCGCTGATCGAACAGGTGAAAGCCGGTGCTATCGGCCTCAAGTTGCACGAGGACTGGGGCACCACCCCGGCCGCCATCGACAACTGCCTGAGCGTGGCCGACCAGTACGACGTGCAGGTGGCGATCCACACCGACACCCTGAACGAGTCCGGCTTCGTCGAAACCACCCTCGGCGCGTTCAAGGGCCGCACCATCCACACCTACCACACCGAGGGCGCCGGTGGCGGCCACGCGCCGGACATCATCAAGGCCTGCGGCTTCCCCAACGTGCTGCCGTCCTCGACCAACCCGACCCGACCATTCACCAAGAACACCATCGACGAACACCTGGACATGCTCATGGTCTGCCACCACCTCGACCCGAGCATCGCCGAGGACGTGGCCTTCGCCGAGAGCCGTATTCGCCGCGAAACCATCGCCGCCGAAGACATCCTGCATGACCTCGGCGCCTTCTCCATGATCAGTTCCGACAGCCAGGCCATGGGCCGTGTCGGCGAAGTGATCACCCGCACCTGGCAGACCGCTGACAAGATGAAGCAACAGCGCGGCCCGCTGCCCGAGGATGCCCCGGGCAACGACAACTTCCGCGCCAAGCGTTACATCGCCAAGTACACCATCAACCCAGCGATCACCCATGGCATCAGCCACGAAGTGGGTTCGATCGAAGTGGGCAAGTGGGCCGACCTGGTGCTTTGGCGCCCGGCCTTCTTCGGCGTCAAACCGACGCTGATCCTCAAGGGTGGGGCCATCGCCGCCAGCCTGATGGGCGATGCCAACGCCTCGATCCCGACACCGCAGCCGGTGCACTATCGGCCGATGTTCGCCAGCTACGGCGGCAGCCGCCATGCTACCAGCATCACCTTCATCAGCCAGGCCGCCTTCGACGCCGGCGTGCCCGAGCAGCTTGGCCTGAAGAAGCAGATCGGTGTGGTCAAAGGCTGTCGCGAGGTGCAGAAGACCGACCTGATCCACAACGGCTACCTGCCGAGCATCGAGGTCGACGCGCAAAACTACCAGGTCAAGGCCGACGGCCAGTTGCTCTGGTGCGAACCGGCCGAAGTACTGCCGATGGCGCAGCGCTATTTTCTGTTCTGACGCAAGAGCCGGGCTTTGCGCCCGGCTCTTGTAGGTCTGTCAGGACGCCTGCTTCATCTCGTCGTAGGCGCTGAGATAATCACCGGCCAGCTGCTCCTTCTCCTTGTCGCGCAAGAGCTTGCCGGCCATCTGGAAGAAGCTGTGCTCTTCCTCCTTGAGGTGATGCTCGACCTTTTCCGCCAGCGCCTTGGCCTGCGCCAGCCAGCTGGGGCTGCTGGGGTCGGTCGCCTCGAGGTCCTCGATCATCTCGTCCATCTGGTGATGCTCGGCAATCGCGTGGCGCGACAAGTCGACACCGGCGTCCTGCTGCATCAGAGGGACGTAGAAATGGCGCTCCTCGGCCACCGAATGCACGGCCAGCTCCTGCTTGAGCTGGGCGAACAAGGCGTGGCGCTCGGGAGTATCGCCCTGGGTCTCGACCAGCTTTTGCGCCAGTTCGCGCTGCATGTCGTGGCTGATACGTAGGGCTTCGAAAATGGTCATGCGGACATCTCCTCCTGAGTCACGGTCGTAGTAGCACTAGACCATCAACTCGGCGATAGGTGCCGCACCGCTTGCTCAACGCAGCTGGCTGTCCTTGCTGCCACGGCGGTTGTAACCACTGGCAGCCGACTGCTGCTTGTCCAGCTCACTCTGGCAGGCCACGCACAGACGCACACCGGGAATCGCCTGGCGCCGTGCCTCGGGAATCACCGCGTCGCACTCTTCGCAGTTGTGCAGGCTTTCACCTTTGGGCAGCTGGCTGCGGGCGCGGGCGATGGCGTCCTCGATGCTGCTGTCGATCTGTTCCTGCACTGCGCCGTCACTTGCCCAGCCACCGGCCATGTCCGCACTCTCCACTGATTGCCTGATCGGCTATCTATGGAGGATCAACACCGCCTTGGCAAGTCGCACTGGCGCAAACAGGCAGCATTGCGGCGCCTGTCGCCTTCCCGGAGCCAAGCCGAGCCAGACGGCACGGTCGGCATCCAGGCAGGCCTGGCAGCAAGCGCTACTCCTTGACCTCCATGAACTCCTGGGCCCACGCCATGTATTCACCGGGCATGGTGTACTTGTTGGTCAGTTCGGTGGCGTTGAGGTCGCACGGCTCGGCACCGCGCTGCTCGCGCAGGCAGTCGTAGGTGGCCTTGATCGCGGCGAAGTAGGCGGCGTGGCCGTTGACCACGATACGCACGCCGAGCTTGGCCAGACGAGGGTTATCGCGCAGCTCGGGGTTACCGTAGGTGACCAGCATCAGCGGCACCTTGAGACCCGCGGCGATCTGCTCCAGATGAGCGAAATCCTTCACCCCGACCAGGCAGATGCCATCGGCACCGGCAGCCTCGTAGGCGCGGGTACGGCGGATCACCTCATCCACGTCCAGCACGCCGGCGTGGGTGCGGGCGATGATCGCCAGATCCGGATCAACACGCGCCTCCAGTGCTGCGAGGATCTTGCCGACACCTTCCTCGATGCTGATCAGGTCAGTGGTCTTGCGCCCGAACTGGGCCGGCAGCAGGGTGTCTTCGATGGTCAGCGCGGCAACGCCGGCGCGTTCCAGCTCGACCACGGTGCGCATGACGTTGAGCGCATTGCCGTAGCCATGGTCGGCGTCGGCGATGACGGGCAAGCGCGCGACACGACCGATGCGCGCGGCCTGTTCGACGAATTCGCTGAGGGTGATCAGGGCGAAGTCCGGCGCACCGAGCACCTGGAGCGACGCGACGGAGCCGCCGAGGATACCGACCTCGAAATCGAGGTCGGCGGCGATGCGGGCGGACATGGGGTCGAAGACCGATGCAGTGTGATAACAGCGGTCGGAAGCCAGCAGGGCACGAAAGGCGCTGCGTAGCTCATGGTGGGATGCACGTTGCAGGATGGGCATGGGGCGTATTCCAAAGTCGGTTGAATCGCTTTTTTCTCTATTTTAGTAATGGCGTAGACGTGACGAATGCTAGCGCAAGGCACTTGCTGGCAGCTTTCAGACGGCTCGCCCTGGCCAATGACCAGCAATTTATCGGCCAGCCAGCTCCGCCGGCAGCGCTGGGAAGAACCCGCCGCCGGTCAGCAGGCCGTACGCCATCCAGACCGCGACGGCCAGATAGAACAGGCGCGGCCCCCAACTCGCCAGCATTTGCTGGCTCGCCGCCAGCTGCTGAGCCTGCAAGCGGGCGAAACGCAGCAGCGCCTCGCCAGGTCGACCGGTCGCCTCGCCGGTATTGAGCACGCCGATCAGCATGGCTTTGCCGGGAAAACTCAGCCCGTCGAAGGCGCGCACCAGCGATTGTCCGCCGGCCACTCGCGGCGCCAGGGTGGCGAAATCTCGCCGCAGCCGAGGACTGCTTATCGCGCTGCAGGCACGCGGCAGGGCGTCGAGCACCGGCATACCTGCTTCCAGCAACAGTCCCAGGCTGTCGCAGAAATCACGCATGTCAGCGCGTCGCTGCAGGCTGCCCAGCAACGGCAGGGCCAGCAGCAGATCGTCGAAGGCGCCAGGCTGGTCAGCTCGCCGCTGTTGCCAGCGGCGCCACAGCGCCCGCGCGCCCCACAACAGCGCAGACAGCCACAGCACCGGCAGCAGCACGGCTGCCAGATAGCCGACAGCACTGAGGCCTCCCGCCACCAGGGCAGGCAAGGGCTTGACCGCCAGCGCCAGCAGCAGCACACCGGCCGGTAGCAGCAGCCGAGACTTCAGCTCTGCTGCGTGGCGCGCCTGCTCGTCGTAGCGCTGCGCCAGTTGCTCGTAGATGTGCGCCAGCGCCCCGGCCTCCTGTGCGGCACGCACCAGTCCACTTTCCAGTGGCGTGAACACGCCACTCAACTGGCCGGAACTCGCCAGATCGCGCCCATTAGCCACCATCTGTCGCAGGCGCTTAACAGCGGCCTCGTGCCGTGCACCGAGATCCAGACTGACCAGTGCTCGGTCGATGGGTACTCCGGCTCGCTCCATGGCGCCAAGGTGAGCGAATACACTGGCACGAGTGCGCAGATCGAGAGAGGGGTTGCGACGCGGCATGATCGAACTCGGTGGATAACAGTGCTCAGGTTAACCAGTCGCCACCCGAGCCGCTACGGTTGCACGGGCGGCATGGGTGCGTGCGGTAGCCAGCGCCTGAGGATGGCCTCGAGGCTGCCGTCCTCGTGCATCTGCTGCAACGCGCGCTGCCAGCGCACCACACGCACCACCGAGGTCTGCGGGGAGAAGGCGATGTAGTAAGCCGAGCGCATGAACGGCACATGCGCCGTGACGTCCTGCGGTTTGAGATCGACAGCAGCCAACTCGCCAGCCAGGGTCAGGTCCTCGGTGGCGATCAGCTTCACCCGGCCATGCTTGAGCATGACCATCATCTGCCTCGAACTGGGCACCCCGTAGAGATTGGTGAAGCCCTTCGAGCTGAGGGTCTCGTAGGTGTACCACTGCTTGGGCAGTGCCAGTGGCCCGCTGGCAGCGGCCTGTTGCAGCGTGTCGATGACCAGGTCGCGGGACTTGAGCGAGTAGAAGCTGGTGGTGCCGACCACGATGGGCCCGACCCACTGGAATCGGTGTTCACGTTCGGCCGTGCGCACGGTGGAGAACAGCGCGATATCTTCCTGCTGTTGGGCCAGGTGCAGCGCCCGCGTCCAGGGCATCACCTCAATCTGCCCGTTGTCGCCGGTACGCGCCAGTAAGGCTCTGACCACCTCGACGGAAAGGCCGCTGGGTTCGCCATCGCGCGTGAAACTCATCGGCGGCGCATTCTCGGTGAGCAGACGCAGCTGCGCCTGCACCGGCGCAGATAACGCCAGCAGCAAGACCCACAGCCATTGATTAACCCGCTTGCCCATCACCGTCTCTCCAGCTTGCAGCCTGGCCAGCTAAGGAGTGCCGTGCAGCGGCTTCAATCGCTGCGCAGCAAATCGGCCAACATGCGCTCGTCGGCCATCGGAAACCACTGGCGGTAGAGCCTTTCCAGGCTACCGTCGCGGCGCATCTGCTCCAGCGCCTGCTGCCAACGCACGACCAGAGCTGGGTCAGTCTTCAGGGAAAAAGCAATGTAGGAGTCGTTGGGCATCAGGTCGAACTGCTCCTGCAACTGCCCGGCATTCATGCCCTGCTCGGCAAGCATGCCGTCCAGGGTCAGGTTGTTGGCCAGCAGCAACTTGACCCGGCCATGGCGGAACATGCGCAGCATGTCCTGAGGCGTCGGCACGCCATACAGATTTTCCAGTCCCAGCTCGGCCAAGAACTCGTAGCTGTACCATTGCTTGGGAATCGCCAGGGTGCCAAGACGACGGACATCGTCGAGGCTGGTGACTCGCAGACCGGCATCCTTGAGCGTGTAGAAGCGCGTATAGCCCCGCGCGATCGGGCCGACCCACTGGAAATCGGCTTCGCGCCGCGCCGTGCGCACAGTGGAGAACAATGCCGTGTCGGGCTGGTTTCGAACCTGGTGATAGCCGCGCGTCCAGGGCACCAGTTCGATATGCGCCGGCTCTGCGGTGCGACGGATCAACTCTTCGACCACGGCCACGGCCAGGCCACTTGGCTTGCCGTTGTCCAGATAGCTGAACGGTCGGTAATCCTCGGTATACAGCCGCAGCTCGGCAGCAGCCATGTTGACGCAGAGACTACCGAGCAGTGCCAGCGCTACGGCCAGGGACTTCAAGTTCATTGCACGCCACCGTCAAGCGCGCGCCCTACAGCGAATTCAGGGCGGCCAGACCAAGAATAATAGACGCCGGCGCTGTCCATCACCAAGACTGCGGCGCAGCGGTCGTATCGCCCAGTTCCTTGGCGGTAATCACCCGAGGTTCGAGTAACAGTTGTAGGCGAGACATGGCACGCTCGCCACTCAGGGCCCGATGCACCAGGCGTACCGCATGATCGCCCATGGCCTGCGGCTGCTGCAGCAACAACGCGTGAATCTGTCCTTGGCGTACGGCATCGAACAGCAGGTCGCCACCATCGAAACCGACGAAGTCCACTGTCCCGACCTTGCCCAGCCGGCGCAACGCGCCCAGGGTCACTCGGGTACTGCTGCCATTGGGGCTGAACAGGCCGTCGAGCCTGGGCAACTGCTCACTCAGGGTCGTGGCGATGCGCTGGGGGTCGTCACCAAGGTAGGTATCGAACACCACCTGCAACCCGGAAGCTTGCGCCGCCAGGAGGAAACCGCGCTCGCGCTCATCGGTCGATTGCAGCCCTTGGCGCAAGCGCAATACCCCGACCCGAGCCCCCCGCCCGAGACGCTCGGCCATCTGCTGCCCGGCCAATTGGCCGGCAAGGAAGTTGTCGGTTGCCACCAGCGCGTATGCGCCCTCACCCGCGACCCCGCGATCAACGTAAACAGTGGGAATACCTTCGGTGCGCAAGGCGGATATGCGCGTATCGATGGCGTCGCCAGCCGGAGCGATGATCAGTGCCTTGCAACCGTGGGCGATTACACGGTCGATCAACTGTAGCTGCACCTCGACGCTGCCTTCCTGGCTCGGGCCGCGCGTATAGAGTTCCAGCTGCAGATCGTTGGCTGTGCGCCTGGCGCCCGCCTCCAGCTCACGCCAGAAGGCCGATGTGCCGGCCGGCACCAGGCCAACGCAGTCACTCGACCAGGCCGTCGCCGACCAAAGCGCTGCCGTACCCAGCAGCAAGCAAACGCAAGGGATGATTCTCGGCATGTTCGTCTCCCGACCTCTGCCATCACTTTAGCATCGCCCGGCCGGGTCGCGACGCCTGTCGGCAAGCTGTCGACTCATACTTTTTCACATTCAAAACCGACAGTCGGGCTAGCCCTGGCGCGCCGGGCAGGCGATCATCGGGCTTCCTGAGCAGACTCCAGCTACTATGACCGCCACTACTGACAGCCGCACCCCGACGCACAAACCCCGCCCACTGATCGACCTGGCCATCAGCATTCTGATTCCCTCGTTCATTCTGATGAAGCTCAGTGGCGAACACCGTCTCGGCGCCGACGGCGCACTGCTGCTGGCCCTGGCGTTCCCCCTGGGCTGGGGGGCGTTCGAGCTGATCAAGTACCGCAAATTCAACTTCATCGCCCTGCTCGGCCTGGTCAGCGTGGCCCTGACCGGAGGCATCGGCCTGCTGCATCTGGATACCCAGTGGCTGGCCGTGAAGGAAGCCGCCATCCCTGGGCTGATCGGCATCGCCGTGCTGGTTTCGACCCGTACCCGCTACCCGCTGATTCGCACGCTGCTGTTCAACAAGAGCGTGCTCAACGTCGACAAGATCCATGATCGCCTCGAGCAGGGCGGCCACGTCGAACACTTCGAAACGCGCCTGATGCGTGCCACCTACTGGCTCAGTGGCACCTTCTTCTTTTCCTCGTTCATGAACTACGTGCTGGCCAAGTGGATCGTGGTCAGCCCATCCGGCACCGAGGCCTTCAATGACGAACTCGGGCGCATGACCCTACTCAGTTATCCGATGATCGCCATTCCCTCGATGATCATGCTGATGACAATCTTCTACTACCTGTGGAAGACCATTCATGGCCTGACCGGGCTGAGCCTGGAAGAGATCATGGCCAACACCAGCCAGGAATCGCAGCGCTGACAAGCGCCGACCTCAGGGTCGGCCGCGCCGAACATGCTGGCTCTCTCCGCCTACCCGGCCCTGTTTCTCTCCGCCTTCGGCGCGGCGACGCTGTTGCCGTTGCAGTCCGAAGCGGTGCTGGTCGCCCTGCTGCTGGCAGGCCAGCACCCGCTCTGGGCATTGCTGCTGGTGGCCACGCTGGGCAACGTACTGGGCTCCTGGGTCAACTGGCTGCTAGGGCGTTCCATCGAGCACTACCGGGAACGGCGCTGGTTTCCCGTCAGTCCGGCCCGCTTGCAACAGGCGCAGGCCTGGTACGCACGCTACGGTCGCTGGTCGTTGCTGCTGAGCTGGATGCCGCTGATTGGCGATCCCCTGACGCTGGTTGCCGGGGTGATGCGCGAGCGCCTGTGGATATTCCTGGTCATCGTCACCCTGGCCAAGGCCGGGCGCTACGCGGTGCTGGCGGCGCTGACCCTGGCCTGGATATGAACCGATCAGGACAATCGCTGACACAACTACTGAAGGGGCCCCGCATGCATGCCAGTTGAGTACTGGCGGCGGCTCCCTGATACTGCGCAGCGCGCCGCGCGGGCACGACCCGCTAGCGGCCATTGCCGAAGGCCGGATGGCCGATGAACAGCCGCCTCGGACGGAGGCATGCGGCCCCGCTACCTCGGGGCCTAGCGAGCGAGGATTAGCGGTGTCTGTCGTAGAAGCCAAACCCAAACTGAAGCGCAGCGACCTGATCTGGACGCTGATCGGACTCAGTGCCGTGGTGCTGTCTGGCTTCCTGCTCTACCGCGAGTTGCGCAACATTTCCCTGGAGGAAATCAAGGGCAGCCTCGACGCCATCACGCACATGAACTGGATGCTCGCCGCCGCAGCCACGCTCGGCGCGTACTGGGCACTGGCCTGGTATGACCGCATCGCCGTGGCTCACCTGGGCAAGCGCATTCCCTGGCGCTTCATCACCCTCTGTTCCTTTACCACCTACGCCCTGGCTCACAACATCGGCGCCTCGGTGTTCTCTGGCGCGTTGGTGCGTTACCGGGCCTATCGCAGCAAGGGGCTGACGCCACAGGAAATCGGCATTCTCATCGTCTTCTGCTCCTTTACCTTCGCCCTCGGCACCCTGCTCGCCAGCGGCTGTGTGCTGATCGCCCAACCCGATCTGATCCACCGCGTCGCCAACGTCACGCCCCTGGTCTCGATCGTCATCGGCAGCGTGTTGCTGTGCCTGGTGGGTCTCTACGTGCTGGGCTCCTGGCGCCAGTTCAAACCCTGGACCCTGGGCAAGCTGCACGTGGAGTATCCACGTCTGCCCATCGTCAGCCGCCAGTTGCTGGCCGGCCCACTGGAGCTTCTCTGCGCAGCGGCGATCATCTATTTCGCCTTGCCGGCCGACAATCATCCCGGCTACCTGGTGGTGCTCGGCGTGTTCCTCGCCTCCTTCTCGCTGGCGCTGCTGTCCCATGCGCCCGGTGGTCTGGGTGTACTGGAAGTGACCTTCCTCGCTGCGCTGCCGGAGATCCCGGCGGCCGATGTGCTGGCGGCGCTGATCGTGTTTCGCGTGTTCTATCTGCTGCTGCCGTTCGCCCTGTCGCTGCTGGTGGTGCTGGGCTTCGAATGGACGCAATGGAAGCAAAAGCGCAACGAGACCCCCGACCTGCCCTCCTGACGACTCGCCGCCACCGCGGCGCTGGCATAGAATACGCGGCCATTTTTTCCGGCTGTGCGCTCCATGTCCTTCTCCACTCCCGCCCGCGCCTGCGGCATTGACTTCGGCACCTCGAACTCCACCGTCGGCTGGCTGCGACCCGGCCAGGGCAGCCTGCTGCCCCTGGAAGACGGCAAGATCACTCTACCCTCGGTGATCTTCTTCAACACCGAGGAGCGTCGCCCGGTCTACGGCCGCCTGGCCCTGCACGAGTACCTGGAGGGTTATGAAGGGCGCCTGATGCGTTCGCTGAAAAGCCTGCTCGGCTCCAAGCTGCTGAAGAGCGAAACCACCGTGCTGGGCAGCGCCCTGCCGTTCAAGGACCTGCTCGGCTTTTTCATCGGTGAGCTGAAAAAGCGCGCCGAAGCTCAGGCCGAGCGCGCCTTCGAGGAAGTGGTGCTGGGCCGCCCGGTGTTCTTCGTCGACGACGACCCGAGCGCCGATCAGGAAGCGCAGAACACCCTGATGGCCGTGGCGCACAAGCTCGGTTTCAAGGAGGTGTCGTTCCAGTACGAGCCCATCGCCGCAGCCTTCGACTACGAGTCGGGCCTGGATCGCGAGGAACTGGTGCTGATCGTCGACATCGGCGGCGGTACCTCGGACTTCTCCCTGGTGCGCCTGGCGCCTGAGCGTCACCACCTGGCCGAGCGCCAGGGCGATATCCTCGCCACCGGCGGCGTGCACATCGGCGGTACCGACTTCGACAAACAGCTCTCGCTGGCCGGGGTGATGCCGCTGTTCGGCTACGGCAGCCGGATGAAGAGCGACGCCTTCATGCCCACCAGCTACCACCTCAACCTGGCCACCTGGCACACCATCAATGCGCTGTATGCGCAGAAGACCCAGCTTGCGTTGCAGAACATGCGCTACGACATCGTCGACGCCACCGGCATCGACCGCCTGTTCGGCCTGATCGAACAGCGTGCCGGACACTGGCTGGCGATGCAGGTGGAAGACAGCAAGATCGCCCTCAGCGAACAGGACGCACGCCCCATCGACCTGTCGCGCGTCGAGCCGGGCCTGGTCGCCGAACTGACCCGCCCGCTGTTCGAGAACGCCATCGAGCCGCTGCTCGAACGCATCCGCGCCAGCCTCACGCAGTTGCTGGCCGACGCCGGCATCAAAGCCGATCAGGTCGACACCCTGTTCTTCACCGGCGGTTCCAGCGGCGTGCCGGCCCTGCGCCAGAGCGTGGCAGCCATGCTGCCCAACGCCCGCAGCGTAGAAGGCAACACCTTCGGCAGCATTGGCAGCGGCCTGGCCATCGAAGCCAAGAAACGCTACGGCTAAGTTTTTGTAGGAGCGGCTTCAGCCGCGATTCTGGCCCCCGCACAGGCCGCTCGCGGCTAAAGCCGCTCCTACACCAGAAGCCCGACCTGTTCTCCCGTGCATCGCACAACAGGCTCTGGGTTATGCTTGCCGCCCATCTGAATGACCGAGGAATAGCCTGATGAACGCCCAGCTGGAAGAACTGATCGCCAAGATAAGCTCCGGCTGCCTGGCCGAGGACGAGGTCGCCCGCATCGCTGCTGAGGCCGCCCAAGCCTATGCCGATCCGGCCGCCTTCCTCGCCGCCAACCCGGACGTCAACTACGACGACGAATTCCCCATCCCGCTGGGCGAATGGGTGGTGGTCGGCAGCCTGCCGGACACCGTGCTGTTCCAGGCCGACAGCTACGAGGAACTGTTCCAGCGCATCACCGAATCCTTCGGCCCGCAGGTGCAGTTCGTACTCAAGGCCAAGCAACTGGCCAAGACCGAGCCGCTCAAGGCCCTCAACCGCATCCAGGTGCAGCTCTCGGCGCTGTCGCCGGAAACCGGCGGCTATGTGCTGGTGGACTTCAGCGAGCCGCTGGACGACGAGCTGCAAGCGGTGCTGGTGTACGCCAGCGACCTGCCGCGGGTGATGGAGCTGGCGGTGGAAGTGGGTATCTACGCCGCGCCTGCGCTGGAGGCCCTGCAGGCGGCGCAGGAGCAGGCGTGAGCCGCACGCGACTGCCGGCTCTGACGCCCGAACTGCAGGTCAGCGATCTGCCGGCCAGCCTGGCCTTCTATCAGAAGACTCTGGGCTTCAGCCTGCTGTACGAACGCCCCGAGGAAGGTTTTGCCGCCATAGCCCTGGGCGAGGCAGCCTTGATGCTGGAACAGCAGCATCAGCAGGCAGACGATCCCTGGACCGTGATGCCACTCGACCGCCCGCTCGGGCGCGGCATCAATCTGCAGATCAGCGTGGATGACCTCGAGCCGCTGTACCAGCGCCTGATGCAGTCAGGCCTGGCGCTGAGATTGCCGCTGGAAGAAGCTTCATATCGGGTCGGCACATGCGTACTCAAGGTACGCCAGTTCATGTTGCAGGACCCGGACGGCTATCTGCTGCGCTTCAGCCAGCCCATCACCGTGTAGTGCCTGCATCCGCAGGCGATGCTTCACATGCCCAGCAGCATCATCCACAGCGGCAGCGTCACCGCCGAGAGCAATGTCGACAGGGAAATCGCTGCGCTGACGCTGCGGGTGTCTTCAGCACTGCGCGCGAAGGCCATCACGTTGACCCCGCTGGGGCAGGCAGCGAGCAGCACCAATACGCTGCGCGCGCTCTCGTTAAGCCCCGGCAACAAGCCGCTGAGACACCATACCAATGCAGGAAACAACACCAGCTTGGCCAGCCCCACGCCCCAGGCCTCTGCGGTAGGGCGCAGGCGGTAACGCGACAGGCTGGCGCCAAGCACGATCAACGCACAGGGCAGCGCAGCCTGGCCGAGCCAGGTGATCGCCCGCCACAGGCTTTCCGGCACCTGCAGCCCGGACAGATTGAGCAAGGCTCCCAGCCCCAGGCCGATGATCATCGGGTTGGCCAGATTCTTCAGCAACGCGCGACCGTCGACATGCTCCTGACTGCCGAAGGCGGCATAGAAACTGTGCAGGGAAAACAGCGTGAGGCCGTGGAAAACCAGGATGGCGAACACGTAGAGCAGGCCGTCGTTGCCCATCAGGCTGGCGATCAACGGGATGCCGACCAGCACGTTGTTGGAGAAGGCCGCCACCAATCCCAGCGGGGTCGCCGTGCCGCGGCGCCAGTGCGCAAGCGCATTGACCACGACGAATACCAGCAGCACCGGCAGGTAATAGGCCAGTAGCAGCATCGGCGACAGCCCTTCGGCCAACGATGCCTTGGCGATGCCGGCAAACAGCAGCGTCGGCATGAATAGCTTGAAGGTGATATTCGCCAGCCCGGCGGCCGACTCACTGGTGAGCCACTGACGCCAGCCGAGCAGGTAGCCGAGAACGATCAAAGCGAAGATCGGCAAAATTGCCTGTGCCGCGAGCATGACTGGAGCTGTCTCCGGGGAACGACTGAGGAGGACGGGTCGAGCACGACCCGTGAGGGCCGCCAAGCATACCCGTGCCGGGCAGCCGGCGCGACGCCTCGCGGCACATTCTCAAGCGCGCTGACGCCAACCCAGAAGCACCGAGATAGAGCCTCTCGATCAAGTATTGAAGGTATCGATGTTCACTATCAGGCCAGTCAAGTTCTTATCTGCGCTCATGTCCTCAAGAATTGACTCCGACGCCACTTATTACTCCCTACGGAGACATCGACATGAAAACCCAACTGACCCTCGCCGCCCTGGCCCTTAGTCTGATGACCACCAGCGTATTCGCCGCACCGAGCAGCGCGCCCTTCCCACTGGTCGGTGAAGCCAAGGACAGCCAGGTGCAACAGCAACCCGTCGCCCCGCTGGCCGAGAACGGCTCCGAACGTACGCCTGGTGCTCAGCGCATTCATCTGGCCGAAGACGGCTCCGACCGCACCCCTGGCAGCCAGCGTATCCAACTGGCAGAAGACGGGGCTGAACGCACCCCCGGTGCTCAACGCATCCAGCTGGCTGAAGACGGTGCCGAGCGGACTCCCGGCAGCCAACGCATGCAGTTGGCGGAAGGCGGCTCCGATCGTTTGATCGAGCAGCGTGGGCACACGGCCTGAACGCGGTCGTAACACCCCAAGCCCGGCACATGCCGGGCTTTTTCATGCCTGCGATCTACAGGAGCCTGCAGTCACGCTATTGGCTGCTCCCCCCTTCGGCAGGGGGCAAGCGGTAAATCCAGATTCGCCGCAGCACCGTCCAGAACTGGCTCGACAGGGTTCCGCAGTTGTAGTGCTGACCATAACGCTCGGCAATCAGGCGTACCTCGCACGCCAGCTCGGCATAACGCCGCGCCGGCAGATCCGGAAACAGGTGGTGTTCGATCTGATGGCTGAGGTTGCCGGTGAGGATGTGCAGCAGCGGCCCGCCGGAGAGATTGCTGGAACCACGTAGCTGGCGCAGATACCAGTGGCCGCGCGTTTCCCCCGCCACGACCTCAGGTGCGAATACCGCAGCCTTCTCGGTGAAATGGCCGCAGAAGATCACCAGAAAGGTCCACAGATTGCGCAGCAGGTTGGCCACCAGGTTGCCCGCCAGCACGGCCAGCGCATTGGCACCGAGCAGCAGCGCCAGCAGAGGGAACAGCAGGTAGTCCTTGCCCCATTGCCGAACCAGCTTGGCCCCGAACTGACGCGCCAGTGGCCGCACTTCGTCCTTGCTGATGCGCCCCTTGACCAGCTTGTCCAGGCGCAGGTGCTGGATGGCCACGGCGTACTGGAACAACAGCGCCTGGATCGTCACCCACAGCGGCTGCCAACGGTAGAACGGCTTCCAGCGCTGCTCCGGGAACAGCCGCACCACGCCATAGCCCACGTCGTCGTCCATGCCCAGTACGTTGGTGTAGGTGTGATGGATATGGTTGTGCGTGTGCCGCCAGAAGTCGGCCGGCCCAACGATGTCCCACTCGTACTGACGGCCGGCGAACTCCGGGTCGCTCATCCAGTCGTACTGGCCGTGCATCACGTTGTGGCCCAGCTCCATGTTCTCGAGAATCTTGCCCAGGCCCAGCAGCAGGGAGCCGAGCAGCCAGGTCGGGGCAAGCCAGCCGAACATCAGCAGCGCCCGGCCGCTCCAGCAGCACAGTCGCACCCCACCGCGCACACGGCGGATGTAACGGGCATCGTCTTCCCCCAGGTCGGCCAGGGTGCGCTGGCGCAAGGCATCCAGCTCGGCACCGAAGGCCTCCAGTTCGGCGGGGCTCAGTTCGCGATCAAGACGGGCATTCACAGGTCGATCTCCACATCCCCATGCGGGGCGCTGACGCACAGACGGATGGGTTGCCCCGGCTCGGCAAACAGCTCGCCGCTTCGCAGATCGCGCACGGTGCCAGCCAGCAACGTGCAGGTACAGCTGGCACAGATACCCTGTCGGCAACCATGCGCAGGCCGCAAGCCGTGGTCCTCGGCCTGTTGCAACAGGCTCTGCACGCCATTGCCGGCCACCTGCTGGTGGCTGCGGGCGAAGCCAAGCCGAACCTCATCCCCCGCTCGCACAGCCAGCGCCCGCAAGGGCGTGAAACTTTCCAGCTGCAGACTGCCGTCACGCTCGGCCGCCAACCACCACTGGCGCAGCTGCTCGACGAAACCCTGCGGGCCACAGCCCAGCAGATGAGCTCCCGGCGCTTGCGCCAGATCGGTCGCGTTGATCCGCTCACCGTTCTCTGCACTCAATGCCCAGCGCAGGTGCAGGTTGCGATGCCGCGCAGCCAGTGCCTGCAACTCCTCGACAAAGGCCCGTTGAGCCTGGCAACGCACCTGATGCAGCAGCGTCACCGGCGCGCTGAAACCACGGGCCAGGGCATCACGCAGCAACCCCAGCAGCGGCGTGATGCCACTGCCGGCTGCGACCAGCAGTACCGCGCGCTCATCGTCCGGCCATTTCAACTCGCCAAAGGCGGGCGCCAGCTCCAGCACCTGACCAACCCCGACCTGATCGAGCAAGGCATTGGACATACGCCCACCCGGCTGCCGCTTGATCGCCAGTTCGATGCGACCATCGGGCTGCACTGCCGTCAGGCTGTAACTGCGTGCATGGCGCACACCATCCTGCTGCAGATGCAGCTGCACGTGCTGCCCGGCGCGCCAGCCAAGGGCGTTGCCGTTGCAACGCAGGGTCAGCGCCAGCATGTCCTCGGCAACCCAGCGCCGCGCCTCGACGCGTGCCTGAATCCGGTTCAGGCGTAAAACGGGATGGACGAGCCGCAGAAAGAAATCGGCATCGGCCTCGCGCAGCCAGCCATTGCCACACAGGTAGCGCAAAGGCTGCAGCGGGCGGCGCAGACGACGCGCGAGAGACAGGGGTATCAGAGCCATCATGCCCTTCCAGTGAACAAGTGTTCACAATGCTCGCAGGCGTCCACCACTCAGTCAACACTTGTACACTGGATAGCCGTATGCGGTTCGACGCTCACTGCCCGCATTTGCTAGAGTGCGCCATCGCTCAATGACTCGATCTCGCATGACGCCACGCGCCGAACAGAAGCAGCAGACCCGCCAGGCCCTGATGGACGCCGCGCTCACCCTGATGGAGAGTGGCCGCGGTTTTGGCAGCCTGAGCCTGCGCGAAGTGACGCGCGTCGCCGGCATCGTGCCCACCGGTTTCTACCGTCACTTCGCGGACATGGACGAACTGGGCCTGGCGCTGGTAGCGGAGGTCGGCGAGACCTTTCGCGCGGCGATTCGCCAGGTACGCCGCCACGAGTTCGAGATGCGCGGCATGATCGACGCCTCGGTACGTATCTTCCTCGCCGAGGTAGCCGCCAACCACGGCCAGTTCCTGTTCCTGGCTCGCGAACAGTACGGCGGTTCACAGCCGGTACGTCAGGCCATCGCAGCCCTCCGCGAACGCATCACCAGTGACCTGGCCGCCGACCTCAAGCTGATGAACCGCATGCCGCACCTCGGCGATGCAGCGCTCGACGTGGTTTCCGATCTGGTGGTCAAGACCGTGTTCGCCACCCTGCCCGAGCTGATCGACCCGCCCGCCGAAACCCTGCCTGCCCACCTCACGGCGGAAGCCAAGGTCATCCAGCAGCTGCGCTTCATCATGGTCGGTGGCAAGCATTGGCTGGGCCCAGGCAAGCCTGCCGAGCAGAGCGCACCACAATCGTGCGAAGCAGACGAAAACGCACCAAATAAATCCTGACCGCCTCACCAAGTTATCCACAGCGTGCAGAAATGCGCCGCGCTGCGGCACGCTTGCGCCTTGGCAAGCCACTTGCACTATTTCCGGGCACATTGCCCCGGAATAGATGCACATGCTGGTGATCCACACCCGAATCGCGCCGCAAACCGATTACAGCGCTGAACTGGAACTGACCTTCGAGGCGCGCAGCAAAAGTCGCCTGCGCTGCTTCACCACCACAGGTGAAGAGGTTGGTCTGTTCCTCGAACGCGGCCAGCCGGCACTGGCCGATGGCGAATGCCTGCAGGCCAAGGACGGTCGCATCGTGCGCGTGCGCGCCAAGGCCGAGCCGCTGCTGCACGTGACCTGCGCCAGCCCTTTCGAGCTGATGCGCGCTGCCTACCACCTGGGCAACCGCCACGTCGCCCTGCAGCTGGGCGACGGCTGGCTGCGCCTGCCCGACGACTATGTACTCAAGGCGATGCTGGAGCAGCTCGGCGCCCAGGTCGAAGCCATCGAGGCGCCGTATCAGCCCGAGCAGGGAGCCTACGGCGGCGGTCATCATCACTCCCATCATGGTGACGAGGAGTTCAACTACGGCCCGCGCCTGCACCAGTTCGGTGTCCGCAAGTGAGGTCGAACCGCGCAGGACGCACCGGAGCCGCATCATGAAACCCGCCTGGGCATTGTTGCGCCTGGCCAGCCCGCAGCTGCCCATCGGTGGTTACAGCTATTCGCAAGGTCTGGAATGGGCCATCGACAGCGGCTTGGTCAGCGATGCCGAGAGCGCCGAGCGCTGGCTGGCCGATCAGCTCGCGCTCAACCTCGCCCGTTTCGAAGCACCGCTGCTGCTCGCTCACTGCCGCGCAGCCGCAAAGGCTGATTGGGCACAGCTGCAGACGCTGGCCGAACAGCACCGCGCCAGCCGCGAAACCCGCGAACTAGCCCTGGAAAGCCGGCAGATGGGCTACTCGCTGCGGCAACTGCTCGACGGCCTGCCCGAGCTGGACGAAGCAGCGCGCAAGCTGCTCGCAACCCAGGATGAACCCGGCCTGGCCCTGGCCTGGGCCCTGGCGGCACGCGCCTGGCAGATCACCCCGGATGACGCCCTGGCCGCCTGGCTCTGGGGCTGGCTGGAAAACCAGCTCGCCGTACTGATGAAGGTGCTGCCACTCGGCCAGCAGGCCGCCCAGCGCCTGACCAGCCGCCTGCTGCCGCAGCTCGATGCTGCCCAGCAGCAGGCCGCCAGCCTTTCCCCCGAACACTGGGGCAGCGCCGTGTTCGGCCTGGCCCTGGCGAGCATGGCGCACGAGCGCCAGTACTCGCGTCTCTTCCGCTCCTGACGAGGAACAACAGCAAATGAACAGCCAACCCCTGCGTGTCGGCATCGGCGGCCCGGTCGGTTCCGGCAAGACCGCCCTGACCCTGGCCCTGTGCCGCGCCCTGCGCGAGCGCTACAACATCGCCGTGGTCACCAACGACATCTACACCCAGGAA
>Ga0070752_1000637_pt1 | contig 27702 bp, 33 predicted proteins | sample VirMetDEL_Aug_30_FD_77440 | JGI IMG/M metagenome (GOLD analysis project Ga0070752, IMG submission 77440) | Aqueous microbial communities from the Delaware River and Bay under freshwater to marine salinity gradient to study organic matter... | ecosystem: Environmental > Aquatic > Marine > Coastal...
ATCAAATAATAGTTAGAAAGTTTTAAAACGCCGTTAAAATCAATATCGATTATTTTTTGGTGACCAACAATACTCCAAGGCAAAATAGACCATCTTTTAAGATCATCTTCACTCGCAGTGACTTCAACAACATCACCTATTTTAAATTCACTCACCACTCTCCCTTTCATCTAAACCATGATATAGCTTTTTTTCTAAGACCTATTTTCATTAAAGCAGATTGAGCATACCCAAATCCATTTAAGCAAATATTGAATTGATTTCTTTTTTTGTGAGATGCTGAATTCTTGTTTTCATTAATCTCCCAATTTTCTTCATCGGCGTAAATCTCAACAACACTTAAAAGCTCTTCATATTTTTGTTCTAATGACAATTCACTCATCACCAGCCTCGGATATTAGTTTGCGGGCGTATTGATCTTTAAATTCACTATCGCGCATTTCATCAATACCCCATTTATTTGAGCCTGCAATAGTCCACCTAAAGATAACTCTACCTCTATAAATATCTAAGACATAATATGCTTTATTATCATCACTCCAAACCTGCCCTACAGCCAAATCAATCTTTGCTGGTTCTAGGAGGGTTATAATTTCATTAGGCAAATAAATAAGGTTATTACCAATATAAGTAAAAACGCCATTTTCTTTTACGTCTATAACATCGGTTTCTAACTTGCATCCTTTTTCTTCTACTATAGGCTCAAAGTTATCTAAGAAAAAATTTTCATTGTAGTCACGCCCGCACTCTGTTGTTACATACCTAAGACCAGTTAATGCGCTTGGGCAAGTTGAAAACATTTTAACTTTAATTTCTTCACTTGGTAAATTCCTACCCACCGAACGCCAACGAGAGCCTATTTCAATTTTGTTTTTCATCGACTTTTATCCTTTTAAAATCTTTTAACTCTTCTACAGTCACAGAGCTATAATAAGGCATCTCACCTTTAACTAGAACAGTACATCCATAACTCCAGCCTGCATTACCCAGCTCACCAAGTATTATTTTTATTTCTGGCTTTGTTTTATGCTGATACCAAATTAGGTTATCCATCGTTCGCCTCTTTGGTTTTTTGCCATTGCTTAAAGTCTTTTATGTTTTTTTGTGTGTAGATATAAATCATGGCCATCATCCATAAAAATGGCAAAGTAAAAATACCAACAATAAAAGCCATTACTATTTCAAACATCCCCACCCTCTATTTTCTCTAGCGCTTCTAACAAAAGCTTTTCTTTTATCGCAAGCTGTTCAACAAGCTTAAAATTTTCTCTTCTTAAAAAACTAACCTCACAACTTGCAGTACAAAAGTTTCCTCTGTCTTTATCGTAGTAATCATTTTTACAGTTTATACATTCCATCTAATCCTCCAACCACCCATGAAACAAGCTAGGGGTTTTATTCCAAGTCCTGTATCTACCATCAGGCCTAAAATCCTGCCTGCCAATTGATTGATCCTCAAAACAAAGAATCACATCTGGATGATCTACAACAACCACAACCCCATTAACCCCAAAAGCATTGACCTTGTCTCCAAATCGGAAAGGTCTGGGGGTTTGTTCAACAGGCGTAATTTTCACACCATCACCATAATTTACATTGGCAATAAGCTTAACCACCCCATCAACCTCAACAACCTCATCGGCGTGGTATACTCTCTTGTTATGGAATTTTTTATCATCGAAACTCAAATTGTCATAAAAGCCATTTCCATCCAAATCGCTATACACCAATGCATCCCAAGAAACCTTCAGAGGCGAGTAAGTATTTTTATTTATTATTCCCCATGCTTCATGAATAAAACAATAAACCCGCTCACCAACTTTAAATTCTCTGTTTGTCATTTCGATTCCTCACCATTGAAAGTTGTAAGAATTTCTAACACTTTTTTTCGTCTACTTCAACCAGCAAACCCCCGCCGTTTTTAATAGGGCATGCCGCATGAATAACCTCGGGATTTATCTCACCATAATCAGGAATCCAATTATCACTGCCAATATTCTCATTGAAATGAATCGCATCCATATAAATACAAGTGCGCACATCCCTGCCGATTTGGCCATCACCAGGTAAATACCTTTCGGCCTTAACAGCCATAAATAAACAATCACCACAATTTGAAATTTTCTCTTTAATCATTTCTAAAATCCTTATTTAAGTTATCCACAAAGTTATTAACATATCCACAAACCCCCCGCACCCCCCAGCCGCGATTTTGTCACACCAGTAAAGGAATCTTTTGCCTACGGCGGGCATTATGACCACTTTGACCACTCTGACCAGAGATTATATAGAGCCAAATGCAGACCAACTTAACCACTAATATATATATCTATATCTCTAAATAAAATTATGGTTATATTGGTCAAACTGGTCTAGCCCTTGAGGCTCAAGGGTTTGCTCATGACCAAAAATTTCGGCCTGACCAAAAAAAATGGTCATTTTGCCTGCGGTTGTCCGATTTCGGTCTGTGAGGGTAATTTTATCGTCACGCCGCGGGGGTAAGCACCATTAACTAAAATTTCTCTCGCATCCTTAGCTTTTAACCGCGGCTCGCGTTTCAATATTTTGGTGAGACTTGGATAAGCTGGTATTTTCTTTTGGCGGTTTGAGTTTTTATTTGAAACAAACAACTCACCACCACCTTTATAAGCTAAACCATAAGCTCCTAGCTGTCTGTGATACTCTGAGTCCTCTGGTCTAATGGTTTGTCTTTCCAGACCTGACAGAATCGCTCCTACGGTCATTTTATCGCCTTCAGTGACAATCATATCCAAAAGAGCAGCAACAGCATCATCAGCTTGGTTTTCTTGGTTGTCTTCAATGTAACTAGATTTATCAAAATCGGCCTGTTGGATTATTCTTTTAATGGTGGTTTCACAGTATGAATCGGCGGCTGTCAGATAAAAGCAACCTATAACTGTAGAAAGAATATCGGCCTGTCTTGAGTTTTTACCACTTAGCTTGAAATATCTAAGCGCATATCTTTTAACCTTCTTAACTAAATCGATTTTAGAATAGACATAATTCCAATTCTGATGAAAGTTATCAGCTATTAGATCACTTAGCTCACATAGCCTATCAAATTGCTTCTCAGATTGATTTGAAGCCTCTTTAAGCTCTATTAGTATTATCCTATTCCTATCTGATTCTTTGAGGTCTGGCTGTTGTATAGAGCCAAGCAGAAAGAGCAAAGTAGAATTGAATATTTTAACATTTCCAGATGGTGAGCCGCGTTTTGTCATATTGCGATCCTTAAAACTAGAATTAGCCCTAGCAAGATCCAGGATTTGCTCAACACTGGTGCGATTTTCTGGCTCAATCTCATCATAGATTATTGGAAGTTGATTTGATTTTGCGAACTGAACAATGCCCGCTGGTGTGGAATCAAGATTATTATCGGCATGAGGTAGGATTTTGTCATACCATTCCAGAAGTGTAGATTTGCCGGCACCAGACCTTCCACTTATCCAAAGAAAAAATCTGAAGTTTAGCACTCCAAAAATCATAGCTTGAATATAGAACGCGCTTAGAAAAACATAATCATTTTTAGATTCGGAATTAATGCCTTTGAAAAACTCAATCACATCATCAAGGTTATGATTCCCCTCAATACCATATTTGATTTTTTGACCTGAATCAGTCTCATAATGGTATTTAGAATTAAGTGGTTTGTTATAAACCTTCTCACCAGTATTAACGACATATTTATCTTGATCTTTCCAAACTCCAAAACCTCGGATCTTACTTACATCAAAATTACCAACAGCATGATTTAACCTATGTAGATCAGCTTGCATTTCTGCAATGTCCACACCAGTCTTTCCAGGATACCTAGATTCCCAATATTCTTTTGACGCTACGATTCTATATATATGCGGTGGTTTCATTTGGTCACTGGTGAGCCACACCACTTTGTTATTTTCTTTCGAGTGAAACGCGTAATTTTTACCTTCATAACCAAGGCATTTCATTAGCGGGGTATTCTCTGTTTTTTCAAAATATGTTTTAAGAGCATCAAGGCCATGCTCAACAAAAATATCGTTGAAGTCTTTTCCTCTAGGAGCTGGTTTTATATATTTAACATGCTTGTGTTTGTCGCATACTTCTTTGGCTTTTTTTAGGCCTGCATCATCATTATCCGCAAGTATGGTAATCGCACATAATTTGTTAACCCTGGTGATTTCTTCACATACTGCCATTAAGTTACCAGCATCAAATGCTGCGATAACAGGATCGGAAACTATATTTTGAACACTCGCACCAGTAGCAAACCCTTCAGAAACATAAATATGACTAGCTTCCCAGTAATCTTTGAGATGGCACATTAAGCCTTTTTTTATAGTACCTTTTGGAAATATCTTTTTTATGGCACCAGTTTTGTCTTTATAAATTAACTGAAAGCCTTTTATAAAATTATCACCATCAAACATTGGTACCATGAGCGTATTTCTACTCACTTTGGTATTAAAAACGTCTATTTTTTTCTTGGTGTGGTAGGGGTGTATTACCGATTCTGCAGTTTCCCATTGAGGCATGTACAAATCTAGCATTTCGGCATTCTTTTGAAGCCTTTTTTTGCGCTCCAAATCCCTTTGGCGGCCTACTGCTTCTTTGTATTTTTCATCAAAAGCCTTGGAAGTTTTTTTGCTATCAGACCAACTTTTAATTTCATACTTTTTTTCGAAGTTAGACCAATCACCAAACGCGGCTCTATAATATTTTTCACCTTTGAAATCCCATTCACTGAGAAAAAGCCAGCAGTTATTATTTTTACCAAACCTCAAAGCCTCACCATTGGCTTCTGCTTCAAAAATATTTGTTGGTGTATGACCTAAATTCTCTTGGATTGATGATAAAAGTTTGCTATAAAATTCTTGCACGTTATACCCTTTCGATACGTGTGTTTGAAACCTCTGCTACTGATCACCGGCAGGGGTTTTTATTTTGTTTTGATTTGTTGGAACCTTTTTAGATTAAAATTAGCCAGCCGTCAAAGCGAAAAAAAACTCTTGCATTTGATACAAGAATTTCTTACAAGTATTTTGCCTCTGTTGTTTTTTGAAAAATCATGGCTGGGCAATTCTCTCAAAGTCTATATTTTAATTTCGGAATGTCCTTTAAAAAGTAATTAAAAACCTTGTGGGCTTTGGGAGGATTTATAATTAGTTGAAACGGAGTAACGGCCGTTCAATAGAAACCACCTTTGGCATAGTGCCAGATTCTACAGGGTGGTTTTTATTTTTTACGATATTCTAACCTTAGTTGGTTTTCATTATCCGACTTCTCTGAATGACATTTTTCACACAGCACCATTATATTATCGGCCTTACAGTTTGTTCGATCATAATATTCTTGTAGATTCAAATCATTAACATTCATATCTATTGGTACCTTTGGATCTATGTGATCTCTTTGAATTTGGCCATAATGCAAAATATCGCCGCAGCTTTCACATCCCCATAATTTATAGGATATTTGTGCTCGGGATTCTGCTTTCTTTACTTCTGGCGAGTACCAAGTCCAAAGCAAATGAATCCTAGCTCTTATGTCATTTAACACGGCTTTTTCTGATTTTGGCTTTTTAGATTTTTTTGGAGCGTTAGTGCTTTTTCTTTTGCCCTTAACAGATGATTTAACCATTGATTCTTTCCTTAGCTATCTCAAAATAATTTTGGTCTAACTCTATACCTATGAAATTTCTATTTAGGTTTTTCGCGGCGCACCCTGTACTGCCCGAGCCCATTGTGAAGTCTAAGACAGTTTCACCCTCTAGGGTGTAGGTGCGAATCAAATAAGAAATTAAAGACACTGGTTTCTCGGTTGGGTGTTTTGTCCTGCCTAAGTTTTTAGGGTAATCTAAAAGCGTCAAAGGATATTTTTTATCGTATATCTTTTTATTGTGGGTTTTTGAATTGTTTTTCACAGGTATGGCCTCACTTGTTTTTATACCGCCTTGTTTTATTGGTTTTTCTCTTTTTGTCATTTGCGGGTAATAAACTGGAAGTTTTTTTGATTTTGAAAAAACACTCACCATTTCAATATTTTTCAGAGGCATCCTTTTAGCTTGTACAAAATTACCCCCGAATTTCTTGTTCCAATACCAATCATATTTATACATCTCTAAATTTGAGGCGCGAAGTGTAGTGCTAAAAGGCTCACTGCCAAATAAAGCAATAGCTCCATTAGGCTTAATAATTCTTTTCAATTCAGCCCACATCGGCTCAAAGGGAATTACAGTATCCCACTTGCAAGCGGTCGTGCCATACGGCGGGTCTGTTAATATAAAATCAACCGAACCATCAGGAATATTTTTCATTAGCTCAAGGCAGTCACCTTGCCATAAATCAATTTTCATTTTCGGCCTTTACATCAAACAAAGAACGTTGCACCTCATGCCCTTCGATGCGCTCACTTGCTATCTTAAAATAATTTTCATCTAGTTCGATGCCAATAAAATTTCGGTTTAGGTTTTTAGCTGCTACGCCTGTACTACCACTACCCATTGTAAAATCTAAAACCGTCTCGTTTTCTAGGGTGTAGGTTTTGATTAAGTACTCAAGTAAGGCCACGGGCTTTTGTGTGGGGTGTTTAACTTTCTCTTTTGACCTTGAAAAAACTGCCTTAAAATCTAAAACACTAAACGGGTTTTTATAAAGCATTTTGTCACGCTCTTGAAAGTTGCCCTCATTCCTATGGTGCGCACTGTCTGGATTGTTTTTAGAAAAAGATTTTTTACTTAACTTACTTAATTCTTTTTCTGTTCTTTTTGTTTTTTGTGGATAATATTTGCTCTTTGTTTTGCAAAAATCGCTAATCAATTCGTGATTTTTCATTGGCATATATTTAGCACCCATTGCACCACTTGCATAATTTTTACGCCAAACCCAATCATACTTAAACTGTTTAATATTACTCATTCTTAAAGCACTAGAAAAAGGCTCACTCCCAAAAAGAGCAATCGCGCCGTTAGGTTTTATTATTCTTTTAAGCTCAGTCCACATCGGCTCGAAAGGTATAACAGTGTCCCATTTACAGGCTGTAGTTCCATACGGCGGGTCTGTTAATATAAAATCAACCGAACCGTCTGGTATGTTTTTCATAAGCTCAAGGCAGTCACCTTGCCATAAATCAATTTTCATTTTCGATTCTCTCTTTTGCTATTTGGTAGTATTTCTCGTCTAGCTCGATACCAATAAAATTACGGTTTAAGTTTTTGCAAGCTACACCAGTAGTCCCAGAGCCTAAGAACGGATCCAAAACAGTATCACCCTCATTAGACCAGCTTTTAATATGATCGGCTGCTAAGTCATAAGGAAATTTTGCAGGGTGTTTAATTCTTTTGTCGCCTTGGTTTGCATATTCAAAAATGTTATGCCTCAGACCATACTCTGAAATTATTGCTTTATTGTGGTTTGTCACTCTTTTGGTTTCGTCTAAAGCATACTGAGTACCGTGTACTTTGGATCCATGGTATTTATTAGGCTTATCCTTAATACCATTAAAGGTATTAATCTTGCCTTTACATAGAACAAACATATACTCAAAACCCTGCTCATACCTTTTATGAGATAATGGTACTACATTTCTTTTTTTATAAATCATAGTGTCATGCAAATTTAACCCGCATTGATCTTTAAAGTATAAGGCTTGCCTGAAACTTGAGCCGGTTTCACTTCCTTTAATAGTAGCATCACCTACAACCCAAACAATCACACCGCCTTTTTTTAATACTCTAGTCAATTCTTTTGCTATGTTAGAAAATATTTTAAAATTCCAATTTAACGTGCCGTTATATGTTCTTAAATTATCATAAGGTGGACTAGTGACTACTAGATCAACCGAACCATCGGGAATATTCTTCATTAGCTCAAGGCAGTCACCTTGCCATAAATCAATTTTCATTTTCGATTCTCTCTTTTGCTATTTGGTAGTATTTCTCGTCTAGCTCGATACCAATAAAATTACGGTTTAAGTTTTTAGCTGCAACGCCTGTAGTTCCACTTCCTAAGAACGGATCTAAAACAATATCGCCCTCATTAGACCAGCTTTTAATATGATCGGCGGCTAAGTCGTAAGGGAAAATCGCAGGGTGTTTCGTTTCGGGCCCTCTTTTGTGGTTATACATTAGCCAATAATTCCAACGAACTCCAAACTCGTTTTCACACCTTTTCCCTGCGCGGCTTTTTTTTGTGAACGTACCATCCGCATTCCTATCTTTTCCTGATACCTTGCGCCCGAAACTCTTATTCTTGCGATCCTTTATAGGATTAAAGGACTTTGGTTTCCCCTTAGAAAAAACAAACATATACTCAAAAGCGTTATAGTATCTATTGAAATCTGGAAATGCCAATTGATCCTTAAGGTAAATCATAGTATCGTGTAGGTTTAATTTACATTGATCTTTAAAGTATAAGGCTTGCCTAAAGCTAGAACCGGTTTCACTTCCTTTGACCGTAGCATCACCAACAACCCAAACAATAACACCGCCTTTTTTTAGCACCCTAGTTAACTCATTAGCTATGTTAGAAAAAATTTCAAAGTTCCAGTTTAGCGAGCCGTTGTATGTTCTAAGGTTATCATAAGGCGGGCTAGTTACTACTAAGTCGATACTTCCATCGGGAATATCCTTCATTAATTCCAAACAATCACCATGCCATAAATCAATTTTCATTTTCAATCCCCTCTCTTGCTATTAGCTCCGCGGCCGCTTTATTCATGTAAACTTTTTCAATTGCTTTGGTAATATTGGATGTAGAGCTAAGTGTTGACCTTGTTGCAAACTCGGCTAATATTTCAAAATCGTCTGGCATGGAATATTCCGAAATAAACACGGGGTTTTTTTGATCCCTAGCCCACTTGTAAAATGCCTCATGATCAAATTCATTTTTATACTTGGCTGTTCCGTAGTACGGCGGATCACAGTAAATAATAGAGTTTTGTTTTATTTCTACTTGCTCATAGCTTTTAGAGCTAAAAACAACATTGCCTACATGGCTGTTTTGCTGTAGTCGCTCTAGTTGCTGTAGTCGCTCTAGTTGCTGTATTTGCTCTAGTAGCTGTAGTCGCTCTAGTTGCTGTATTTGCTCTAGTTGCTGTAGTCGCTCTAGTTGCTGTATTTGCTCTAGTTGCTGTAATTGGCTTTTAGATAAAAACCTATAAAGTGACTTCGGTAAAGTATTGTTTATCCTGTAATGCTCTATTTTTCGCCTTAAAAACAAACGCCTTTCTTTTATGTCTTTGGCTTCAAACCTATCAAACCCTATAACCTCTTTTGCAAGCTCATCAAAATCATTGAACACTACAGCTTTGTGCATTGATTTTTTATAAGGCTCTATCACTTTAGAAAATAAATATCCTTTTTGTGCATTATTGCCAAAGCTCCACAAAAGGGAAATATACGCACATTCGTCTTTCTCTTTAAAAAAAGTATCGCGGTCTATAAAATCTGGTTTGAATTTTTTATAGTTGTATTTTCCCTCAATCGCATCTTTAACCAGCGCGACAACATTACCGTCAATTTCATTATAGTGAAAAGATTTGAAGTCCTCACGCCGCTTAACAGCCATGGCGTGTGTCACTGAAAACCCGCCGCCAAAAAGATCGTAAAAATTTTCAGTCTTAGGGAATAGCTCTATAAGCTTTTTAATTATTTTGTTTTTGCTTCCCATATAGGGAATCCCATAGCGCATTAAACCCCTTTCATTAACTCTAAGCAGTCGCCCTGCCAAAGATCAATTTTCATTTTTATTCTCACGATAATTTGAAGTCTAACCTCATACTATCACCATACATACATTACCCCAAGTAATTTCCCCATCTTGCAAAATCTGAAAAAAGTGTTAGAAATTCTTATAAGTTTAATTTATAGTGTGAGGCATTCAAAATGAAGAAAAGTTTTTATTTATTTAGCCCTGATGACATGCAGGCTTTTAATGATTTTGTAAATTCAAACCGCGCTTATTTGCTCGATATCAAATTTGATATGACAGTAGAAAATGAAACGGTAATTGTTGAGGTTTTAGATGAGCAGGCCAGATTATTATTCCATTAAGATGATTTCTAATTCGGGGTTAAAGCACTTTGCGCATAACTCACCATTTAAAGCTCTTTGGCTTTTAGAGAATGGGCTTAAAGAAACGGATGCTTTAATAGAAGGGCGCGCCTGCCATAAGGCAATTTTGGAGTCTGAAACCTTCTTTGATGAATTTGAGTACATACCAGAATCAATAACTGTTGAAACCACCAATAAAAAGACTGGTGAGGTAACACAAAAAGTGGAAGCTTATCATGGTAACAAAAAAGTATTCAAAGACAAGATCAAAGAAATTCAAGAGAGTGGTAGAACACCATTGAAACCATCTCAAAAAGAAATGATTGATTCTTTATGCAATAGGTTTTTTAGCAGTAAAAATGCAGTTACTCTTTTAAAAGGATGCGAGCCAGAAAAAGAATATTATGGTGAGTTGTTTGGTAAAGAGTTCAAAGTAAAAGTTGACGCGATAAATGAAGAAAAGGGTTATATTATTGACCTTAAAACTTGTACCAATGCAGATCCAGATGAGTGTCTTAAAAAAATCCATGAATTAGATTATGATCAACAAGGCTGGATCTATCCTGAGATAGCAAGTCAATTCACAAAGAAACCAATTACCAAGTTCTTCTTTATTTTCATAGAAAAATCCAAACCAAATTCTATGTGCATAATTGAAATGAGCAAGGTTATGTTTGACATAGGAAGGGAAAAGGCAATTCACGCGATGGCTCTTTATAAATACGCACTTAAGAACCCAACCAAAGATCATGACTCCCTACCCCAAGGCCAAAAGCATTTCCAATATGAGTTACCAGATTGGATGGTGAGAAAATATAATTTAGAAGGTGAGGACTAATGACAGAAGCTGATATTATAAGACTGCAAAAAAGAGCAGAAGAAATAAAGTACATACCAATAGAGGATGCTACTTTAGAAAACAAAGGCCAAGTTGATTGGCAGTTTTTATACCAGGAAGCAATGATAATAATCGAAAGCCAAGCTAAAATATTAGAGTTATATAGGGGATTTAATAAATGAGTAATTTACCAGCAGTAATGGAATCAATGAACAAAGCTAATGATGCACTTTTAACATTAGCAGAAAATCCAAAAAAATTAGAACAAACAAAACTATTGTTTTTATCTGCTATAAAAGCAAACGAAAAACTTGCTAAATGTACACCGGAAAGTTTAATTGCATGTCTGAGGGATGTTACTCAATACAATTTAGACCTCACCAAAAATTCTGTCAATCTTGTGCCTTATGGCGGAAAAGCGACATTAATACTCGGATATAAAGGCTATGAACAAATTGCAATGCGTTGCGGCTCTAAAGGCATCAAAAGGGATGTTGTTTTTGAGGATGACGAGTTTGAAATTGATTTGGCTGCTGGTGTTATTGTTAAACATAAGCCTGGCAATGATCGATCAAAATTCAAAGCTGTGTATGCTCACACATCAATGGAAAATGGCGAAAACTACGCCGTCTATTTATCTGAAAAACAAATCGGCAAAAAGAGAAGTCAATCTCAATCAGATAGTTATTGGGGCGAAAAAGGCTACGAGGGGATGGCTTTAAAAACCGCTGTGATTAGACTTTGTAAACAGCTTCCAAACTTCAACCACGATTTAATTTCTGGTGAGTACCAAGATAAAAAGGCGGTTAGAATAGAGGATAACCAAGAAATAATAGAAGCTGAAACAGCAGAATTAGGACTTGAATAACAAGAATTTCTTACATATACTAACTAAGTATCCCACGAAGGTAATTTAGTAAAAGATTCAATACTATCTCTTGTATAAGCCCTGCTATTTAATAGTGGGGTTTATTTTTTGTGTGGTGTAACTACTTAAAATTACTAGAACACTAGCACCAATAATAAGCCAATTATCTCTAAATTTTCTCACCAAAATGCCGATATATCTTATATAGAATAAAGGGTGATACTATGAAATTATTTTTGATTATGTTTTTAATTTTTGGATGTGGTGTTGATGAATCTGATAAGACTGATTTGGTTGAGGAAACAAATGAAACTGAAACTATTATTCAAGAGGTTAGTTATTTTTTCTCTTGTAAGGATGAATGTCATGAGAATTCTCATCAATTTGTGTATGACAGCAAATGGCACCAAATAAGGAATGAAGGTGATAAAATAATTGTGGATCTTCATGGCCAAGATTGGCCTTTAGAATCAGATGATTTGAGAGATAAATTTACCTACTATGCTGAAATAGACATTTATACTGGTGAGGCTTTGTATCATAATTATCCAGAATATGATGAGGTGGTAGTAGATGATCCAAGATTTTTTGATTATGAGGATCTTGTAAATGATGGATATGATTGTGAAGGCAACGCAGAAGAATATGTTTGCACCATGCCTTATTATGAATACCAACTTCTAAAAATAACTAAAAAAATGAGAGAAACAGCGGTTGAAGAAAGGGCTATTTAAAGCCCTCTCTCAAATTCCTATTTCTGGTATTAGACCAGAAATGAAATAGAAATCTACTCAAAAACAGCATAAAACTAAAATCATTTAGGTGGCATTACCAGAAATCATTTTAAAAGTTAACACCTGGTTGATCACTTAAATCAAGGTCGGTAATTAAAACCTCTGTTTGATTTGGTGCCTCAGCATATCCAAGGGAATCCTCTTCAACTTTATAAGCAATCGAACCTCTATTATCAATGGTAGTGGTTTTCACTAACAAGTATTCATACTTGTAAACATTACCTAGACTTGGTGTGTCTCTTAAAGTCTCAAGCTCAAAAATACCATCTGCAATTACTTTAGCAGATCCCAAAGCTATCGATACACAGTCACCTTTTCTGATTAGTGTCCCAGTGTGTTTAATAGCTTTCGGGTTTCTCACCACAAAAGTATAAACAACATCACCAACCTTTGAGCCGTCTCCAATACCATCAGTAGGCAGTGCGCAAGTATTACGGTCTAAACCATAAATCACAACCTTGTTAGGCTCGGCTAGTGTTGGTACCGAATAATCGAAAACAATAGTAGCTTGGCTTATGCTAGGGCTAGCTGGATTTTGAAAACCCGTTTCAGGATCAACTGTTGATTGAATATAAGTAAGTAGCTTAAAAAATCCAGGTTGATCAAGTTTAGCCATTATTTCTGGTGTTAATTCTTCTTTCGAGTTTGCTGTTGCAATAGTACCATCTGCAGCTTCCCATCTACCTTGCCCACCTTGAGCCGCTTGATTATGCCAATATAAAACACCACCAATTAAGAAAGCATATTTGAAAATAGTGTATTCACTTGGTGTGAATTCTATTGGTGAGAAGCTAATAAAACCAGAATTTGGTAAGCTTAGGTTTGTTGTAGCACTTGCAGTCTCCCAATACTGTTGACCGTTCACAATTAGATCGGCACCTTCGATTTGGCCTCTTGTCACACCATCTGGAAATACAATGGTGAGAGAATAATTGTTATCTACTAGAACAAAACTTGAGGCGTTTGCTAAAATTGTAGCTGCATCATTTGATTGAGCAAAGCTACCATCTGAAACAACCCAAGCCGCACCATTGTAATAATATCCGTTCACAATATATTGGGCGTTTGTCGCGTTTGTCTCAGCTACTGAAACAATGCTTTGTAAATCACCAACCTCACCATAAGTATCAATTAAAGCCAAGTGACTAGCTTCCATAAATGGAACCGCTGGAAGTGAAGTTTCTGGTGTGAAATTTGCACCAGCGTGTTTTAACTCAGGTTGAAACCTAAAATTCTTAACATAAAAACGTGACTGTTGATCAAAATACATAGCAGTGAAAGCATTACCAGTTATAGATTCGCCCAATACAGCACTAGCTACCAAAATTCCGTTAATCTTAAGCCAAACATTACCATTAGGGTTAACGTCTTTGTCTTGATATTCAAAGGATATATTTAGTTCATCTCCTGCACCGAAGCCCGTACCATCACCTTTTGTATCTAAAATATCGGTGTCTATTCTGTAATTGATTTTTGTTTTTTGGCTTGCGTTGTCATTTATCTCTAGTTCAATAAAAGAGCCGGAAGATGGGCCTGTCCCACTTCCTAGAAATCTTAGAATTATATTGTTAGCAGTAGATGTATATCGAATATAAAAAATGTCTGCGGCGCTCGTGAATAGATTTATTTTGTGATCCGCTTCATAATAAAAATTCTTTTTCCCTACAAAGAAATCATCAGAAAAACTGACCAAACCGTTTGAAATGTCTGCAAATTCATTGTTATCTGGTTGATAAGTAAGATCAACATTAGAGGCAGCCCTAAAAAAACTCCCGATTGTTTCTGTAAAATTGGAAATTAAAGTTGATCCTGAAACGCCTGTAGCTTGCCCATCTGTCCACAAATTAGGATCATCGTATGTTGTTTCAAGAAACCAAATGTTCGCCGCAAAATCAAAAATCATTAATCTATTGGGAGATCCATATTTAACATAAATTAAATAATTGTTATTTTTTACAAAATTGTCCGAGCCGTCTAGATAGCCTCTATTTTCAATTATTGTATATATACCATCACTAGCACCCTTATTTACAACTGTAGCATCACCAAAAACTGTTGGCGAAATGACCGCGTCATTAACTTTAAAAGCTGGAGAATATTTAGAATAATTTTCATTGATATCCGAAGTCCAAACACAAGTTAACTCATTATCCTCACCATACTCATTTTTCTGTCTTAGAAATGGTGCGACATATTCAAGATGAGTATCTGTTGGATTAGTAATATCACCATTATAAGTAATTTGTTTATCAATCTTTCCAAGTTTTAAAACACCTTCAGAAAAATCTGTTAAACCAGTAGATGTAAATTTGCCAGCATCATCATAAGTATACGTAAAAGGATATTCAGACATTATTGGTACCTCTCAATAATTTGTTGCGTTTCATATATTGTTGAAATTTCTATTTCATCAGTGGTTAAAACAAACCCACATTTTTCCATTGCTTTTAAAACAAGCTCTGTGCAAATAAACCGTGAATCATCGTCAATAATTGGATCAACTTCCCGACCAAACCAACCGCGAATAATTTTACGTAGAATGACCAAAATAGCACGATATGAATATACACGCCCGTTTTGATCGAGAAGCCATTGTTTGCAATCGTGAGGCACCAAGTATTCGAAGTCATAAAGTTTCACAGTTTGGTATTTTTTTTGAAACTCTTTATTGGTGAGGGATCTGACTTTCACACCATCAGCATCAAACCATAGATCGATTGATTCAATATAAAAGCTTACATGGTAAAATGGAAGCCAGTAGAATCTTTTTTCTCGTACCAGTATATTAATCGATTCCACAAGCTGTATTAACCAGCCAACAAAAGAAAACCTGCGACTTTTTGCAAAGGCTATCTTAAACCCATACACCTCTATTACCTCATTTGTTTTTTCTAATTATATCATAAAAATGAAAAACCCCAGGCCATAAAAACCTAGGGAAAATATGCTAGCGATGCACATTGTTTTTACTTTTTCATTTGTGCTCTATACTTAGACCAGGTAGCCATAGAAGTTTCAATGGTGCCTTTTCCAAGGTTCATAATGTCATCACCATCAAGCTCACTTAATTCATCATCGATAAGATCCCAGCCTTTGTAGCCCTCACTTACAACCTTTACAAATTCATCATCATCCCTCTTATCCCAAGCAGCCACTAGATCATCAAATCCAGCGCCGTCTTTTAATCTGATTAAAAAGAATAATCCAACTTCTTGAATAGCTTTGTTAGCTTCTAAAGTTTCTTTAACTCCAAATTTACCAGCCATAACAGCCTCCTAGTTTTTATTTGTCTTAATCAAATCTAAGATCATTTTTTCATTTTTTTCAACACGCTTTTCTAGCTTGTCGATTTCTTTTTCAGAAAACCCTTGTTTAGCGACAACTGTGATCATGGTGTCATTCAAATCTTTAACAGCATTTGCAAGGTTTGATAGCTGGATATTTCCATAACCGACTCCGATACTTGCCAAAGAAATTGCACCTGCCACTAGCTTTTGTGATTCCATAATTCCAAACAACTTATTAAACATAATGGGTAATCCTATGTACATTTTAACACAATTTGAACATTTTAGCCTACTAAGCTATAGCAGAATCCCAAACATTTAATAAAGTGGTGCGATCATCTTCAGTTAGTGAAGTACCTGTAAGATCAGCTACCTCAATCAAAGTCCTAGCGTGCTCACTACCAGCATCAAGATATAACTTCAATGAAGCAAAAACCTCAGCGTTCTTTTGAGCTACTTCTAAATTAATATCATCACCCTGGTTTAAGATATGAAATTCTTTTATGATAGCCTTACCAGCCTTTTGCATTTTGTCTGCTAGTTGTTCTTTTGCGGCTCTTTCATCCTTAGCCTGCTTTACCACCAATTCCTCTGGTGTGAACTCTGGCTCAATGTTGTTGCCTTCGATTTCTAACCAAGCTTGGATCATTTGGTAATGACGGTTGGAAGGTTCGTTAGGTACGTGTAAAGAGTCGTTTACTAAAAAGGTTTCACCTGCTTGCTTTACTTTTAAAATTTGTTCCATTTTATAATTTCCTTTTTTATTTTCTAAAGTTCTGAATCTGCGGCCCAGTGTGCATACCATTTTTGCCCCGCTGCAAATGGCCCACCAGTACCCGATGGCATAACGGTTTTAGTTGAAATTATTGTTGCGGCCCCTGAATAACTAAAATCAAGCGATGTATTTGTATTATGTCCCCTTGCTATTGTTCCCGTTATTGGTGACCAGTAGGACATTGCCGGAACCGTTCTTTTTTCTACTTTAAAAATAAAACCACCAATCATCACGTTACCAGCTTGCGAACCACCGGTGTGCATGTTTAATGTTGTAGTTGTACCTAGAGCGGTTTCCAGTGCATAACTTTTTTCGTAATAGCGTTGGCATAATAAAAGCTCGCCCGCGTATGTTCCACCGGCTCTTGAGTATCCAGTTTGTGCATTTATTCTTTTTATATCTAGGTTAGCAAATTCAAAAGTGCCAGACTGATTGCCGAGGCTGTCTGTTCTAGTATCAAAAGCACTGCCAGCATCTATATATGTTAGAAGTTCTAAATAACTTGTATTTTCATCAGTGCCAAAAGTATAAAGAGATAGGTCTGGCATTTTAAAAGTGTGGTAATACCTTGCCCAAGTGTCTGTTATAGATATTTTTTTAACACCAATAGTATCAATCTGAGCTGAAGGGCTTCCCCCAGTACCAAAATTTAACCTGTATTCAAAAGATATATCTTTTACCGCATCTGCTTTTATATCTACTCCGAGCGTTACCCATTGGCCAGAATATTTTTTTAGGTTTTCTAGTTTATGAGTCCAAGCGCCGTAACTTGTAGATAAGCCACCTGTAGTTACCACAGACCTCATGTAATTCTCTGGGTTTCCGCTTACATCGGTTTGACCTACTGTAAATTCTTGTTGGCTTATTGTTTGAGTTGTAGAATTACCATGTATTATTTGGATTCTATCTAATGCGTAATCACCAGAAACACTATAACTGGCCGCGCCTCTCTGATTGAAGTCAAAAGAACCGTTGATCGCTTCGTTTTCCACGTAGGTGTCTTGGTAGTTCATAATCCCCGCAACCGTAGCGGTCGGTGCTGGCAGTCCCAAAGATGATGATAATACGTTGTCGGCTATGTAGATTATTGGGGTTTGGTCTGTAATTTCTTGAACAGGTATTTTAACATTCATAGAAATTTGAACATTACCTACAAACTGCCCGCCGTTAATTACTGAGCCTGTCCCTGCTCTTATTATATTTATCGTATTATTTAAAGACGCTGTAGTCGTTACAAACTGATTAGAAACTGGCTCGTTATGATCAACATTAAAAGTCAGTATAGTTCCAACATTAGATAAAAGTGTTTCTGTTAAAGTGAAGCCACTAGGAAGGGGAAAAGTGACTGAAGTTGTACCAGATCCCGATGCACTTGAGACAAGTTTATTTTGTATCTCTAAAACACCATTATTATATCTGTAAAGATAATATTGCCATGTTAGGTCATTTGTTGCTATTCCTGTACCTGTTGGAAAAAGGGCAGTATCAGAAGAGGCATCGATCCAATCTGTTTTTTCATCAACCCCCATTGGAGGCACAACCAAATCACTCCCACTTTTCCAAGCAGCTGGCGCTCTATTCCAAAGCTTTTGAAACCTGGTTATGTTTTCTGCGTTTTCAATAGTTGTAGAAGTAGAAGTTGAAAGTGCTAGCTTACCATCATCAATTTTTAAATCAGGCTCGGCACCATTTGAGACAGTTTCCCAAAGTGTTATATCATCAACTGTTGAGCTAATCTCACCAGCCTTATTTACTATTTGTTCAACTGGAACCCCAACAACGGAGTTTCTAATTTTTTGGTATTCAGTCATTTTTTTGTTTCCTATTATATGAAGTCGGTTGTTAACTCGGTGTTTTCTAGCTTTTCTAATTCTGCAAAAGTCATATTATCATCAGGAAGTAAATTACCTGTTCCAAAATCAGCAAACTCGAATGATATAGATGTTGCGGTTGCTGTAAACTTTTTAGAATTACCTAGAACCCCACCTCGAAAATCTAAATTACCATCAGATCTAAGGTTAACTTGCAGCAACCTAGAGCCATTGTGTATTGCCCTGAATGCAGTCACCTCTGTATCTGAGATACCAGTAATTCTAAATACAGCGGAAAGCTTTATTTCATAATCCTGGCCTATAACAAGATTGTCGAAATACATATGGCTATTTAAAGGATCGCCGTCTATGGCTATATTCGGAACATTACCAGTTTCACCAGCCGCTAGTACTACTCTTGCATACTTATTTTTCTTAACCGTCCCAGCCTGACTAACTGTAGCCTCCCCACCAATAATAGAAGTCCCAACCGTCAAAGTATCAACTTCAACATCTCCCAAGCTAGCACTCAAATCAGCAAATGTAGGACTATCAACATCACCATAAACAAACCTAGTTTGATCCCATGCAAACTCAAAGTAAGTCTTAGCATTTACACCAGTGATAGTTGTATCAGTGGTAGCATCTGGAAAGAAAATATCTTGTGTGTTGGTGGTAACAAAAGTAACTGTAGAACCTTGAGACAAACCCGTAATTCTAAATCCTAAAATAAAAGTTTCAGAGCCAGTGCCTTCTGGGAAAGTAACAACCAAAGTAGAATCGACAGGAGCGCCTGAAAAATCAGCTTCATAAATTCTATTCCTAACTAGCTCGGCAGGAATACTGGTGTGATCTATAAAGACCGGTTGAAGTCCTCCCCCACCACCAGATCCAAATGGTGATACCACACCAAGTGAGTCGATGTTTTTGTACTCACCATCAAGCGAATCTAGAAAAATAGATTTGTTGGTACCAACAGGAAGCTCAACCGAACCGCTGGCAATTTCTTCAAACTCAACTGCAGTAGGTACCGGCTGGGTAACTTCTGTTAAATCGTCGTTTTTAACTTTAATTAGTTTTGTCATTATATTTTACCTCTAAAAACATTATAAAATTTTTAGTTAATACTCGCAAACTTTATAGCCTCAAATCCAATTTGAGTTTCTCCTGTTGTTATCTTATTAATTAACAACTTGGCCTGCCCACTTGCTTCTGGTACCTGACTTGAATTTAAGTAAATGGTATCACCAATTTTTAGATTCAAAAATCTATCATCAGCAGAAGTGTTAAACTTGTAATCGAATTTATTATCCTGGTGCCATGTTGCTATTTCAGAATCTCTTGATGATTCCATTGTTAGCATGTTTATGATTTTTTCTTTTTTTGTTCTATTAAGATCATTTGCAGCACCAAATGTAATATTGTAATCATAAGCATCATAATCGTCGCGGGTGTTATCACCTTGCATCATTGATTCATTTCTAAAAGTAACACTCTCATAAGTATCATTGGTGTTAAGGCTTATGCTTAAATTACTAAAATCGCTTTCTTCCAGGGTGTCACTAACTGCTTTAGTTGGATCGATCTTGATAAGCTTAGGCACCTCATTAACTTGATCATAGGTAACAAAATATCCAATACTTGAAAGCATCTTCTCTAAAAGCTGTCTGTAGCTTTGGTTTGTGTATTCAATCATTTGCATTGATTCATCAAAATCAAGCTCTGTTAAATCTGGGGTAGCACCAGCAAAAGCAACCTTTAACGTTGCCTCTAAAAAGTTTTCCATTGAAAGAGAAGCATGGCCAACCGGTACCTGCCAATTGACGTAAATATCAAAAGAACCACCATCACCTGCTGCAGTGTCGTTTATATCAAAAAACCAATCGACTAGATTATTGGTGCGGCCAGATAAACTATAACTAAAGGCTGTCATTCTTGCTTCTGTTATAGTTCCAATACCAGCCTTAAATTCCCATACTTGATCTAAAGTTGAGTAAGGCATTATCCTAGGAGCGTTTTGACTTGTCGCAGAAGTCCCAGGGTTTATATTACTTCCAGTGTCTGCTGCGTATTCAATATAGTTATCGTTATTTGTAAAAAGATGCTTAAATCTTTTATTTGGTGTTAAGGCATTGAAAGCATAGGTAGCATTTGAAAAAGTCGCTTTGGAGTATGTATACATTATATCTTGAGCAGGGCTAGATGCGTCTTGAGAATAAGCATGATAAAAAACCACTTCTTTATTATCGCTAAACACACCAGAATCTAATGGATGCCTTGCCTTGCTCCAAAGTGGACTTGTAGCAGAGCTTGTTTTAAGCATGCTGTTGAGCACTCTGAGATTGGTTATATTTTCTTGCTTAAACCTATCAATAGAAGCCAGTGAGGTGACATTATTAAAAGAGCCAAAATTAGGGTATGAGCAATCAGAATAATCACCAGAATTAAAATCGGCAAAAGTAATACCATGCCAAACTTCTAAAGTGTTTATTTTCCAATCGCCTTTGATCTTTAAAAGGGATGATTTATTGTATGTCTGTTGAGTAGTCCAGGATTTGTTTATGGTTGACCCATTAGGATTTTCCACACCATCAACAGTTTGCTTGCTATATGGAATTATAGAAGCGCATATAATAGGGATTTGATCTTTCTCACCATCATTAAACCAAGGGTTTGAAATATTCATATCATACAAAGCAGGCTCATCAAGAAGCTTGATTTTTGGCCTTGCACTATAGGTAACTGAAGTTGATCCGAACTTTAATTCATTACCAATACCAGAATAGATTTTAAAAATACTTCCCGTGTTGGTGATTCGCCACAATGAAAAATCTAAATTAACAATTGAATAATTAGAGCCAAGAAACTTTCTAATGTTTTCAGTCTCACCAGATTGAAGCTCAACCGAAATAGTATTATAGCTTATTAAACCCTCTAAGATATTCTTTCCAGATTCAACAACATTTGGCGAGCGCCTTAAATAAGGAGGCCATATATATTTGGTGCCAACACCAAGAGGATCTAGTGGATAATTAGCTGAATTTTTATTTGAGCACAAAAGAGAGTAATCAATATATTGATTTGCTTGAACACCATCATTATTTATTTTTAATTGTTTTTCAGTCGGGAAGTATGACCATTCATCAATAAGAGGCTCGGTTGAATCAGCAATTTGAGAATAGCCTTCAACTGTAATAGGAATTAAACCAGGCTCTAGTTGGTATGTATTCACACCAGTAGGCTGGTTTTCCTTTATTTCTCGTATATCAATTTTAGCAAGCGTGTAAGCCACTATCTACTCCATAAAGCTCAACCCTAGCTGCTGGTGGTTGCTGTGTTTTTGTTGTTTGGTTAAACTTTGGTGTCCAATCACCAATAAGGCCAAAACTCATATTGGTGTCATCATTAACGCACATTTCAATGTCATACTCGTCACCTTGTGCCATGTGAAAATTATCAAACTCAAATGACAAGAACCCAACAAAGAAACCATTAAGGTCAAGTGTATTTGAACGGCTGGTAAAAACCCTAGCACCATTGTTTTTGTCAGTTAAGGTCAAATCAAAATACCTACCAACTAAATCACCACGTAAATCTACAGCTACGTTTATTTGTGTTATGTCAAGGCTTGTACCTGGAATGATTGTACCACCACTTGCAACACAATCCTCACCCTGCCAAAGCCAATAATCTTGAGGGATATACTCCGACATTATAAAGCCTCTCTTAAACTAAACGTGTTTTCAAATAAATCTCTAATTCTGTGAGCTTGTCCTGGTATGTCAACAAAGTGCATTACCCTAGCATTTTCCATAATCTCAGCTTCTGTAAAGCCTTCTGGATCTACAATGGTGAGAAAATTCAAAGTCTTTCTTACACAGTAATAAAACTGCTGGAAGTTAATCCGATCTTGCTCATTCATATACTGAAATCTTAAACCAGAAATAGTCATTTGAAGATCTTTAAAATTCGGAAACTCGCGCCCACTTTCTGCAGTAAATATTTGAGAAAGGTCGCGCTGTGCAACACTAAACCCTGTAGCAATATTCCGAGTAGACAAACCAAGGTTATCACCAAAATAAGCGTATTTAATATCAAGCGTTTCATCGAAGTTAGACCTATTACCAGTAGTTATTTTTATTCTCCAATATCTGTAGGAGTTTTGAACACTAGTTTCTGTGAAGTTACATAGCACTCCAAACCTAGAATGCTTACCAGTGAAAGTCTTTTGAATATCATTAAAGCCAAAATTAGAAGCTTCAATTGTAATCTCAGTTTCTGCTGTTAAGTAAAAAGCATTGTAATCAACTGGTAGCAAGGCAAATGTAGTAGGCTCAATTGAGTTTGGTAAAGTAATATCAAAAATGAATGCATCCTCAACTGGATCCTTGGTGAGCCGATACACACCAAAGTTTCTAGTGTCCAAAACATCATCAATAGTATTTCCGTTGTAATCCGTTTCAGAAACAACTGTGACCTCTGAATCTGATAAATAATTATTATTGCAGAATCTAATTCCGCATTTTTCAATATCACTCATTAAGCTACTCGCCCGTTATTTTGATTTATTCTCAGTATTCTACTCTCAAGAATCTCATCACCTAATGAAACCTCAAGTTGAATAACTTGATCACCACCACCATTACCAGCTACTTGTTTTGCAATCTCACCAACATAGGAATCGAAATCTGGCACAGCTTGTTTCTTTATCATTACCTCACCAGGCTCGGCCATGATCGGCACAGTATCACCAATTCCAGATCCTATTACTTTTTGAATAGAACCCCCATTGGTATAACCAGAAACACCAACCACACCACCTTGATTTAAGAAGCCTGGAATAATAGAGCCGCCAAGTAATCCTTTGTCACCACCAAGGCCGAAATTTCCTAGGTCAAAAGATAAGGCATCCGATATTGCGTCAAATATTGCAGTAGCACCATCTGAGATTGCATCAAAAATAGCTTTTGGTAATTCTACATATAAAGTTTTGAATATAGCTAAAAACCCATCAATTAGACCTTGAAAAACACCAGCTAGTCCAGTAGCTAACCCATCTACAAGCGCAAAAGTTAATGGTGCGATTGACTTTACTAAACCTTTTATTATAGCTATGGTTATATTATCAATGTTAGAAGCAAGCACTTCTACAAATTTAACAGCACCTTCAACAAACCCCTCAACAAACTGCTCTATTTCTTCATCGCTCATCATTGAGAAATTCGAAAGAGTATCAAAGATAGCACCACCAAATCCTGGTAACACTGATTCAGCTAAGCTACTTCCAATTGTTTGAACAGCTTGCGAACCAAAAGCAGCACCGGATTCTTTACCGCCGTTTTTACTTGCTGCGGCTAATCCTGTTGCTAAACTTTTACCTAATGCTAAACCATCAAAGTTATCTTTAAAATTCTTTATAGCAGACTCGCCAAATGAGGCACCTTGTTTTTCTGCTTGCGCTTTAGTTTGTGGACCATCTAAACCTTTGGCTAGATCAGCACTGGTTTTCTTTAACCCCTTAGAACCCTCTTCAAATGCTTTAACTACATTATCACCAAGTGTTGCCATACTTTGATCAAGCTCACCAACTGAAACTTGCATTTGATCAAGAGCTTCAACATTACCCTCAAGGGCATCTTGCATATTGTTTAACATGGCGACATCTAAATCTTCAGTTTCCATTTGAAGTTTTGCCATTCCAATAGCTGCTTCTTCTAAGGATGTAACGTCAAGATTTAAGAAATCACCAATGACTGATAAAGTGGTCAGAAAACCACCCGCAAGCTCTAGTAAGGTATCAAATATGGTTTGAACAACAATTAAACCTTGAGAGGATTTCCCCATCTCAAGAAAGCCAATTGCTATTTGGTTTGAAAGTTTGGCAAGAGCTAAACCAGCATTAACAACAACTGAGAAAACTCTGGTTGCTACCCTACCAAATTGAACAGCCGATTTTATCGCAATTGACAAACCATCAGCTAAAACCTCACCAAAATCAATTTCGGAATCCTCAACAGTCTTTTGAAGAAACAAGAAAATGTTATTTAAACCTTGAACAGCTTTTATAAGTGCTGGTGATTTAATAACGGTGTCTCCAATCTTTTCTTGGAAATCACCGAACGTATTACTAAGCTGAGAAATTGCGCCGCCGAATGTTTGGACCTGTCCTGTGGCAGCACCACCGAACCTATTTAAAACTAAATCAATAGCCGCACCAGCTTTAAGTTGCTCAGCAGTCAGATCTCTTACTGAACTTAAATTTTCCCCGAGTTCTCCGCTGAGACCGCTATAAGATTTGGCTAATTGCTTTAAGGCTTCTTGTGGTGCCTTGCCAGTCGCTGCTGCTAATTCCGTAGCTGCTAAGGTAAGTTTTTTCGCACCGTTGTCTGTGGTATCGAAAGTTTTAGCAAGTGCCAGTAGCTCCAAAGTAGTCTCATCACCTTGAGTGGAAACCGCTTGAAGACTACTAGCGAAATCTTGCATGTCTTTTGATGTTTGCTCTGAGAAATCACCCGACAGTTTTAATTGAGTGTTAAGAGCATTAATTGCGTTTTCTTGCTTAATAGCAGCTTGAGTGACAGAGTTAAAAGCACCTAATACTTTTTGTCCTGCAAACAAAGCTATGGCACCTTTAAAAGCCAATGAAAACTGCTTGCTTGCCTTTTCCATTGATTTAAAAGCTTTTTGCCCGCCTTTAGAAAACTTTTTAACCTTCTTACCAGCTTTACTGGTTTGAACGTCTATATCTATGCCGAGTTGAGCATCAGTCCGAGTTGTCATTTTTTACCCTTAGACTTCTTTTTCATTTCTGCTTTGTGTAATCTGGATGTTTCTGCACTAATTATACCAAAAGCTTGTAAAAAATTCGCGTCAAAATCATTCTCAGATGCAGTTATGCCTAGCTCGGATAGTACCTGCCTTTTATTGTACTCAGATATATAAACCGCCGAAATAGGGCATTCGATCTTTATCGGCGTATTAGCCCTATAGCACCGACCAGCCCACTGTTTTAAGCTGTCGGTTTCTTCTTTCCCAGTTTGTTCTCACCATATACTTTGGTAGCAAACTCAACTTGGAAAAGATTATAAACATCATCGTAAGCTTCTAATACGGTTTTATCTTTGTAATCCACACCATCATATTTAATATTTGTTTCAGTGATTCTTGGCATAATGTCTTCATACAAATGCAAAGCTTGCTCGATAAGTCTTTCCTGCAAATTCTCATCAAAATGACCATCAACCATTACAGGCTCACCACTTTCATCAAGAATTGGCTCATCGTTTTCATCTAACTGCTCAATTTTACCTGGCACCATGTTAACGGGAAATTCTTTTATTATCTTAGCTTGCTTCAAACCAAATCTAGTTTTCTCAGACTTCGTCGGCATCTTTATTTTTACATAACCAGTAATAGGCGAATCTTCTAACGTCGAACCTTCTGGCAAAGAAATCAATCTTTCCATTATTAACTCCAATAAAAAAAGGGAAGTATTAAACCTCCCCAATTTTACACTTGTTAGAAATTCTTGCTACACAAAACTGTAGTAGAAAGATTCTGTTGAATCACCAGGATTAAATGCCGTGATTTCCATTGTGATTTGTGCCGCACCATCACTGTCCGCTATTGCAATATCATTTACAGTAGCATGGGAAGCATAACAAGATGCTGTTTTTCCCTTAGTGAATTGGCCGCCCTCAATCTCAGAAGCCGCAACAAATACTGAGATAGTCTCGCCTTTTCTTAAGTCTCTAAAGAATCTTGATTCATATTCTTGCACCCAAGTGACAACAGTCCAGGTATTTGTTCTTTCGTTTAAGATCGTCGCACCAATTGCAGAAGCTTCACAAGCATCTAACAGATCGGCCTTAGTGTTTGCTAGTGCAATATCTACACTCGCATTATTTACACACTCATTTTTATTCGCCTTACCAATTAAAAGTAAGTTTGATTTCGAAGCTAGCGGTTGAGAATCATCATATACTGGTGATAGGCCGCTAGTAAGGTCAATCAAGTTTGGTGAGGTATGACTAGTAACTTCAGAAGTTAGAACAGCGTCAAATGCCATTGTTGGTAGTATTGTGTTAGCTTGCGTTCCGTCTAATGCAAAAGCAGAATCACCAGTAAAAGTGAATTTGCCGTTGTCATTGTAAGAAACACTAAATACTACACCCGTTGCTGGTATTGCATTTAAAGCCAGCGCACATGCTTCTGCTAACTCATACTCATCATGATAAGCCTGTTGAGGAATACTAGCTGAATATGGTGTAGCTGAAATTTCAATATTTAATTGATCATTTGCTGCATCGATAATCAAAGCATCTTTGTAGTAACCTAACCCGCTACCAGAAAAACTAGCATTGATTAACTCACCAGCCGGCATTGAAATATCAACCGATTCCATTCTCACACCAGGTACCGCTTGGATTGTGTTATTCATGTAGTGCCAAGCTGATAAAGTTGGGATTTGGTTTGAATCGTTTAGAGCCGCGTAAGTAACTGGCATACCAATTAAAGCACCAACATTTGGAAGTGTTGGAAGCTCAAAGCCAAGTGTGATGATATTTGCAGAAATACCAGCTATCGGCCTTGCATGGTTGCCAGAAGTTGTTTGAATTAAAAGAGTATCACCCTTTGCATACTGAGAAGCATCCGCAACCGCAAAAGTCTTTTCATCAGTAACCGATGTAATAGCTTGCTCGGCTGTCACTTCTTTAAGTGATCCCATGGCAGCTTTAAGCATTAAGCCATAATCAGGAGCCGCTGGATTCCCACCAGTTACCTCACCACTTTTAAAATAATGAGACATTGAAAAAGTAGCTGTTTGCCTTCCTAGGATATTCTTAGAAGCCATTAAGCTTGCTTGTAACTGCTCATTAGCCAAAGTCTCTTGCACTGGTGTGATAGCAATATCAGGCTGTAGTGCTACAAAATCCGTGTTTGCTGTTGGCTTCTCAAGTACACCACTTGTCGTTTCTTCAACGAGCGCGAGTGTCCCCTGTCTAAAAATAACTGGTGTGATTGACATTTTTTACCTCTTAAAATGAATCTGTATATTTAACACTAAAAGAAAGTTGGATGCTATAAGTAGGATCGTTTTCTTTTGGCTCGCTAATCTCAAAATTCAAGTAGTTGATTGACTTTATAATCGGTATAAGCGCTGGGCTAAATGGATCTAAAATCTGATCTTCTATTTGACGCGCGAAGTTTTCACCTTCAATTATAGCACTTAATCTCTCTTTGTTTTTGCATTTTATTACAACATACAAAGTTAAATC
>Ga0070752_1000643_pt1 | contig 27555 bp, 35 predicted proteins | sample VirMetDEL_Aug_30_FD_77440 | JGI IMG/M metagenome (GOLD analysis project Ga0070752, IMG submission 77440) | Aqueous microbial communities from the Delaware River and Bay under freshwater to marine salinity gradient to study organic matter... | ecosystem: Environmental > Aquatic > Marine > Coastal...
ACCAATATACTGTAAAGTAAGAAAGGAGTATCTTTATGATCTTAAAGAACATCAAGGAGAGTCTAGTGACTGTGTTATCTTTGGTCTGGTCTCTATTCCAGGTCGGGCTATCTTATTTAACATTATGCTTCCCAATGGCGCGTGCTTTTGGCGCTTGCCTATCTCAGCGTTTTTCCAAAAATCGCATGATAGAGCCAATGTGCCGGATATGCAGACGCACGAGTTGGAATTGTGGAATTGTTTTAGTTATTGGCCTAGTGTCCATCGCTTTGATTGGTTGGCTGGTTTAAAAGGTAAATTTTTAGGTTTAGATAAAAAATTTTATCATGGAAACTATTTATTCACAGTTGATTGGGCTCATCCGGAAAGTAATATTTTGGATGTGGAACATTCTGAAATTCCTCAAGAACACAAGTGTGCGCATATACTGGCTCTTGCTAACGGCAATTATGCAGCTCAGCCTAATAACCGTATTCTTTGGCACGTTAACAGTTATACTACTGATGACAGCTGGCCAGATTACAAAGTTCAGACTACATACTGGGATGCAGAGGATAATGACATGGTTACAGAAGACACGGACAAAATGTTTTATGAAATGGAAGAAAAAGTAAACGCAGAAGATAAAAGTTACGAATAATGGATAGATTTATATATAATTTTTTTGGTGCACTAGACAAAGCAGCAGGATGGATTCATAATATATTTAGGAAGAAAAAAAAATAAGGATGCTTAATGAATTTAATAGATCTTTTAAAAAAAAACGTAGTAATGGTGCCGGTTGTTGCATCAGTTTTAGTTGGAACATTTACAGGCGTTAAATATATTGTAAGTCTAACAGAGACTATTAACAAAAATAAAGCAGAGATAACTATTATAAACGATAAACATTTAAAAAATCAAATTGGATACATAGCTAGAATACAAGAAAATCAAAGCCATTTATTATTAAAATTAGAAACAAATAATGGCAATACTATTGTTACCAACGATAAAATTAAACAACTAGAACAAAAGATAAAAAAGTTAGAAACTGATTTTATGACTTTATTAATAAAAAGAAGTGAATAATATGGAGTGTACTAATATGAACTATTATTTTACAGGTGCATTAGTCATAGCTTTTATTATATTAACAATTTTAATAGCACCCTTATGAAAATATCTGAAAACACATCAGTAAGTATGCCAATGAAAAACATGATCGGTATTATAGTTGCTGTAGCCATGGGTGTCTTTGCATATACAGAAGTGACTAGTAGACTAACAAGCCTTGAGACATCAAGAGAACTATTTCAAGCGGACTTACTTAAGAAAAGTGAACAATTACCCACGGACCAGGAACAGTACATGTTGATAGAAGACTTATACAAGACAACAGAGAAGTTAGAGATAACTCAAGAACAAAACATGACGAACAAGGTTAATATAGAATTTTTAAAAGCTCAACTAGAAAAAGCATTAAACGATGTTGAAGAACTAAAAGATAAGGTAAGACAAAATGGAAACGGTCATCAGTAGCGTAGTAGCTCTTTGTATGTTTATAGGAGGTGTTCTTACAGAACATAGAATACAGCCCGCAATGTCAGATTGTTTAAAAGGAAAACGTGTTGCAGAACGTTCAGCAAATGATAATATTGAATATAAATGTGGAAAAGTAAAAGTAGAGTTAGAAGAAAACATAGACGGATCTAAAGCAATTAAAAAAATTATAGAATGAATTTAATAAATCTTTTTCCTGTTACTATAGGCGATGTAGAATTTAAAGACAATTTTCAAATAGATAAATCTTTAACTGAGCATTGTTTAAATATGAAAAATCAATTAAAAAAAGGTGGTTCTGATTGGGAATCAAATGTTTTTAATACTTGCGGTACTCATTCTATTCTAGAAGATTCAAATTTTAAGTTGCTTAATGACTGGGTTTTAGAAAATATATTAAATTACTCAAAAAACATTGGTTACACTGAGGCAATTCAAAGCAAAGAAGGTTGGTTAAATATTTATGATGAACACGATTATCAGGAAATACATGATCATTTAGGTTACGATGTTTCAGCAATTTATTATTTAAAAGTTCCAAAAAATTCAGGTAAAACTTTTTTTGTTTCTCATGAAGCTAAAGGACCTAAAGAAGTTTTTATAGAAAAAAATCCCCACACTTGGAAAAAATTTTATATAACGCCAAATCCAGGACGCTTGTTAATTTTCAAATCTAACTTACTTCATGGTGTAACTCAAAGTAAATCTAAGGATTACAAGATATCCTTAGCTTATAATTTTAAATTTTAACGAAAATGAACTTATCTCGTAATTTTACTCTTCAAGAACTTATCAAATCAGATACAGCAATACGTAAGGGTATTGATAATAATCCAAATGCAGACCAAATAGAAAAATTAAAATTACTTTGTGAAAAAATTTTACAGCCTGTACGTGACCATTTTGGTAGAGTAAAAGTAACATCAGGATTTCGTTCACCTCAACTTTGCACTGCTATTGGCAGCTCGATTAACAGCCAGCACTCGCGCGCGGAGGCTGCAGATTTTGAATGTGTTGGTACTGACAACAGAGAATTAGCAGATTGGATACGTAGAGAACTTGAATGGGATCAATTAATCGTTGAGTATTTTGTTTCAGGGGAACCCAATTCCGGGTGGATACATTGTAGTATTACAGAAGGCACTCCAAGAAAACAGTTCTTGCATGCCTATAGAAGTGAGGGTAAAACTAAATACAAACCAATACTGGGTAACGCAAAGGATATATTATAATGGCAATAGGAAGAGGGCAAATATCAAAACAAATTGAAGGGAAGTTGAGAGGTGCACGAGATGAGAAAAAGAAAAAACAGCGTGTCATCGCGAAATTACGAAGCAAAAAGTCTAAGGTCTTCAAAGTTTAGTCAAAAAGTGATACAATCTAAGAAATTGTACAACCGTAAAAAGGACTTAAATGGCGACTTCAGGGACAACTAGTTTTAACCTAAATATTGATGAAGTAATTGACGAGGGTTACGAAAGATGTGGTTTATCCACAAATTCAGGTTATGATCTTAGGTCAGCAAGAAGAAGTTTAGATTTACTTTTTGCAGAATGGGGTAATAGAGGTATACATCTTTGGAAGGTAGCTCTTCATGAAGCCTCTCTAGTTAGTGGTCAAGCAGAATATTCTGTTGCAGCTGATGTTAATGATGTCTTAGAAGCTTTTGTATCCTCGACTGCAGCAGGCGCGAATACTATTAACACTCAAGATGTATCTTTAACTAAAATAGATAGATCAGCTTATGCAGCTTTACCAAATAAATTAGCTCTTGGACAACCTTCACAATATTATGTTGAGAGATTAACAACACCTAAAATTTACTTATACCAAGCACCTGATTTAAACACTTACACAACATTAAAATATTACGTTATAAAAAGAATTGAAGATGCTGGTGCTTATACAAATGATGCTGATGTTGCTTATAGATTTTTGCCGTGCATGTGTGCGGGCTTAGCATATTATCTATCTATGAAAAAAGCACCACAATTATTACAACAAAATAAATTAGTTTATGAGGATGAATTGAAAAGAGCGTTAGATGAAGATGGTCAAAGAACATCTACATACATCACTCCACAATCTTTTTATCCAGGAGTTTAATTATGGCAAAGTGGGCTACAGGAAAAAAATCACAATCAATATCGGACAGGTCAGGAATGGCTTTTCCATATACTGAAATGGTGAAGGAATGGAATGGTTCTTTAGTTCATTATTCTGAATTTGAACCAAAACATCCTCAAATTAGAAGAAAATATAATGTGGCTGATGCTATAGCTTTACAAAATTCAAGAAATATGAAGTTTCAACAACCAACTCAAGAATTTACAAATGACCAAACAATTTCTGATTCTGGTGGAACGATGGTTGGAATTGCTAATTTAACTCTACCAGGTGATTTTGCTTTTAAAACACAAGATTTTACAATAATTAGAAATGGTGTAAGTTCTATTTTACATAGTATGATACCTGAGAATCCTTCAGAACAAAACAGAAGAAGACAATTAGATGCATTAGCTGGTCAAGTGGAGGTTAGTATTACATAATGGCTGTTACACACGCAAATTTTTTAACACAAGTAAGAAATTATACTGAAGTAGATAGCAATGTTTTAACTGATGCTATTATTCAGGATTTTATAAGATCAGTTGAGTTAGATATTGCAGGTAAAGTTGATTATGATGATTTAAGAAAATACGCTACCTCTAACTTTACAGCTAGTAACAGATACGTATCTATACCATCAGATTCTTTAATATTAAGATCAGTTCAAGTTATTGATGGCTCTGGTAATAGAACTTTTTTAGAAAAAAGAGAAACAAGTTTTATATCAGAATTCAATGGGACAGGAGCAACAGGTACTCCAAAATTTTATGCAAACTGGGATGATTTCAATATATTAGTTGCCCCAATTCCTGCTTCAGCTTTGCAAGTACAAATAAATTACATAAAAGATCCACCAAATTTTACTTCTACTAATGAAACTTTTATAGCTAAATATCAAGAGTCTATGTTATTGCATGGTGTACTAACAGAAGCTTTTAGATTTTTAAAAGGTCCCTTGGATATGTACAACCTGTATGAAAAGAAGTATAATGAAGAAGTACAGAATTTTGCTCTTCAACAAATGGGGAGAAGAAGACGTGCGGAGTATGATGATGGAGTACCTAGAGTACAAATTCCCTCACCTCCTCCAAACACAAATTAATAAGGAGAATAATTATGGCAATAACAACAAACGCAATCTGTGATTCTTTTAAAAAAGAATTACTACAAGGAAGTCACGATTTTGATGCATCAACAGATACATATAAATTAGCGATGTACACAAGTTCAGCGACTTTAGGAAAATCAACAACGAACTATTCAACAAACCCAGGTGGTGGATCTAATACTGAAGTTACTTCATCTAACTATACTGCCGGTGGCTCAGCACTTGTTAACCAAGGTGTTAAAGTTTCATCAAGTATAGCTATCACTGATTTTGCTGATCTTAGTTTTCAAAATGTAACTCTTACTGCTAGAGGTGCTTTGATTTACAATACAACTACAAATGGTGGTTCAAACACTACTGATGCAGTATGTGTATTAGATTTTGGTGGAGACAAGACTGCAACATCTGGAACATTTACAATTCAGTTCCCTGCATTCACTACTTCTGCTGCGATTTTAAGAATAGCTTAATAAATAGGAGTTAAAATGGCTTTGGTAGTAAACGATAGAGTTAAGGAAACAACAACTACAACTGGTACAGGAACCGTAAATCTTGCGGGAGCGGTATCTGGTTTTGAATCGTTCGTTGCTGGTATTGGTAATTCTAATACAACATATTATGCTATCGTTAACAGTAATGGTGAGTTCGAAGTTGGTCTAGGAACTGTAACAGATGCAAGTCCAGATACACTTGCTAGAACTACAATTATATCATCATCTAATAGTGATTCTGCAGTAAACTTTAGTGCAGGGACAAAAAATGTTTTCTGTACTTTACCTGCTTCCAAAGCCGTTATAAAAGATGCTAACTCTGCAGTAACCATCGGTGACATGACATTATCTGGAAGCACAATAAGCGATGCTGCTGATTTTACAATTGATGTTGCTGGAGATATTAATTTAGATGCTGGTGGTGCTGATATTAATTTTATAGATGATGGTACAAAATTTGGTCATTTAAAACAAGCTTCTAATAACATGGAGTTTAAATCTGAAATATCAGACGCAGATATTAAATTTAAAGGTAATGATGGTGGAGCAACTATTACAGCTTTGAGTTTGGATATGTCAGATGCTGGTACAGCTACATTTAATCATGACATCATAATAGCAGATGCGGGTAAAATTGGTTCTGCTTCAGATACAGATGCAATAGCTATAGCATCAAATGGAGTTTTAACTATTAATGGTGCATACACTCTTCCAAATGCTGATGGATCAGCAAACCAAGTTTTAACAACTGACGGATCAGGTGCCGTTACTTTTGAAACTCCAACTACTGGAGACATTACAGGTGTTACAGCAGGTACAAATTTAACAGGCGGTGGAACATCAGGAGATGTTACTATCAATTTAGCTGACGCTTCTACGTCTGCTAAAGGTGCTGCTTCATTTAGCTCAGACAACTTTGCAGCTAGTTCTGGCGCAATAACAATCAAAGATTCAGGAGTAGCCACAGCAGAAATTCAAGACGATGCAGTGACTCAAGCTAAGATAGCAGATGATGCAGTAGGCGCAGATCAGCTTGCAGCAAATGCTGTAGTAACTGCTTCTATTGTAGATGCAAATGTTACGACAGCTAAAATAGCTGATTCTAATGTGACGCTTGCCAAAATGGCAGCGAACAGTGTCGACAGCAATCAATACGTTGACGGTTCAATAGACACAGCTCACATTGCAAATGATCAAATTACGAACGCTTTGATGGCGGACAATGCCATAGACACAGCCCAGATCGCGGACAATGCTGTCTCTTTAGCCAAAATGGCATCAGGTACAGATGGTAATATTATTTCATTCGATGCTTCAGGTAATCCTGTAGCAGTTGCTACTGGAAGTTCTGGACAAGTTTTAACTTCAGCGGGAGCTGGAGCAGTACCATCTTTTCAAACACCTACAGTTGGAGATATAACTTCTGTTGTAGCAGGAACTGGTTTGACTGGTGGTGGAACATCAGGTGATGTAACTTTAAACGTTGCAGCAGGAAATTTAATTGACGTTCAAGCAGATCAAATTGATGTAGATTTATCAGAATTGACAACATCAACATCAAATGGAGATGGAGATTTTTTTGTTGTAGTTGATTCTTCTAATGCTCAAAAAAAATTAACTAAAGGAAATATTAATAACTCAGGTTTTAATAATGACGCTGGATATACTACAAACACTGGTGATATTACTTCTGTTGTAGCAGGATCAGGTTTAACTGGAGGAGCAACTAGTGGAGCTGCTACTTTAAATATTGGTGCAGGAACAGGTATTGATGTTGCAGCAGATGCAATCTCAGTTGATGTATCAGACTTCATGGCCAATGGTTCTAATAATAGAATTATAACTGCGACTGGTACAGACGCACAAAACGCAGAAGCTAATTTAACTTTTGATGGTTCTACTTTGACCGTTTCTGGAGCCATAACTACTACGGGTAACATCACTACAGACCACGTTTTACCTACAGCAAATGATACTTTTGATTTAGGTGCTGACGGCAATGTTTGGAGAAACGTTTACACTGGTGACTTACATTTAACTAATGAAGCTAAAAGTGAAGGTAACTCAGTTGATGGCACGAAAGGTAATTGGACTATCCAAGAGGGTGAAGAACATTTATTTATCCTTAACAATAAATCCGGTAAAAAATACAAGTTTAAACTAGAGGAAATTTAAACGCCATGGCTTTTGGGGTAACCGCCTATTCTGGAGCGGCCTTTTCAGCAGAAGATAACAACACCATTGCTTATCCTCAAGGTATTGTCCTTACGGGATCAATAGGCGAAGAATCAAATACTGCTTCTGCTAATGTTACTGTTACAGGTATTCAAGCAACTTTTAGTGCTGGTCAAGTTGTTGCAGGTACCTCTGCATTAATCAGTTTAACTGGTTCTCAATTAACATCATCTATAGGAGAAGAAACTATAAATGTAGGTGTTCCTATTACAGGACAAGAATTATCTATAAGCAATAAAGAGTTCACTCAAGACACATTAACTAGTTTTGGTCAGGCACCTTTCGGAACTTTGAGTCCAAGCACTATTGAAGTACCAATTGTAGATATTGCTACAACAACAGGTGCGGGAACTCTTCCAAGTTTCTTATTACAAACTGCTGCGGGAAATTCATCTATATCTACAGATGTTCAAGTAAGTGCTACAGGATCTCAGTTAACACTTTCTACTAATGATGTATCTTTTGAGATAACTGGTAATGTAGGTGTTACAGGATCTCAAGCAAATATCTCACTAGGAACATACTCTGTTGCTGCTGATGGTAATGTAAGTGTTGTAGTTACTGAACATGATATTACTTCATCAATTGGTTCAGTTACCACATTTATAGATGTTGGTGTGGCAGTTACAGGGCAACAATTGTCAGCTACTGTTGACACAGTTGCAACTACAGGTACTGCTAATGTAGGTATAACAGGACAGCAATTATCTTTAACTTTAGGAAATGAATCTGCCTTTACGGATTTTACTGCTGAGGTTACTGGCTCACAATTAACGATGTCTATGGGGGACGAAACTTCTACAGGAAACGCTAATGTTTCATTAACAGGTATTCAACTAACAAATTCAATTGGAACAGTAGATGCAGTAAGTGTAGCTGAAGTAACAGGTATTCAAATGGCTACATCTATAGGAACAATAACGACATCGGCTAATGCTGATGTAGATGTTACTGGAATACAAGCACAATCCAATGTAGGACAAGTAAATGTAACGGCTTGGGCTGAAATAGATCCTGGGGTGTCTAATGTTTGGACTACGGTTGATCTAGCAGCTTAGAGAGGATATAATAACAACATGTCATCAACATATACTGATCTTGGAATAGAACTAATGGTTACAGGTGCCAACGATGGTACTTGGGGAACTAAAACAAATACAAATTTAGAAATTATTAACCAAATGCAAGGTTATGTAAATAAATCTATTGCAGGTGGTGCTCAAACAACTGCTTTATTAGTAGCGGATGGTTCAACATCATCTTCAGATGCAAGAAATTTAATTATAGAATTATCTGGAACAATCACAGGAAATCAAATTGTAACAGTGCCTAACAGTATTGAAAAATCTTATATTGTTTTTAACAATACTTCAGGAGCTCACACCGTTCAATTTAAAACAGCTAGTGGAAGTGGTCCTACATTTGCAACAACAGATAAAGGTAACAAAATTCTTTACAGTAATGGAACTAACATAATTGATGTAAATGCCAATCTCAGTTTTGCAGGCAATATTGTACCAGGAGCAAATGACACTTATGATTTAGGAGCTTCGGGAAATGTTTGGAGAAACGTATATACAGGAGATTTACATCTTAATAATGAACATAAAACAGCGGGTAATATAGTTGACGGAACTAAAGGTAGCTGGACTTTACAGGAAGGTTCTGACGATATATACTTAATCAACAACAAATCTAATGAAAAATTTAGATTAAAGTTAGAAAAAATTTAAGGAGAAACTATGGGTATTATTTCAAATGGAAATACAGTAATTGATAATGGTGCTATTGAATCGAATGAAGTCGATACTACACAGATTGCAGCAAGCGCAGTTGAAACAGCAAAAATAAATAATGACGCAGTAACGGCAGATAAATTAGCTAACACTGCAGTGACTGCAGGATCTTACACAACTGCAAATATTACAGTAGATGCTCAGGGAAGACTTACAGCTGCCGCAAGTGGAGCAGGTGGAGATGGAAGTTATTTTCCTAGACTCCTAGCAATTGGACCAAGTTCTGGAAACGTTGCAACACCGGCTAATGCAGGAAAATTTTATGCTTACGTACAATCAGGCGGAGGCGGAGGTGGTGGAGGAACTACTATTCAAGGCCCTGGAGGACAAGGAGGCTCGGGTGGTTTTGCTCTTTACTCTGGAAACTGTGCAGCAAGCACAACCTATGCTTATGCAGTAGGCGCTATAGGAAATGGTGGCGGTGCTTCTGGTGGACCTGGAGCAGGTGGCAATTCAGGAGGTGACACAAACATAACAAATTTATTTACAGTTGGCGGAGGCGCTGGCGGAGGAGGAAGTCCAAGAAGTAATAACCAACCTGGATCACCAGGAGCAACTGGTGCAACTCCAGGATCAACTTCAGCCTTACCAACTTTTGCTTATTTAGCAGGTGGAAATACTGCAGCTCCAGGAGCTGGAGGAAACCCAAATCAACCGGGCTCATCTGGTGGAGTTGGTCATTTAGCTTTTTTTGATGATGGAGGACAGTAATCATGGCATATTTAATAGTTAATTCACAAAATCAATTATATAAAATTGCAAGTAACGACACTGAAAAAAATAATCAAAATTGTACAATACCACCTTACTCAACAATAGAAATATCTGATGCTGATTTTTTAAAAATTAAACAAAATTTAGTTAACATTAATATTTCTGGCGAAACTGCATCATTTACTGATATTGATTTTACTGATTTTAGTTTTAGTGAAACTCACCTTACGGAATATCATAAAGATGTAATACAATCTTTAACATCTTTTATGGATGTTAACAAAGATCACTCATTTTGGAATGAAGCAAACGATTACCGTGGCTTTTTACAATCTTTTGATTATGCTTCTTTAAGCCTCCCACTATCAATTACATGGGAAAAATATTGTCAGGATAATTCTATAAGTTATATTCATCCTTTACAGATTCCATAAAATTGTTTACAAAAAGGCGTGTTTGAGAATATTATTAAATTTAAGGCTAATCCAAAATATATTGATACACATCAAAAATATTTACCAACACCAGCTAAATTAAACATTCCAGAATGGTTTAAAAAATTAAATCATGGCGTAGACATGAAAACTGTAAAAGGTTGTGTTCCTTTTCTAGACTCTCTTACTTCTGGGTATATTTTGAAAATGCCAATTGATTATTTTATAGAACATAATACTTTAGTGGAAGGTGAAAGACAAACTAAAATGGTAGCTGGAAATGAAATATATAGATATTCCAACCTCCCTAATGAAGTAAATTTAAATTATGGACAACCTGAGTTTCACCCTACTCTACAGTTAAAAGGATGCCCTCTTGTAGAAAAAAATAAAAAACTTTCTTTTCACAAAATTTTAAACCCTTGGATTATTGAAACTCCACCAGGATATTCAACATTGTTTTTACCACCTTTAAACAATACTGACGATAGATTTTCTATTATACCTGGAATAGTTGACACAGATACATTTAAAGATGAAGTAAATTTTCCAATTGTAGTGAATGGCGATAAATACCATACTTTAGAAACAACAATAGAGATAGGTACACCTTATGTACAAGTAATTCCTTTCAAAAGAGAACCTTGGAAAATGAAAATAGAAAAAATAAGTGCAAAAGAAAGACAAGATAGTAGGGCTTTTTCTTTTCAACATTTAATTGGTAATTACAAAAAAAAATACTGGCATAAAAAAATATGGAAATAAATTCTAATTTAGATAATTATATAAAAGTTTTTGATGATGTAATGCCTTTAACGGCTTTAGAAAATTTAATAAGAATTTGTAAGGAAAGAAAAGAATTTGACCCCGCTAAAGTAGGTGGAAGAAATCAAGTATTAGACACTGAAATGAGAAAAACTTTTGCGTGGACTATGGAAAATTTAAAAGAATCAAGTATGACAACAATTCATTGGACTAATTATTTATATTTTTTGTTTGAATCAGCAATAAAAGAATATCAAAAAAATTTTGATATATCATACAGATGTATAATACAGGATATTCAAATTTTAAAATATTTTGTTGGAGGTTTTTATAAATTTCACGTAGATCATGCAGGTACCTCACCTCGAACTATAAGCTGTATTTATTTTTTAAATGATGATTTTGAAGGTGGTGATTTACTTTTTAAATTTCCAAAAGTAAATTCAGAGTATAAAATAAAACATAAAAAAAATAGAATGATCGTGTGGCCAAGTAATTTTTTATTTCCACATTGTGTGACTCCTGTCACAAAAGGAGAAAGGTATTCAGTAGTAACATGGGCGTTATAGGAAAAGATTTTGATTATAAAAAAGTAGAAAATTTTTTAACAAAAGATGAAATAAATTTATTAGCTATTTATTGTGAATTAAAACATAAAATTAATATCACTCAATTTGACAATACAAATAACAACAACATGGATACTAGGTTTTATGGAGACGCTATTATGGATTCTTTGTTATTAAGCAAACAACCTTTTATGGAAAAAATTACTGGTAAAAAATTACTAGCAACATATTCTTTTTGGAGATGTTATACAAAATATTCTAATCTTTTAAAGCATAAAGATAGACCCCCTTGTGAAATCAGTGTTACCGTTAAAATAAGTGGAGATAAAGAATGGCCAATTTATATGAATGATACACCAGTAGATTTAGAAAATGGTGATGCTGTTATATATCTTGGAAATAAATTAACCCATCATAGAGAAGAGTTTACAGGAGATTATCAGTTTCAAACATTTTTACATTATGTTGATGCAGATGGTGAATTTACTGATCACTTTATGGATGGAAGACAATACTGGGGAATTACTTGGAAAAAAAATGAAATTTGATCAAAAAAAAGACGGTTCGTGTGAGATAATTTTTTCTGATGATGAAATAAATGTTATTAATAAGTATAAAAAGCTTCATCTGACTCAAGAGTTTCTAAGACATTTTTCAAACAAACTAGTAAATATTTGTATTGAATTTAATAAAAATTTTGATGAAGAAACGAAAAAAAAAATTACTTTTGAAGACTCTAAGATAATAGCTACAAAACCAAAACAAGAGGGTTGATACCAGACTTTAATGGTGGCTTATAATATTGTATAATACCATATGCCTTTAACAAACATACAAATAGCACCAGGATTCAATAAACAAGTCACTGAGACAGGAGCTGAAGGTCAATGGACTGATGGAGATTTTGTAAGATTTAGGTATGGATCTCCTGAAAAAATTGGTGGTTGGGAACAAATTACAGCAAAAACATTTATTGGTGCTGCAAGAGAACAATTAGTTTGGGCTGATTTAGATGGTAGAAAATATGCGGCAATAGGAACAAACAAAGCTTTAATTATATATTATGAAGGTGCTTTCTATGACATAACACCTTTACATACAGCTGTTACTGGATGTACATTTACTACTACAAATACTTCAGCGACTGTAACGGTAAATAAATCAGGGCACGGATTAGAAGTTTCAGACTTATTTACTTTTACTTCAGTAACACCTCCTACAGGTGCGGGATACGTTGCATCTGATTTTGAAACAAATACATTTGAAGTAATTACTTCTTCTGTAAACAGTTTTACAATTACTATGGCATCTGCTGCATCAGGGGCTACAACGGGCACCGGATCAGCGACCGTAAATCCTTATGTAAAGCCAGGGCCATTAAATGCAACAGCAGGGTATGGATGGGGAACTGGAACTTGGGGTAGAGGAAAATGGGGTTCTGCTTCAACAACTAGTAATGTTATTATAGATCCTGCTTCGTGGTCATTAGATAACTTTGGTCAAGTTCTAATTTCAACAATAAAAAATGGAAAAACTTTTTCTTGGAATCCTATAAATGCAAATGCAAATGCATTAACAACAAGAGCAACAGTCGTAAGTGGAGCACCAACAAGGTCTGTTATGTCTATTGTGTCAGATAGAGATAGACATTTAATAGTTCTTGGGACTGAAACAACAATTGGCAGTGATACTACACAAGACAAAATGTTTATTAGATTTTCTAATCAAGAATCACTTACTGAATATACGCCTACTTCAACCAATACCGCAGGAACGTTTAGATTAGACTCTGGTGTAAGAATTGTTGGAGCGGCCAAAGGTAAAGATTACATTTTAATTTTAACGGACACTTCTGCGTATGTAATGCAATTTGTTGGACCGCCATTTACTTTTTCAATTAGACAAGTAGGTAGTAATTGTGGATTGATTGGTCAACATGCTATTCATTATGTTAATGGTAGAGTGTGGTGGATGGGACAAGCAGGAGGCTTTTTTGTTTATGATGGTACGGTTAAATCTGTTCCTTGTTTAGTTGAAGACTTTGTATTCACTAAAACTGGAAGTAATTTAGGAATTAATTACAGTGCGGGCGAACAAGTGTATGCTGGTTTAAATCATCTTTATGAAGAAATTAATTGGTTTTATCCAAAAAATGGTTCTGAATTAGTGGACAGAGTTGTAACTTATAATTACACCGAAAATACTTGGACTACAGGATCTTTAGCAAGAACTACATTTCATGATTCAACATTATTTGATAACCCATATGCAACAGAATATAATAACACAGGAACACCTTCATTTCCCGTTATTCAAGGAGTAACAAACAAAAATGGTGCTTCTACTTATTATGCGCATGAGGTTGGAGTAAACGAAGTAGATAGTGTAGGTAATAAAACTGCAATACCTGCATTTATACAGTCTGGAGATTTTGACTTGTCTGTAGGAGGCGATGGAGAATTTTTTATGAGTTTAAGAAGATTTATACCTGATTTTAAAAGACTTGTTGGAAACGCACAAATTACTATTAATTTAAGAAATTATCCTACAAGCACAGCATCAAGCTCACCTTTAGGGCCATTTACAATATCGAGCTCTACTGATAAAGTAGATACACGTGCAAGATCAAGATTTGCAAGTGTAAAAGTTGCTAATCTTTCGACAGATCAAAGTTGGAGATACGGTACTTTTAGAGCTGATGTACAACCAGATGGAATGAGGGGCTAATGGATCCTATAACACAAAGAATTTTAGATCAACAAAGAGCAATAACGGATAATCCAAATTTTAGTGGATATACACCATCAAATCAAAGTGGTATTGCAACTATAAATGCTTCACCCCTAAACGAAGATCTTTCATTTGAAAATACATTTTTACCTCAAGAAACCCCACCTATAGATGTTAAGCAATTAGCAACCAATGTTGGTAAAAAAATGGTGACAGATTTTGCTGTAAAAAAATTAGGCATAGATGGATTAAAAGGTAATGTATTGAAATCAGTTATAGGAGGTAATACTCTTATGGGTTTAAGTAATCCTCTTACAGCAGCTTTTACAGTAGGCTCATTATTACCAGATTCAGTAAAAGGAATTGCAGGTATACTAAGAAACAATAGAGCACAGAAAGCTATTCAAAGAGATATAATTAAAGACATGCAAGGACAAATAACTACAACTAATCCTAAAATTACAAACATGCAGCCTACAGCAAGAGATAAAGCTATGGGTGGAGGAAATAATTATACAGCTCCGGCTTCCTCTTCAAAATCATCCCCTAGATCTGAAAGACATAGTGGTGGAGCAGGCGGACTACATTCAGGTTACTAATAATGGCTAGAGTAGATATAGTAATTCCAGAACCCACTCCTGTTTATGAAGAAGAAAATCAAAGACAAGTAACTCAGTCTTTACGAACCATGCAAGATAAGTTAAATACATCTTATCAACAAGAACTTAGAAATGAACAAAATGCTTTTAATTATTTTTTATCATGACCATACAATATAAAAATCAAGGATTTAAACAAGCAAGCACAGGTAAGACTACTGCACTTACATGCCCAAGTGATGCAACAATAATTGTAAAAAGCGTATACTGTGCAAACAATGATGCTTCATCTGCTATTATAGTAAACATGAATTTAGTAGATTCTTCTGATTCAAGCACAGAGTATGAGTTTTTTAGAGATGATCTAGCTGCTAAATCACAAGTTAATGCTACACCTGAAGGTCTAAATTTAGAAGCAGGTGATGCCATAACAGTTACAGCGGCTACAGGTAGTAATAAAATACAAGGTGCTATAAGTTATGCATTGATAGACAGATCTCAAGAAAATGGTTAGACATACAATTTTTACAAACTCTATTGTTGCTGATACTTACCCAAACGAAAAATTAAAAAATCTTATTTTGCACGATTTAGAGCTGCACAAAAAAATCGGTGGGAGAGATATATCTAATCATGGTGGTTTCCAAACTCAAGATCTTACAAACGAAAATATTTTAGGAGAAATTCATAAAAAATCAGAACAATTAATATTAGCAAATTACAAATTATTTGCTAAAAAAATTAAAATATTAAATGTTTGGATTAATGTTAATAAAAAAAGAGATTTTAATAAAATTCATTTACATCCTGGTAGTCATTTTTCTGGAATTTATTATTTAAATGGCTCTAAAAAAGGTGGAGAGTTAGAAATTTTAAGAGATGATGCTACCTTATTTTCTGATCAAAGTCAGTTTTTACCTGATGATACAGATTTTATTACAACTTTTAAAATACAACCTAAAGATAATTTATTTATATTATTTCCTTCTCAGTTAAAACATATGGTCTTGCCGCATTATGATGAAGGAGAAAGAATTTCAGTATCATTTAACATAGGATTTTTTTAATGGCACGTCAAAAGTTTACTCACTTTATACCAAGAGCAAAACCAAAAAAACGTCCGAGAAGGCATAAAAAAAGGCTTAACAAAAATGAAAAAAGAGATTATAAACAATACAATAAACAAGGAAGAAAACAATGAGCGATGTAATAAAAATACCTGCGGAAGCAAAAGAAATTATTAAACACAAAAAAACAGGACAGGTCTATGCTACCAAAGCTGATTTTGATGCTGATGTTGCTGATCCCAATACTGATACTACTGTGGATGATTTTCGACAAGACCTTGAAATAAAGGTGACAAAAGTTTCTATGGGTGCTAAAACCAAGGAATAATGGAACCCAGAGGAGCCACTGAGCTACAGTTTGAATTACTGGAAAAGCACGTGCCAAAAGAATTACTTGATCAAGTACAAATATGTACTTCTATTCCAGGCAAGGTTCCTATTGATCCAAACAAATTAAATATTCTTTGGCAGAAAAATTCTTGGGATCAAAACAATCTTCAACCTTTTTTTAGAGATAAGACAAGGCATAATGAATATGATTGGTATGTATTCAATAGTCATTGGAACTACGAAAAGTTTAGATACTTTTTTAATATACCCACTGAAAAATGTGTAGTCATCAAAAACGGTATTAATAATTTTCCAAAAAGAAAAGTTTACAAGAAGGGTGATCCAATAAAAATATTACACCACAATACTCCCTGGAGAGGATTGAATGTGTTATTGGCTGCTATGCAATTAGTTAAAAACCCCAACATCACTTTAGATGTCTACAGTTCTTCTCAAGTATATGGAGATGCTTTCTCTAGTAGAAATGAAAAAGATTTTGAACCATTATATGACCAAGCAAAACAAATGCCAAATGTAAATTATATTGGATATAAACCTAATGAATATATTTTAGAACACATTACAGATTATGATTTATATGTTTACCCTAGTAATTTTGAAGAAACATTTTGTGCTTCCGCGTTAGAAGCGTTAGCTGCAGGTGTTCATGTGATAACTAATAATTTTGGTGCATTATATGAGACTTGTGCTGAGTGGCCTGTATACGTTAATTATGATTCAGACAATGAAAGAATGGCAAATGATACAGCTGCTGCTATTAATGTTGCTGCATTATATTTACATGAACCATATATACAAGAGCATCTTGAGGAACAGCAAAAATTTTATAAACGATTTTATAATTGGACAAAAAAAGGATTAGAATGGGAAAGCTTTTTACGTGGAGCTTTAAGTGGAAGAAAATAAAACATATATTAACGAAGACACTTATCAAACTTTAAAAGATGTTAAAGTGGCACCATCAAATCAAAAAGAAACTGAACTAACAGAATACGAAAAACGTATTAAACCAATATGGATAAACAACACCGGACAACGGAAAAGTAAAATATCTTTATTTGTTGCTACACCTGTCCACAGTGATTGTTCTATACATTACACACAAGGATTATTAAAATTACAAAAAATATGCATGGAGAAAAAAATTGATATTCAATTTCAATTACTTAAATCATCTCTAGTTACACAAGGAAGAAATTTGTGTGTATCAGGCTTTATAGAATCTGGAATGACTCACATGTTATTTGTTGATTCAGATATATTAATGAATGCAGAATCTATTTTTAAAATGATAGACAGAGACAAAGACATTATTTCAATTCCATACCCAATTAAAACATTTAATTGGGATAAAGCTTTTGATGCAATAAAAAAAGGTGAGGTAAAGAAACCTTCTGATATTCATAAATTTACCAATAGTTATCCAATGAGAGTAGAAGATACTAATGATATTGTTGTAAATAGAGGTGTTATAGAAGTAACTCATAGCCCAACAGGGTGCATGCTTATTAAAAGAAAAGTGTTTGATAAAATGATTAAACATTATCCAGATAAAGAGATAGTTCAAAAAACAATTATAAACGGTGAGTATGTAAACAGACCCCATATGTGGAACTTTTTTGATTGCATTCACGACCCTGAAACAAAGACATATTTAGGCGAAGATTTTAGTTTTTGTAAACTATGGAAAGACATAGGGGGTAAGTGCTATGCCTTTATTGATGATCCAATTATGCATATTGGGGAGCATCAGTATAAAGGATGTTTTGCCGATGAGTTGATAATACCTAAGTAAAATGGTAATATTGAAAACTTAAAGTCTTAAATAGGAGAATTTATAATATATGAATCCACTAGCATTAATACCGTACGCATTAGCAGCATATGGAGGAGTTCAAGGATACCGAGGAGCAAGAGAACAAGGAATAAGTGGTCTTGGTTCTTTAATTCACGGTGGTATTGGAGCATATGGTGGATACAATTTAGGACAAATGGGTGGTTTTGCGAAAGGTGCTGGATTTGGTACGACTGTTCCAACCTTTGGGCAATCATCTTTTGGTCAATCTTTAAGTGGAATGATCCCAGGAATGTCACCAACAAAAACTTCGATTCCAGGTATGAACGCAACCGGTGAAGCAACTTTTGCTTCCGATGCAATTAGAAATTTTCCAAATAAAGTTGATCCAGCTAAAGGCGGTAGCTTATTAGATTTAATAAGAAAAGAACCTGGTGGAGCTTATGATCCAATGAAAGTTGCATTAGCTGCAGGAGGGATACCTTATCTATTAGGTGGATTCGATTCAGCACCTACGGATGTTTATGTTCCTGGCTATAATAAAAATTATCTAACAACAAGAGAGAATAGAAGTTTCTCCTACATAGATCCTACAACAGGAGAAGAAAAAGAATATAAAAAAGTTTATGTGCCAGAACAAAACCCAAATGATCCAGGAATGTCGATGAACAAAGTAAGATTAAAAACTGGTGGCTTAGCACAAATTAAAAAATTTAATGAGGGTGGTATAAATTATTTACCATCTAAAACAACTCACGATGAAAAAGATTCTAACAATTATGTTAGAGCATTAGGATATGTTGAGGACGGAGCAGGAGTTGGTGATAAAGACGAAGACACGATGTTAGCTCAATTAGCAGATGGAGAGTTTGTAACGAGAGCAGATGGTGTGTTAGGCGCAGGAATCATTGCAGGTGCTAATCCAAATAGCATGAAAGACATGAGACAGAAAGGTGCTGCCTACTTTTATGAACAACAAAAAAGATATAAAAGAGTATTTGATTTATTGAAGGAGGCAAATGGCAACAGCAAGCAAAAAACGAATTAAACCACTTGTAAGTGTATTACCAATAGAGCCAAAAGATATTGAGAAATTTTGGCCTTTAGCAGAATTTATGGTAGCTGAAGCTTTAGCTTTTTCAGGAAAGTGGGCTGACTCTTCTTACTTTTATGATGAATTGAAAGCAAACACAATGCAACTTTGGGTAATGTTTGGTTCTGATGAATTAGAAGAAAATAAAGTTTTTGGTATTTGTATTGGACAAATTCAAGAGCACCCTAATTATAAACAATATGAAATACTAATTTGCACAGGAAAAAGAAGAGAATTATGGGAAGATAATATTGTTAATGAAATTACAAACTTTGCAAAATTAAATGATTGCAAAAAATTAAATATTATGGCCAGACCTGGTTGGGAAAAAGTTTCCAAAAAATGGGGCTGGAAAAAGAAACACGTTCAACTAGAGAAATGGATATAGCACTATGGGATTCATGAGGCCTAAATCAACTCCTACACCAACTTCACAAACTTATTTTCAAAGAGAAGCACCTGGTATAGAGGAAAGAAAACTGGAGTTAATGGATATTGCTCGAAATATTGCAAATAAGCCAATAAATTTACCTGATATTAAAGTTCAACAATTAGATACGTTAGAAAAACAAGGAATCAAATCGGCTGGAACAACAGGTGTTGGAGCTGGAACAGTTGGTGCAGGTATTGGACAAATTATAGGTGCAGCAGCTCCTATTGGACAACAACAAATAAATCAATACTTAAATCCTTATCAACAATATGTAACGGATGAGATTGCAAGACAAGGACAGATGATGCAAAATAAATTAAGTTCTACAGCTATTGGAGCAGGTGCCTTTGGTGGTGGTAGAGAAGGTGTTCAACAAGCTGAGCTTCAAGGAAGAACATTATCAAACATTGGTCAATCGTTATCTACCGGATTTCAAACTGCGTTAGGCGCAGCTCAAAGACAACAACAAGTTGGTTTGGCTGCAGGACAACAATTAGGATCATTAGGTGGACAACAACAAAATATGGCACAAGCAGACATAAATCAGTTGATGGCTGCTGGAGGGTTACAAAGACAATTAGCTCAAACCACTTTAGATGCACAAAGACAATCAACATTACAACAACAATATGAACCATACCAAAGAGCTGAGTTCTTAGCTAACTTGTATGCAGCAGGACCTAAAACACAATCAGGTGTAACTATGGGAACGGGACCAAGCACTAGTCCTTTTGCACAAGCTGTTGGCACTGGTATAGGAGCGTTTTCAGCATTCTCACCTAACAAACAACAAACAGGGGTTTAATGTCTTTAAACAAAGTTTTAAACAGACCTATGTTTAGAAGGGAAGCACTTCGTAAAGGTGTTCTTAAACCTATTAGAGCAAGGATTGGAATCTTTCAAGGTCCTGGACAAATACAAGGACCCGAGTTTTTATCACAATCACAGTATTCTAAATTCCCACTTCAATTTCAAGGACCTAAAGGTAAATCATTCGCTTACGATAAAACATCTGGTTCATACATTACAGGTTATGGAAAAGGTAAAATTAAAGCAGGTACTGCAAAGTTTGCAAAAGGTTTGACTGGTTTAACTGCACTATATGCAGGCGCAGAAATGGCTGGAATACCAGATCCAATTTTAAAAACAGCTGCTGCTGGTGAGTTAGCTTCAATACCTCTAGCATTAGGTAAAGGTAAAACTTCTCAAACACTTGCAAGAATGTTAGGGAGTGGTATGAGATTAGGTACTTCTAATCCAATTGGAGCTATTGGGATTGGTGGAGCGTTAGCTGCAACAGGTGGTGCTAAAGCATATATTGATGAATCTAAATTAGTCAAAGATTACGCAAGAGCAAATAATATTTCTGAAAAAAAAGCTATGGACATATTTAATAGAGATCTTTCCTTCGGGGGAGGAAGACCAATGGTATCCAGTGATGTTGGAAAAATGGTTATTGGTGCAGGCTCAGCAAGAAGTCTTGTTGCAGGTGGTTTAGATAAAACCCCAGAAGGTCCTCCGGGTTCTAAATCTTATGAACAAAGAGTTGCTGCAGAGATGAGAGGCTATATAGACAATTCAAAAGAGTACGGAAGATACTTTCAAGATGTAGATGAATTAGTTAAAAAAGTAAAAAATAAAGATAAACAAATAGAGATGAATCAAGCTACTGCTGACATGAGTCCAGATGATTCAATGCAGTACGAATCAACTGCTAGAAATGATTTATTTGAAAGAGCTAAAGCAATTGAGGAATTAAGAAATGCTTTAATGGTTCAAAAAAATATGGGAGATATCAATAAGGCAACAAATCTAGCAATAGCTATTACTGATGGTGAAATAGAAGCTAATGACGTAGATGCAATTATTAAAAATGACGAACTTTATGCACAAGTTCCAAACAAAGCAAATGATGCAAATCATCCTAAATTTGTTAAAGAAGAAAAAACAGTAGAAACAATAAATAAAAACAATAAACCAATTGTAAAGAAAGAGGGTATTTCAGAAGAATTTGCTAGTGGAGATGGCACACAATTAGATCCTAATAATATTGAGGATCCAGAAATTAGGGAAGCAAAAAAAGCAGCAAGTACAATTGATATGACACAATTTTTAAGAGCAGATCCTAGAAACACTCAAATGGATCCACAAAGAATTTTCTTAATGAAATTAGCTGCTGGATTATTATCAGGTAAAACTATGCAAGGTGGTTTTGCTGGAGTGGCTGAAGTATTTGGTAATGCTTTAGGCCCTGCAATTGATGCTAAAGTATTAGTCAAAATGAAAAATGATGAAGCCTACAGAGACTGGGCTTCAACTGTTTTAAGTTATAATTCAGATATAATTGAAGCGAGAAATGATATGCTAAAAGAGGCTATGGATGCAGGAGGTAAAATAAAAAGACAAAGAGGTTCAATTTCTATGAATGGTCAATATTATGAAGCCTTCCAAAATAAAGATACTGCACAAATTTTTATTTTTGATCCAAAAACTGGTGCTGAGAAAGAAGTAAGCACTGTAGATGCAACTTTCTTCCCTGAACAAGATTCTTCAGCTTATGTAGATAACTTAAGACTTGTTGCTGATGGTGCAATGGCTGCTAAAACTCTTAAAGAACAAATATCTTTGATGAAAACACCTGAAGGTAAAACTGCAATTGGTGCATCTGGAATAATTTTAAAATTTGCAGAAACAATTGGAAACATACCATCTGAGATTGCTGAAGGATTTAAAGGATCTGTAGGAAATACTTTTACTCAATCAGGTATTGGAGAAAATGAAAAATACAAAAATGCTAAAGGTCTTTTTTCAAAAGAAACTTTTGACGAAAGTACAACAAGAATTTTAGATGATTTTACAAAAGCTACAGAAAGCTTCATGGCTAAAAATCCAGACGCTTTAATAAATACTGCTGATGGTCCTAAGAGCGCGTCAGAAGTTTTAGGTCAATTACAGGTTAATGCTAGAATGTTAACGTATACATTGGCTAATGCTTTGAAAGACAAAGACAGATTGACAAATAGAGACTTACAATTAATTGAAGAATTAACTGGTACTTTATCGGGAGAGCCAGATGAAAAAATTATACAAAAATACGAACAGTTATTAAAAAAAGTAGAAGAGAAAAATGCTGCTAGATTATCTAGGTTCTATCAAATGGGTAATACTCCTAATGATGTAGCAAGATTAATAGCTCCTATTGATGAAGCTTTAGGACAAGCACAAAGATCTGCGCCAACGACAGACGCTGAGTTATTTAACCTTTTTGGAGTTAACTAATGGCAGAAAAACTTTCACCAGAGAGACAAGAATTTATAAATAAAGTTCAAAAAACTATTGATGATAACACCTTTGCTCCTGAAACATTAAACCCACTTCAACTAAGAGCGGTAGATCAATTTTTTAAAAAAGGTTATTTAAAAGGTGATTTAAGAAAAATTGCTATTAAAAGAGATAAAGCTAGACAAGATCTAGCTAAACAAGAAACAGTAGCCAAAGATCCTTTAGCTGCAGCACTTGGTTTGGATGAATCCTCAATACCAGGAGGAGATTTTATCTTATCTGGAAGAAGTAGTGCTGTTTTAGCGGGAGATGTATCAACTTCTTTTATGGCAGCAAACTACATGAAAGATAAAATTGCTGATGCTTATAAACAAACTGGAATGACAGGAATGAAACTTACACAAGGTAAGAAATTCTTTTTTGAAAAAATGGCAGACAAACTTCCTGGTCGATATAGATTTTTAAAAGGTGCTGCACAACTTGCAGGAAAAACATTAGACTTAGGTGAAAGAGCATTTAGAAGTCCTCTAGGTAGAGGTGAACTTGCAGTTGCGACAGCTGGAACAGCAGGAGCTGGTGCGGGTTCTGTTGCTTATGATTTAATGAATAAAGCTGTAGGACCATCTTTAATGGATGGTTTGTTAGAAGATTTAGGTAACATGCCTAAAAAAGATATTGATAAATTAAATATTGTAGACAGAGCAATGGTAGAAGCAAAAAACGCAGCATTATTTAACTTTGGAGCTGCTGCGCTTACGCCACTACTAATGGCATCTGGTGGAATTTTAAATAAATTATTCGGCACTACGGGCATAACTCAAAAAGAAATTGCAAAATTTGCACGGGACAACGGATACGAGATACCTTTACTTGCAGCAATGAGAGACGGTCCTTTATCTGGATTAGGTCAATCATACTTTAAAACTGTTGGTGTATTTCCATACATTTCAAAAATAATGGATAGAAGAATGTTATCAGCAGAAAAAACATTTTCTTCTGGATTTATGGATTCAAATATTGCAACTATTGCACCAATTTACACACATTCTTTTTTATCACAAAAAGTATACAACCAAGCCGTTGAAACATTTAAAAAAAACGCAGCAACAATAGATAAAGCTTATGAAAAATTTTTTGCAGTTAACACAGTTGCAGGAGATCCCTCTATTCTTAAATTAACACAAACTTTAAAAGCAACCGATGATTTTCTTAAACAAAACTCAGCACAGTTTCCAGACATCATCCAAGCAATGAATAAATCTGTAGGAGATGGAAGAAGACCATTCGACTTAAAAGCAATTGAGGAGCAAGCAGGATTCTCAGATCCTTTAGCTCAATTTATGAGTTTTGCAAATGGTGTAGCACGTGGAGCACCAATAACCTTTAATCAATATAAGGGTATGACTATGATGCTTAATCAAGCATTGGAACAAACAAAATATAAAACAGTTAATAAATCAGTTGCCATGATAAGAGAGGCTTTAGAAAAAGATGCTCATGGTTTTTTAAAAGAATTAAATGTTCCATCTTTGTTACAAAACAAAGAGTTACAACAAAGAATGATTGAGTTAGGTGGTGGAGATGCTGTAAAAATTATGGCACCTGAATTAGCCGCTGCAAGAGTAGCAGAGGCTATAAAAGAAGTACCAACTAATCAACAAGCTTTTCAAACATTATTAAAAGAAACAGAAGAACAAATTATAAAAGAAGGTGTTGAAGTTACAGAAGAACTATCAGCTAGAGCTGCTGCTAAAATTGCTAAAACACAAGATGGTAAAGAAATTATGGAGTCAGTAATAAATGCTGGTTCACAATTACATACAAGATTAAAAGATGCCAATGAAGTATTTTCAAGAATTATGAAATTTTACACTGGTAAAGAAGGTACTACTGCTATTGGAGCTTTAGCTAAATTTGATAAGAGTTTATTTACACAAAAAACTTTGTTTAATATTCCAGGGGCAGCAACACTCCCTAAAGATAAATTATTCGAAAAAATACAAACCTCTGTATTTAAATCTAGAAGTCCAGCAGCTCTTCAAGAATATAGAAAAATGATTGGTGCACAACCAGGCTTTGCAGGTTACTCTGCTGCGGGAGAAAAATTATATCAAGCATCTGTTGCAAGATTTATGCACAACGCTTTTATGTCTTCTTTTAAATCTAAACCAATTAACGCTGGTATATTTGGTAAAGCAAGAGTTCCTTTTAGTGCACCTTTTGATAATGGTGCCTTTAAAAATTTAGAAGTTGATCCAAGATTTCAAAATGGTGTAGATGATATGTATGAAGCAATGGAAAATGTTGGCATAAAAAATGCATTAAAAAGTCAAGGAGGAGATATAAGTTCACGTTTAACTGCAGATGGGTTAGAAGACGTTACAAGTATACGTTTTGGCCCTGATGATTTTAGAGATTTTGATGGAACAAGATTTAGAGATATTTTAGGATTAGATGATCCTTCAATGGACGTATATAAATTTATTGAAGAGATGTATGGTGGCGGACAAAAAGGTGCTACAGCATTAGGTCATCTACAAGACTTTGTTGAATATTCAAAAAGATTGACTGACATACCAATTACAAACTCCTCTTCATTCATTCAAAGAAGATTAACACTTGGCGGTGCTAGTTCACTTGCAGGTGTTGCTTTAGGTTTTGGTGGTTCAGCTGCTGCTGGTCCACTTGCTCCATTTGTACTATTTGCAACAGCTTTGAGAGCAGGTAAAATTTTATCTGATCCATATTTACTTAGACAGATCAATGATGTGCTTACGCCAAAAGAGGTAGAAGCAATACTTAAAGGTGGTAAAGCATTTGGTGCAACTCAAGCAGGTGTAATTAATCCTAAAGCTTATCTGGCTGGGTTAAGAACTAAAAGAGAAGCGTTTGCAAGATTTATGAATAAAGCTTTTGGTGATGATGATGATTTTGTACCTATAGATCCAAAAAATATTGATCTTAAAAGAATTACTGAATATCTTAATATGAAAGATGTTGAAATGGTTAAACCTAACTTTGGAGAAAACGCGGGCAATGTACCCATGAAAACAATTAATAAAATGTATGATGAAGAAGTTATGCAAGCACCAAAGGAAGAAGAACAAGCGGAAGAGGAAAACTTTATTGAAGGTGGTCTTACAGCACAAAAAGAATTTAATTCTACTTTCCTACCAGCATCACAAGCGAATAAACTTGAACCTGGTGGTGAAGCTGATGTAAATGAAGTTGGCCCACAAGCACAAATGAATTCACAAATGCAACCGGCTACCGGACAAGTGACAGAACAACAAGTTTCAGCTTTATTTCCTAACGATCCATTAAGTGCACAGATAGCTGCAAGAAGACAGGGACAAGCATAATGGCTAAAAAATCTGCAATTGATCGAATAGATAATCACGAGAAAATTTGCAGGTTAATGCAGAGACAAACTTTTGAACGTATTGATCGAATGGAAACAAGAATAGCTAGAATGGAAAAATGGATAATAGGTGGGTGTATTGCAGTAGTTTTAGCTGTACTTTCAAACCACATGTAGTATTAACTACAGATGAAATTAGTTAGGAAATATCCTTACAAACATTACAATAGATTTTCAGATACCACAGGACGTAAATACTTAGTTGATAGTGTAAAAGTTCCATCAGTCACAACCATTTTGGGAGCAACCAAAGATAAAAGGTTTCTTGATAATTGGCGTAGAAAAATAGGTAATGATGAAGCTGATCGAATCATGAGACAAGCTTCTGCCATTGGAACCGAAATGCATCAAGTTCTTGAATACACATTAAACGGTAATGGTTATTATAACGCTATGCAAGAAGGTGCTAAACCTAGGATGATGGCTAAAACCATATTAGACAATATTAAAATAGATGAGGTGTGGGGTAATGAAATTAGTTTAGAATACCAAAATAAATTTGCTGGCACGTGCGATTTATCTGCTTTGTGTTATGGAAAACCTAGTATTATTGATTGGAAACAAGCAAATAAACCAAAAAAAGAAGAATGGGTTGAAGATTACAAGTTACAGCTAGGTGCCTATTATTTAGCCCATACAGCTAATTACGGCCCTATAGAGCAAGGTGTAATAAGTATTTGTACCAGAGCACTACAATATCAAGAATTTAAACTTTCAGAGGCTGATTTAAAGGAATATGGAGATAAGTTTTTGGAAAGAGTAGAACAGTTTAATAAATTAGAGCAACCAGTCTCTTAAATCTTCTTCACCTAATGTTTTAGCTGCAATCTGGCCTTTACTTGTTAACGACTTCATAATAGCTTCATCTAATGTATTTCTTGCAACGATATCAATATATACAACAGTTCCTTTTTGGCCCATTCTATGAGCACGGTCTTCTGATTGTTTTCGCACTTCTAAGTTGTAGTTATTAGAGAAATAAATAACAGTATTGACAGCAGTAAGAGTAAGACCAAACCCT
>Ga0070752_1000666_pt1 | contig 26877 bp, 27 predicted proteins | sample VirMetDEL_Aug_30_FD_77440 | JGI IMG/M metagenome (GOLD analysis project Ga0070752, IMG submission 77440) | Aqueous microbial communities from the Delaware River and Bay under freshwater to marine salinity gradient to study organic matter... | ecosystem: Environmental > Aquatic > Marine > Coastal...
CGCTTACGAAGGAAATTAATGACCTTGATAATCAGGTATCGGAAATAAAAGGCAGTTTGTCTAGAGTAAATGGAAAGCATTAATGGATAGCGTAAAAGTCACATTAGCAAGTTTAATGAATTATGGATTATCTCTTACGGAAGTAAGTCTGTTGTTGCAATGCATAGTGGCAGTAATGACAATAATTTATTTAGGATACAAAATAACGAAAATAAGGAACCAATGAAATGAGCAAAGCAATATTAGTAGGACTTATAGATAAAGCAAAAGACGAAATAGTAGAAAAATATGCAGATGGTATGATTGAACATTTGCAATCTGATGAATACAAAGAGAAAGTAGCTTCTAAAATTAACAAGAAGATTGACATCCCTTTTGTATCTGAAGAAAAAGAACAAATCTTTTTTGAAAAGATAGTTGATTTAGTTACTGACATAGTTGAAGGTATAGTGAGAAAATAATGCCCAAGTTTGGTAAAAGGTCAAAAGAACGATTAAAAGGCGTAGATAGTAGGCTAGTAAATGTGTTAAATGAGGTAGTCAAATACTTCGATATAACAATAATTGAAGGACTTCGAAGTCAAAAAAGACAGAATGAATTAGTTGAACAAGGTAAAAGTAAGACCAAATTTGGAAAGCACGTTCAAGGAAAAGCAGTGGACATCGCTCCTTATCCAATTGATTGGAATGCTAGAGATGATTTTCATTATCTTGGTGGCTTTGTTCTTGGGGTTGCCTCTAAGATGGGTATTAATATTCGTTGGGGAGGAGACTGGAGCGATTCTAGTCTGAGTCAAAATCAAAGAACCACTAAGGATAATTCATTCGATGATTTAGTACATTTTGAAATTAAGGAATAGGGTAAGGACACACGATGAAGGTACAAAATGAAAATAAAAGAGACAGTAGTAGTATTTCCAGATATACATTTCCCAAGCCACGATGAGAAAGCTTTTAAATGTGCTTTAAATGTATTAAAAACTATCAAACCATCAGCTTTTTTATTATTAGGGGATACAATTGATGGAGCATCGGTCAGTCATTGGCAGTGGTCTAAAAAACGTCGCCCTCCTCTTGAATACCAACTTCCTGCAATTGATGAAGAAATTAAGCAAGGCAATAAGGGGCTTGATAGAATTGATAGAGTCTTGGATAAGATTAAATGTACTAAAAAACAATTCGCCCAAGGGAATCATGAAAAATGGTTTGACCACTTCGTTGAAGAAAACCCATACCTTGAAGATTACGGGTCAAGAAAAGCCTTTAAATTCGATGAACGTGGATATGAATGGCACGACTATGGTGAAGTCTTTAAAGTGTTTGGAAGCAAACTATACGCTTATCACGGAGGACACTACATGGGAATTGCCCATGCAAGAACTCACGCATTACAAATGGGATGCAACATCATCTACGGACATACTCATGACTCCCAAAAAGCAGTCATTACCCACATCTCAGGAAGCCACATGGCATATTCAATGGGATGTTTAACTGATATGACCAAAGACTATTTAAAAGGTAGACCAACAAATTGGACACACAACGTGGCTATTTTGGATATTTTTGAAGATAATAATTTTAATTTGGTAGTACTAGACATAGTTGATGGTGTTACAAGCTATGGAGGTAAAGTAATTAGTGCCTAGAGAGTTACAAGAAATAAATAAATTTGTTACTGGAACTGTAACTAGCTCCTCAGAAAGAGATATTCCTATTGATTCTGCATCATTTAGTTTAAATGTTGATAGTTTTTCTGAAGCAGGAACATTAAGTGGTATTCCTACAGATTCTACAATATTAACATCTTATGAAAGGTCAGATACTACTCAATTAGATTTTCAAGTAAGTGAATCTATAAATGATTTAGTTATTTCTGGCGGGGCATGGGAATCTCCCGTTATAAACGAAGGAAGCACAGGTGCAATTTTAGTAAGATTGTCAGCTCAACCATCTTCAGATGTTACCGTTACACCCTCATCATCTCGTTCTAGTGGTATTGGCGGTATAGGAATAACAGGAGCATTGACATTTACAAATTCTAATTGGAACACAGATCAAACTGTAACATTAACTGCTGTTGATTCTGATTATGCTAGGTCAGATATATCAAGCACTATATCGTTTGCTACTTCTGCCTCAGGAACGGATTGGGATAGTCCAACTCCTGTACCTGACCATTGGACAAAAGATGTTGTAAATAGAGCAACAAATAATGCTATTCTAGTTCACAATATTCCAAGTTCAGTTAGTTTAGGAGAGGCTAGTAATAATACAGCCACATATACTTTAAAACTGGGGTCAAAACCTACTGGAGATAATGACGTTGTAGTTACTTTTACAGAATCTGCCGCTCATTTTAATTTAAGCGTTACTTCTATGACCTTTACCTCTTCAAATTGGAACACAACTCAAAGTTTTACAGTAACTGCAGTTAATAATGATGACACGTCTCAAAACCCTACTGAATCATTTAGATTAACTGCAACTTCTTTATCATCTGAATATAATGGTTTACAAGTAAATAGAAATGTTACAGTAGTAAATGATGATTCTGATTCAGAACCTCCAACGTGTTTTGCAAGAGGAACTTTAGTATCAACTCCAATGGATCAAATCCCAATTGAAGATATTAATGTTGGAGATAGCGTTTTATGTTACAATCTTGATACTAAATCTGTAGAAGTAAATGAAGTAAAATATTTATCAAATCATAATTATAACGAAAACAAAGAAGATATTTATGAAATTGAAATTGGCAATCTAAATCTAATTGGTACTGCAAGTCATGAAATAGCAGTTATAAATGGCTCATATAAAGCAATGAAAGATTTAAAAATAGGAGATGGGGTAATTACTCCTTATAAAAAAGCAAAGATTACACATATTAAGAAAAACAAAAATTATAATGATAATTTATACAATCTTGAAATGAAAGATACTCCTCATAATTATTTTGCAAATAATATATTAGTTCACAATGGAGTTTGGGATGGCACAGATGGAGGTGGAAAATTAACAAAGAACCCAGAGCCTCCAACTAAAAAAACAGGGGGGTATATAATAATTAACTAATGGCTATTTCGGTATCAAACGCATCTACGTATAGTAGTGTTCAATTAGCTAGTGCAGAAAATTTTGAACTATTTGGAACTTATTCAGGTGAAGAAACATCAGAATTTCAATTTAGAATCACAGAAATTTCTACATTAAAATTTATATGGGTTCAGCACAAACAATCGGGAGAAGGGTCGTGGTCATCTGAAGTAACTGCAAGCGCTTCAACTCCAACTGCTTTAGCTGATGGTATATCTGTGACAATGTCCCAAGCAAATAATTATTGGTCTATTGGAGATAGAATATCTATTACATTTGATAAATCAAAAAGAACTTTTAATGATATACAAGTAATAAATCCAGACGAAGGAGATACAGTAATAGTAGGGTGGTCTTCTATAGGTGGTGTATTTGTAAGTACTAAAGACAATGGACTAAACGAGGCAAATGTTCTTGGAAATGCAACAAGTTCTCGCAATAAAATAACGTCGGTTAGTCATAATGATAGTTTATTGTATGGTTTTGGTTCAGATAATCAAAGCATTCCAAAAAGAATAGGCTATCAAAGATATAGACAGTTTAATGAAGAGTTTAAACCTAATGAACTATTTGTTGAAAATTCAGTTACAAATTTACCAGATAATTTTACCGCTCCTTATGATGCAGAAGAAATAACAGTTAAATATTATGCTGACGCTAGTTCTAGCGCTGGAAACAATCATAAACTTTTATGTTTAATTGAAAAAAACACTCCTTTTATGCATTTGCTTTATGATGATGGAACAAATTATAAATTTCATAAAACAGAAAATTTAAATGATTACGATATTGTAAATCCAATCTCAATGACCACAGATGGTTTAAATATTTATATTTTAGATAATGTAAATAATGGGATTATAAGAGTATTAAGACCTAAGAAAGATGTTGATAATGCAACAAATTATAACACTACTTTTACATATGCATTTTATAATTTACCTTGGAATGGTTATTTAACTGAGGGTGCTTTTTATTCTGATATATTAATAAATAAAAGCGCTGAAGATACTTGGGAAAGTAAATTATGGATAGCAATTCACAAACCTTATAAAAAGGGGGATTTTGCATACAAAGATGGAGATAATTCGCTTGTTTATACTGCAGACATAACAAATGCAAGTGGGCATTATGTAAAAAATTTATTAGCTAGTATTGATGTAGTCTCTGCTACAAATAAAGTTATTTTAACCTCAAGAATGCCATCTGTTACTAATTGGTTTTCTAAACCAACTTCAGGGGATTATCAGCTTGTAGACAATATTGGTACAAATGGTACAAACAGAATTGTACAAACATATGAAAAATCATTAATTCGTATGGGCGATACTGCTAATACTGTAGGTTGGATTTGTAATTACGCAAGGAAAAGCACATGGCTTGACGATAGATTAATGATAATGGAAGAAGCTAAAGCTGTGTTTGCAGATAAAAGTTTACATCAAAGTAATGGTGGTAATATAAGTGTGGGTAATGAATTTGCTGATTATAGAATTGAAGCAAATTTAATTGTAAATGTTTTAACAGATCAATCAACTCATGCACAAGCTAGATTAAAACTACCTATTAAAGCTCAAACAGACGATATTGAATATTTAAAAGTAAATAATATTTTTTACAGCAAAGACTCTTCAAATAACAAGCGATTATGGGTTTTTGATGAGAATGAAATAAGAGGTTCTGCTGATCTTTCTGATATAGGTTTTGATAAAGAATATATTTTAGAAGCCTTATGGACTGGTGTTGATACTAGTAACATAGAAAATTTTAGTGCATTTTATACAAACGATAAGCTTACAGGAAGTTGGACTGAAGCTCCTGTCGTTGCTTCTGGAACAAATCATAATTTAGAACATACTTCAAATGGTTTAATGAATTTTGCGGTGTGGAGAGCAAGTGGGGCAAAACCCCCTCAATTAGAATTTAAATATGGATTTAAGTCTGAATTTAGAAGTTCATTTGAAAATTCATATTTAGCTACTGATACAATGGTTAATACTTCAAACACAATTAATAGCACAGCTTATAGCAATCAAATACTAGCTATGCAAATGGGGAGTAGTAATGTAACATTTGTTGGGCTTGGTAGCGGACCTTCTCCTAAGTCTGTAGAAGTTAATACTATAAATGCAGATTTAGCTCAAACTGTTATAACAGGAGCAATGGTTTCTAATGACGATGAAGGTGCTTTTAGTGGAGGTGGGGAGATTGTAGCTGATAGTGATGTTGTTTATTATGCATACTCTTACACTTATGATGGGTATCAAGAAACTCAGCTTTCTGGTGTTTCGGCTAGTGTAAAAAATGTTACTGCTGGTGCAGGTATTACTGGGCATGAAAATTTTGATGTACAAGTAACTGTAGATATTTTATCTACTAGACCATTATCTAAAAGAATTAGTCATATAAATATATATCGCTCTCATAATAAAGATGCAGCAGAATCAACAGAACCCGATGAGTATTTTAGATTATTAAAGTCAATAGAGTTAAAATCTAGTTTATTTTCTATTGGTGGAGATTATTGGAGATACCAATTTACAGATAAGGGTAAATCGGGTCCTACATACGAAGCAATAACTGGCATACCTGAAACATTAGAAAACCTACAACCTCATTATACATTATCTACAGTAGGGAATGGTTCTATGTTTATAGCTAATTGTTGGCATTACAATCTAGGAAGTGTTCCTACTTATATTTTTAAATCTAAAGTTAATCGATATAATATATATGATTGGACTTCTGATTTTGTTATCTTACCTGAAGTGCCAAAAGAAATTGCATTTTGGGCAGGAAAGCTTTTTGCTTTTAGTGAAAATAAAACTTACCAAATTAACCCAGACACTTTATCAATTGAAGATGTATTAGAAGGTACTGGCGGAATATCGAGTGTTGTAACAGATTATGGAATGTTCTTTTGTGATAACTATACAATATATCATCACGATGGCTCAAGAATTAACAATATAGGAAGTATAATTAACAGTATAAATGAACCAACATCATTTAACAATAGGGATTTATCTTTTATACCTAAAATGGCCTTTGATGCACGTAGAAAAGTATTATGCGTTGTATTTAAGGTAAATAACTCTTTATTGTATTATGCGTGGGCATACTCAATAAATGCAAAAAGATGGGATTTATGGCAAATTGGAGCTATTGGAGACGCACCTATAGCATTAACCTCAGATCAACGTGGAGAGATTTTATATTCAACTCAAAGTGGTGGTTTATATAAATATCTTGGTGGCGCAAGTAAAAGAAATTGGCAATGGATAAGTAAATATATCACATTAGGGCAAGATACTATTGATAAAACATTTTGGAAGATTCGTTTAATTAGCGAAGGCTTAATTAGTACATTTTATTCTATTGATAATACAAATACTGTTTCTCTTTCAAATGAAAAATTAGCAAGTGGTAGTAAAAACAAAGGAATAAAATTAAAAATAACTGGTAGTGAAGGAACGACTGACCCTAAAGTAGACTCTATTGGGTTAATATATAGAAGGCGACCAATTAAATGAGTATTTCACGAAAACTACCTCCTAGAATTAATAATAAAGAGCTACAAAGAGCATTTACAGACCTTTATAAGGATATAAATAGTATTATTGATTATTTAAATCAAAATTCATCTGATAAAGTAGATTTTCATAAAGGTAAAGAAGGTAGTGTGAAAATTTTACAAGATGGTAAAGATTATAAAGTATTATACAAAGCCAAAGATGGTTGGGTAGAAGACACTAACGCACAATTTAACATAACAAAGAGGCAATAGCATGAGCATATGGGATTCATTTTTAGGGATTCAGGACTCTAGTAAAGTAAGAGAAGATTATTTAGCAGATATAGATACGCAAGGTCTGCATGATAACTATCAAGAGTCTACTGATTTTGGAAAAGGTTTAATTAATTATACTAGTGAATATAATCGTGGTATGAAACGTGATTATATAAATCAAGCAATGGATTTTGGTGAAAATCAAATGAGAAACTATCAAAAATCTTTTGCAATGGGTGGAAGACCAGTAAATCAAGCAATGTTAAATGAAAAAAATCAAGCAGTAACTAAAGACTCAACTAATAGAGGATTAATGAATTTTACAAATGCTTACAATCAAAATTTATCTAAAGGGCAAGATTTTATAAATCAAGGCATGAATAGCTTAAATCAATACAATCAAATATACTCTAATGCTAATCAAATAAAAATGGGTGTAGATCAATCAAATACACAGAAAAAGGCTCAATTTGGTCAAGGTATGTTAGCATTGGGAATAAATGCTCTTGCCCCTGGGTTTGGTTCAATAATGGGGGGTGGAACATTTAGCCAAGGATATTCTATGCCTAGAGAATTACATCAAATGCAAATGGATTATTACAATAGACCCGCACCAGAAATGCATATACCAGCTCCAAGAGCAGTATATCCAAATGCTCCATCTTTAGACTCAGGAAGCAATTTAACTGGAGGGTGGAACAATCCAACTTTTAAACTAAAAACCCCATCATTTAATTCAGGTTTTCCAAAATAGAGGTACATAATGGCTAAATATTTTTTTGATCAATTAGAAAAAGGCAAAGCAAGGCGTGATGCCCAACAAGCGCAAAACCAAGCTGTATTAGCAAATCTTATTAAAATGAAACAAGCTGATGATGCTCAGATAAGAAAACTAAGCAATGATAGGTATATGCAAGAATATGGTTACGATTTTCAAGACACAAATAGAGAAGATACTCAAGGATTTGAAACTGGTGAAAGAGTTGGTGGGCAAAATTGGAAAACAGGAGAAAGAGAAGGTTCTGAAAATTGGCAAACAGGAGAAAGAGTTGGTGGGCAATCTTGGAGAACATCAGAAAGGCTAGGAGAGCAAGGATGGAAAACATCAGAAAGAGAAGCAGCCGAAAATTGGAAAACTGGTGAAAGAATAGGCTCTGAAATGCATGCAGTAGATATGCAAGAAGACGACCAATCTTGGAAAACTAGTGAAAGAGAAGCCGAACAAACTTGGAGAACTAATGAAAGAATTGGTACACAAGAATATGATGCATCAAAACAAAAAAAGGCTCAAAAGCATGATTTAGTAAAGCTGGACAAACAAGCTGGGTACTCTATGGCAGAGTTAGATAAAAAATTAAATGCTGAAGAAAAGAATTTAGTTACCAGACTTAATCATGATATGGAAACTCTTGTTATAAAAGAAAATGGTTTAAATAAAAGGGAAATAAAAAGACTTTCTCAAGATTTACATAAATTTTACAAAACAAATGATTGGAAAGTTCAAGCAGAAAAAACTAAAAGAGAAAACAATATATTAGATGCTATTTTTGCTTTAGATATGGAAAGTAAACAAAAAGCAAAAGACTTTAAATTTATAGCTAATCCATTTCTTTTAGGTAAGATGACTAATATGCTTGGTATGAATTATAAAGAAGGTGCTGTATTAGAAAAAGTAGAGGGCAATCTACCTGCTTTAGTTGAAGCAGTAAGTATTGCTAGAAATTTACCTGATGTTAAAGCTGATGGATTAAGTGGTGTGTTCGGTGATACAATGGTAGACCCAAGAAAAAGCGGTTTAATAAGTGTTTTACAGGAAACTATTGATCATTTAGATAGACAAGAAGGAACATTAAATCCTACACCTTGGGATAATGAATCTGATGCAACAAAATCAAAAGTAGATTTATTGAGGAATGAATATCAAAGTTTAATGCAAATGGTTGAAATACCTCAAGCCCCAGTAGACCCAAGTGTATATTTAGACAGAATCAGACCATAATATATGAGCCTAGAGCAGTTACAAGGGAATATATCTTTATATAAAGCTAACCCTTGGCTTTTTACTGATGACCAAGTTGATGGAATGGAGAGATTTGCTCAAGAATACGATGTTCCATTTAAAAGGTTAATTGAAGTTGAAGAGCAAAAACAAGACAGTTTAATAGAGCAATTCACTTCAGGCGTAGTAGAAGGATTTACTACGTTAGGTTGGGCAGATGACCCAAAAACTGAAGCTGGGATGATAGCTAGTAGTGCAGGTCATTTAATTGGTTTAATGCCTGCAGTAGCAGGAATGATATTTACAGGTGGAGCTACAGGTCTTGCTCGTCTTGGTGCTGGTAGTTCTAGCATTGTTAAAGGAATGGCAAGTGTAGGTAAATTTTTAAATTCTCCTACTGCAAAATCAATTCCTATGAGAGTAGGTGAGGCTACTTTTGGTAAAATAGTAAGTCCTGCAATTACTAAAGCTGGGGTTAATGTTGGCGATTACATTAAAAAAGGTAGTACTGCTGCAGATATATTAAAAACTTCTACAGAGTTTGGAGTAATGAGCGCTGTAAGCAATATTTGGGAAGGTCCTAAAGATGCTATGGGTGCTGGACTTCAAGGTGCTATTATGGGTGGTGTATTTGGCTCTATTTCTAATTTTGTAAATATGGGCAAATTATTAAACCATAAAAATCCCGCAATTCGTAAAGGCTCTGAAGACTTTTTTTGGAATAGAATTACTAGAGCTAGTATTGGGGGTGGATTATCAGGAGGTATAGCTGCCGCTCAAGATGCTCCTACGTCAGTAGTATTATATGAAACATTACTTGGTGGGTTTTTTGACTACAGACAATCCAATTCTAAAATAAGAGCTGGACAACAATACATTGACTCTTTTCGCAATAAAGAAAACCAAATATATGGAGATATACATTTAGGTAAAGAAGGGGAAATGCTTAAACAAAGCGAGTTTCAATTACTTGATCCCTTATCTCAAGATTACGTTAAAAGACATTATGTTAATCATATAGGCGAACTTTATGAAAGAAGAATAGGTCAATTAGAATTATTCTCAGAGTCAGCTAAAGAAGCTACCGAAGTATCTAACGCTTCAGTTCATTTAAAAGAAATGAAAGATAGGCTTGATATTCAACGTCAAGTAAAAGAAGCAGAATTAAAGTCCAAAAATGAGTTTAAAGATTTATCTGCTGAAGATGAAGCTTATGCAAAATTTTTAGCTTTAGAACAACAAGATTTAGAAATACAAAGTGCTAAAGAAGTTGGGTTAATGCAAGAAGTAGTTCAATATTTAATTCCAGACCTTTCACCAAGAGCAGATGCAAGACTTAAAAGATTGCAAGAGCAAGTTGAGTCTTTAGAAAAAGAAAAAGCTAACGTTGAAGGAGATGAGCTATTAGCTATAGAAGAATCTCAAAGAGAAAAAATATCTGAGATAAATAAAATCAATAAAGAATTATTAAGTCAAGATGCAGAACAAGAAGCACCTAAAGACATTAGTGAAGAAGGACAAAGTGTTCTTGATAGAATGACTGATGCAGATAAAGAAGAGGCTTCTAAAGGTAATATTAAAAAGATAGTTGATATAATACGTGGCGATTCTGATATTAAAAAAGATATGAAAGAAGAGAGAGATTTAGCTAGAATGGAAAATCCAGATGCTCAAGCTGAATTAGAAACTCCTTCAAATATCAGAGAATTTATGTATGATGTACAAGACCATTTAGGAGGTAAAGAAGATGCCAATTCTATTTTAACTAAAATAGTTGATATTTATAACGAAGGAGTAAAAAATAAAAAAGACAAGCCTTTTACTCTTGAAACTTTTTTAGAAAATGTTGAAAAACAAGCTCCTGATTATGTACCTACTCCGCAATTAAAAAGAAATATGACTCAACTTTTTAACAGACTAAATGTTGAAGAGAAATATGAGTGGGTTTCTTTTGATAGTGGAAAAGGCACAATAGGCTTTAATGATTTATATGATGCCAACATGAATCGTAAAGTCGTTAGTAAGCCTCCAAGTTCTGATGAAGTTCATTTTAGAAATACTGGAGAATTTCCATCTAACTTTAAAGTACTTGAGTTTAAAGACCACGAGATATATGACCAAATTTTAAAACCATACGATAAAAAATATAATCCTGAAACAGATGCTTATGATGATGCAATGCAAGGTGTTGATTGGCTTACATTATCTAGAAATTTGGCTAGATCAGATAGGTATTTAAAAATACCCAAAGGAGATACAGGCGTTGAAAGAATTTATCCATTTCATCCTAATATTCGTGATTTAAGCGGTGTTTCTTTAGATAGGGCATATAAAACTTATTTAAAAACAATGACTGCAATTGATAAAGAAGCTAAGGCTTTTATTGATTATGATATGAAAGAAACGCTTAAATCGTATGGAAAACTAAGTAAAGGTGAGAAAGATGTAGCTGAAAGATTGTATAAAAAATCTCTTTTATCAAATTTTCTATATGAGCCTAACTCTCAATTTCCTAACGTACTAAAACGTGTTAAATATGAACCTATTGTAGCTAGTGAGTCTATTCCTCAATTTACAGATACAAAGAAATTTGCAGGGGTAGTTCCTGAAGATGGTACAATAGAACTTATTTTACAAGATGGTATGCCAAATGGCAAGCATACTACAAATACTGAAGGTATAAAGCACGAGCACTATTGGGAAAGAAGAGGAAAAAAAGGAACGCCTCCAGAATCAGTACCATATCCTAGTGAAATAGATGGTTATATGACGGTACATAGTGCGTTATTTGAAAAGATATTAGAATATAATGGAATGGATAGCGAAACATTTTCAAGGTTAAAACCTACTATTGCTGCTTATGTAGATGGTCAATTATTTATTCTTAAAGGGGGAATACATACACCTCAAGCAGAATTTGACAATGCTATGGGTGCTACTAATAGAGCAATTGTAACTATGGATGCTGCTAAAGTAGTTCCCAAAGGTTCTGAAGTTTACAATGGTTTTTCTCGTACTAATAAAAAGAATGAAAACATATTTGAGTTTAGACAAAGAGGAACTAAAAATGCAGTTCCTACTGAAAAACTAAAGCCAGTAAAAATAAACCTATCTGATTTAAGAATTAATTATGGTGTAGTAGAGAACGATAAAGCGTTAAAAAGACAAACAATTAAAAAACAGTTTCATGTTTTATTAAACGAACTACAAGTACCAAGAGAAGCTTTTGATGCTTTTATGGAAGATACTTTTATGCCCACAATCCGTGGTGATGAAAATATGAATAAAGTAGTTCAAGATTTATCAGCTAATCCAGATGGAGAAATACCAAGAAGTTTTGATATACGCAAAATAGGAGATGCTCAATTTATAGAAATTGTAAATAATCCTGAACATCGTTTGTATAGAGATTTACTTGCTGATATGGTAAAAGAAACTGCATATAAAGAACTTGGCGATTCATTTGGAGAGGAAGATCATTTAATTGAACTAAGTGATTATACTAATAGACTACAAAGTTGGGCTAAATACAGCAATTTTGACCCCATAGTAGCTATGGCTGAACCCGATATGTATGATGCTATGATATTGCGTTATAGAAAACAAAAATTTATGTACCCAGAGTGGAAATATTCAGCTTCTGCTTGGGTAGCTGGTAATGACCCTGTAACTAAATTAAGACATGGGGCGGTTAAAAAAGACCATTTTAAACTTGGACATTCTTATAAAAAAATGCCTATTAAATGGGGTATTAATTCAACAAAAAAATTAATTAATGGGTCTAATATTAATAAAAATGTTAGAGAAACAACACTTGGTGAAGCTTGGGATTTGTATAATAACCCTAAAACAACTAAAAAAGAAAAAGAAGTGTTAAAAGATATGCTTGAAATGGCTTTTATGCGAGTTCCTTCAGGCGCAGTAAGTGGTACTAGAATCCTCCAATTTGACGGTTTCATTGAGAATACTGGTACTAGGTCAAATGGTAAGAATTTTGCAGACCACGGGGTATATATGCACCCTAAAGACCACTTTTATATTGATGGAGCTGATGTAGATGGTGATAAGGTATTTTTCTATCAAGGTTTAAACACAGATTTTAAAAAAGCAATTAAAGCAAACAAAGATGAGCTATCAATTAAGCAAGATGGCTTACTTCAAAAATTAGCAAGTAAAGACCCTAATAAAAATGCTGAGTTTAAATCTGACTTTCCAAAAGGTAAAGAAGGCGAAATGCTTAAAAGAATGTGCTCTAGTCCTATCGGTCAGTATTTACCTGGAGCTTTGCGTAAAGTTGGTAAAGCATCTTACAATGGTAAGCAAGGCATGGGTGCAGTAGTTAATGCTAAAACGCTATTAAACTATATTACTGCTGATGTAATAAATCGTGGTAATGGAAAAGTAGACCTAGATGTATATACTAATGGTCAAAAAGATGGAAAAATAGTTTTAGAAACAGATTTACAAAAATTAAATGACCCAGACCAAGGATATAGAGCTTGGGCAGTTGAAGCTGGACAAAGAACTGCAGATAGTGCAGAATATTGGAATATGATTGGCTTTGATGAAATGAGAGATTTACTTGTTCGCAAAGCTTTTAGAAACGCATATTATGAAAATGCTAATGGAGATAGAGAAGATATAGCATTTAGAGATTTACAAAATACTATGTATGGTGATTTATACAATGTAAATCAAAAATTATATGGTAAAAATTATCGAACTGGCAGAGCATGGAAAACCTTTGAAGTTCAAGAAGCTATGGAGTCAGCACGTAATGCTGATTATAGAATGAACTCTCTTCTTTATTTAGCAAAAGAAATGTCTCACAATAAGTTTGATCTTAAATATGAAAGTGGCAATAAACAATGGAGACAACTTGTAAATGATTTTAATGACTGGGTAAAAACAGACCCAAATGTTTTACGAAATATAGACCGTAAAAAATTAATTATAACTCCTCAATATTTTAAAATTGATTATGAAAAAGCTTATGATAGAATTGATGATTTTTATCAAAGAGGTGAAAATGCTGATTTGCAAAAAAGTCAAGTAAATCTAGAATATTTAAAAAATGCTGGATTAAGGATTCAGGGAGGTAGAGATGTTGATTTTGTTAAAGGCGCTAACAATAAATATGGTAGATATGTAGATAAAGAATCTAGAGAAACTATATTAGATGAAAGATTAAAGCTTTTATTTGATAAAATGAGAAAAGAAGAAATTATAGCTCCTCATGACAGAGTACTAGAAGCTAAATTAAAATTTAATGATGTAGTAGATATGTTTAGTGCTATTCATGTTGATACAAAAGCTAATGCCTTAATAAAAGCTATGAATGACTCTGGAAATAGTGACGTAGCTTATGATTTTTTAAATAAAATTGCTACAAGGGCTATTAACATAAAGTCTGATTTTAGAAACGCTAGAAGGTCAACTTATAGAAAAAGATTACCATCTAATGTATCAATGAAAGAAAACAATGATACATTAAAAGACACTAAAAAAAGAATATATCAAGAAGCAAAAAATTACGGAATAGAACCAACACTAGCTTTAGATTATTTTTACAACTATACAATGAGTAGTCTGTATAACCAAACTAGGTCACCACAACAAACTAGAAATCAAATTGAAACTTGGTTAACAGCAGAAAAAAAGAAAGCACAAAGACCTAAGGATGAAAAAAATGTAGATAAAAATAAAAAATACATGAATCCAAAGGCTATTGAGTACTGGGAAGGAGTTTTAAATAACTTTAATAAGTGGTATCATAAAACAAGCTTTGCACGATGGCCGCTAGAGAGTAGTGAAATACCTGAGCGTGTTAAAAAAGAATTTATGTCTGGGTTGGCTGGAGCCTACAAAGCGATACGCTCTCCTAATATTAAAACAACAAAACAATTATCAAATGAAATCGCTGATTCAATTCTTCCTGAAAAGATTGAACTCAACGAAGCTAATACTCATATTAAGAAAGCAAGGTCAGCTCAAATAGAACTAGAACGCTTAGTAGACCCCAAGTTTACAAATGTTAGTGAAGGAGATATTGCAAATATTCCTGAGGATATACCTCGTATATTAAAAAGATTAGAAACTGATATAAGAGCATTGCCACCAGAGTTTTCAAGAAGCTTTGAAGAAATGTTTGCAGTATATCAGATGGAAAATAGCCCTACTGGTTTTTCTAGACCTATATCACAAGCCACATATGATGATATAAGAGGTTTTCAGCAGTTTGTAAGGCAGATAAGAGTAGAAGGTGCTGATTCATCTAGAATGAAAAAACTTTATTTTTATATGTTTCCAGAGCGCATTGGAGAAAAGCAATTGTCTTACGATATGTCTCAAATGTATAAGACTCAAGTACCATATATAGATCAAAAAGGTCAACCTCATTTACTTGATGTTAAAGTGCCATTTAGTACGTTTAAATATTTAAATACTTCTTTTGGACACATATATACTATGGAAAACGCTGAAAAAGAGCGTAACCAAGAATATATACAAAGATTTTACAGTTTAAGAGACCAAATACTTGGCTTAGACAATGGTACAACTGAGTTTGCTAAGATACATCGTATTGCAGTAGCTAAAATGTTAAAAATACATGGTGCAGGTAAAGCGGGTGATGAACAATCTAATAAGATTAGACAAGAGTATTATCAAAAGCTATATGATGAGCAACTACCTGAATATGAAGCTTTACAAGGTAAAAAATACACAGTAACTGAAGATGGTAAAAAAGTTACTTATACTACAGACCAATTAATTGATTGGATTGGTGAAAAACATGGTCAGTTTCTTGAAGAGCATTATAGAAAATGGGTTATTGCAGATACAAAAGATGGTAAGAGTATTTGGGAAAATGTAGACGATTTACATCAATATGGTAAATATGATAAGCTAATTGAATTTTTACCATCTGGTAGATTAAATATGAATCGTATCAGAAAATATTTATTAGAACCCGCTGCTCAAGGTGACAAAAACGTCATTTTAGACTTAATAGAAAACACATCTTTATCTAACGAAACAATGTATAGAATACAATATGAAACTATACTAGAAAGGCATATTGCTAATAAAGGCATAGCAAGAGATAGCAATGAAGCTAGAGACATTCGTGAAAAAATGAGAAAGCGTTTTTATAAAGATAAAGATGGGGCAGACCAATGGAGACAAACTGCATTTCAACCTATTGGTTATGTAGGGACAAGTAGAGCTACTAGAAGCAATGCTTTTGAATATTTCCCACAAATGGGGCATATGAATACTCGTAAAAGTAGACGTGAAGTAAGAGAGTTTATTTCTAACCAATTAGATTTATTAACTAGAGAAGTAGATAGTTTAATTGGTGACTTAAAAGAAGGTGTAGATATTAATTATGATAATTATTCTATACGAAAAACTACAATGAATAAAATGCGTGGTGATATTGGTCAATTTATGCGTGGTAAAATTGATGAAAAAACATTAATAGATAGATTTTTAGCTCTTGAGGAAGCTGGGTATGAAACATTTTTAGGTAATAGAGTTAGTGAAGATGGGGGAGCAAGTGAACACGCTTTTAAATGGCTATCTGCAAATCATAATGATTCTTATATAGAAAAATTTAATTTATCAAAACCTGGGTCTGGTAAATCGAGAGGTGAAAATCCAATGCCTGGGTTTTCTTTGGATTTTGATGTAATAGATTCATATTCTAATTCTTGGATTTCTGCTTTTTATAAAAACCTTACTGGAATTTTAGCACATGATAGAATAACTGATTTTGCTATGAAAAACTCTTATAAAAATAAAGAAGATGTCCCTGAGTGGACTAATTTTATGCAAATGTATGCTAGAGATGTTTTAGGTCAACCAAGTACCTTTACTGAAGATATGATAGGTTTAAATAAGCAACAAGTAGATGCATTTAAGCAACGTATTAAAACAATTGAAGCTATGCCTGATGAGCTTATATCTAATGCTGAAATAGATGAATTAGCTTTAAAAAAGAAATTATTAAAACGAAATAAACAACGTAGTAAAATTCGTAAGACTGCATACTATGGACTAAGTGATCAAGTTATGGGTGACTTTTTAGATAAAGTATCTATTAAACTAGGTGGTAAGAATGGACCTAAACTTCCATTTTTAGGCGAATTACCTAAATCGGAAGAAGCTAGAAAATTTGTACTTAGAAAAGCTATCCAAAACTTTGGAGCATTTGAAGCTAAATGGTCATTAATAAGTTTACTATCTCATCCAAAAACTGCAATTGGTAACCTACTAGGTGGTAATACAAATACAATTTCAAATAACGGACTTAGACATTTTATTAAAGCAAAAGATACTGCACATTTATATTCAATATTTAAAGGGGCAAAGTTAAGAGATGGTACTGAAATATCTCCTGATAACGTAAAACAATGGATGAATCGTTTTGCTGAAGAATCAGGTGCATTAGAATCTTTTATTGTTTCTGAAGCATCATTAGAGCGTGGTTTCCGTGGTAAAAAAATGAAGGGATTCTTAAAAGACTATATTGATGAACTTCAAAAAGATTGGAATATGCCTGACCAAACTTTATATGACATCGCTAAAAAGCATGGTATAAACAGAGCAATTGTTGATGGCGGTGCATGGTTTATGCGTAAATCAGAGCGTATGTTAAGAAGAGATTCATTTGTATCTCATTATTTAAATGCTAGAGAAATACTTGAGCAAATAATCCCAGATATGAAACATGATAATCCATTTTTAATAAAATTTGCAGTTAAAGGTGTTGAAGCTACTCAATTCTTATATCACTCTAGTGCTAGACCCGCATTTTCAAGAACTGCAGTTGGAAAGATTATGACAAGATTTATGCCATTTGCTTGGAACTCAATTCGTTTTAGAAGAGTAGCTTGGAATAAAGCTAAAATATCTGGTTTTGATATTAATACTCCTGCAGGTAAAAGATTGCAAAGACAATTGTCAGCTGATATGCTAACATTTGCATTAGCTAATATATTTGTATCTTCAATATTTGATTCAGCTTTACCACCACCTATGAGCTATATGCAAGATACTGCTGATTGGCTATTTGGAGATGAAAAGCAAAGAGAACGTGCATTTTTCAACCAATGGCCGCACCCAGCATTAGCACCATTGTCTACTATTACTGGTCCATCTATGAGATATATACTTGCACCAACAAAAGCTTTAATAAATAATGATTGGGAACCTTTTTTAAATTACCACGCTTGGGCAATGGCACCATTTGGTAGACTTGCTAGAAGCATGGTAAGGACATATGATGTTCCTGAATTATGGGTAGAAGAATTTACAGGATTGCCAATTCACAATTTAGCCAGAAAGAAAAAGAAAGCTGAAAAGAAAAAAGAAGAAGAAAGGTTAGCAGAAGAAAATGTCGAAGTTCCAAACAGCACGCTCTGATAAAACACAAGTTGATTACAATCTTTTGCCTGATGGTAAACCAAATTACAATCAAGGAAGTATATCTCAATATAAACCTAATGTATTTGATAAGATTGGTGACGCTTTGCCTGATACAGGACCAGTTGGTGTTTTAAAAGGATTATATAAAGGAACAGACGACACTTTATTTGGATTACTACCTAGTGGTAAATACGGAGGTACTCCTACTAAAGAAAAAGACCTTGGCAATTTATTATCGTATGTAACAGACCCATATGGGATTGGAAAAAGCGCAAAAATGGCTGTTAGTGGCGTTAAAATTGGAAATAAGACTTATGGTACGCCTATTGGAAAACTTATTGCTAATAGCGTTAGTCCAGTTGGGTACGACAGTAAATGGGGCGCAATAAAAAGAACATTAACTAATAAAGAAGTGTTTAAAGATGCAGTTTTAAAAGATATGCCTCAATATAGAATTACTGATTCCCATTATGGAAATGATAGATTATTTGCTTGGAGGAAAAAATTTGGATTAGGTAAACCAAATAGAGATTATAATAGAATACTTGATCCAGTTGGTGAAATGCAAAATAAAGCAGCTAAAGAAACTCTTTCAGATTTAACTACAAAAATACCAAGTAAGTACCATAAAAAAATAGGTACATACAATGAATTAGTAGAGAAAGTAAATAATTACGAATCTCCTTTAGATAAAATATGGAATAAATTTGGAAAACATACTGAAGATGGTAAAGAATATTTTCATTATAAAAATCCAAGTGATTATTTTGACCAAATAAAAATGACTAATGAAGGGAAAAGTTATCATAATCTTTTTGGAAATTATTCCAAAGTTAAAAAGACAAAGTGGAAAAATAACAAAACTACTTTTAAACATCATTATTATGATGATTGGGATTTTGGTTTAAATAGAAGTCTAGGAGAAACTTTATCAGAAATGAATAAAAATACTGGTCTTGAGCATGGACTATTAAGCAGAATAAAAGGTAACCTTCCAACTATAGCTCAAAGAATTTTAGGTGATGCTCTTACTAGAGATGTTGTTTTTAAAGGAACTGCAAAACAAGTAAAACCATTACCAAGTCCTTTGCCATTTTAAATATAAGCAATCCTTTATTAAATTAAATAAGGGAGAGTAGCCGTAGTGTAGCTTATTTGGCTACTATTAATATGAAATTAGGTATAGTTATCGACAAGCCGAAGTGGTGGAACTGGTAGACACGCAGTCTTGAGGGGGCTGTGGGGGTAACCTCGTGCTAAGTAGCTGTACTGTAGCTTTTATGGTACTGATTTGTACAAAAATGGCAAGAATTATTATACCTCTATTACAGTAGATGGTAAACGCATACAAAAGTCTTTGCGTACTAGTAATAAAAAAGAAGCAAAGATTATTGAGCGAAAACTTAAACGTGAGATTTATCCTCAGCTTGCTAGTGGCAATTATGATGATAGGCCTAACGCTCCAAATGAAAAGACTTTAATTAAAAAGTTTTTAACTACTAAGTCTTTAAAAACCAAACGAACCTACCATTATATATTATATAGTGTAATGCCACAAGCTGACAAGTTTGTTGGAATTGCTGATGCAACTATACAATCTTATAAAAAACATATAAACGCTTTTTACAATTGGTGTAATAAAAATTACAGATGTAATTATAAAACGTATAAAATAAATGAAGTTGATGGTAGGTCTAGAGTTTTTAATAAAAAAGAATTAAATAACATACTTACTAGAACAAGACACATTGTTAATTATAAAAGTAAACTATTAAAAGATTTTAGGCAGTTTGTGAATTTTGCTTATTATACAGGAGCAAGAAGAAACGAACTAATTAATATTATATCTAAAGAAAAAGGATATATGTGGGTAGAAGGTAAATCTGGAAAGCGAATGGTAAAGTTAAACTCTCAGGCAGAGATGCATTATGGTACATGGAATTATACTAATGATGACATTACAAAAGGTTTTAAACTAGAAGTCAGAAGACTTGGAATCAAAGATGCTAGGTTCCATGATCTTCGCAGAACTTTTGGTCTAAACTGCCTTTTGAATGGTGTAGATATATATGACCTAAGTAAGCTATTGGGGCATAAGAGTGTGCGTATAACAGAAAAGCACTATGCTCCATTATTACCTGTACAAGTAAAGGAGTTTAAGATATGACACTAAAAAAGTATCTATATAAAGATAGTAATGGTACTATATACTATAGAAAAATAGTAGGGGGTAGTATTGTAATTATTGACACTAGAACTAAAAGTAAAAAGATTGCCAATAAATTACATCAAGCTTGTGAGTACCAAGCGCAGCACTATACTGAAAGTAATGTTGCTACTATGTTAAACTAACAATTATCACATTTAATTTTAGTAGCTGGGATTCTTTTCCAATCTAAATAATCTACATATTTTTTTCTTGTTGTAGAGTGAATCCCATAACTCCAGTATTGCTTACATGATGGACAAAGAGAGGGAGAATAGCCACTAGATATATTTCTATCAGTAGCTATTCTCTTTTCTTTGCTAACCAATAACAAATCAATCCATTCATCGGATTGTTTACCAAAGTAATATTTTAAGTCATTAATTCTAGCCCAGTTTTTATTTCTATTTTTATCATCTTCAGAAGCCATTTTACCGCCTTTATCATATTAGCTTCCTTTCCCATCTTCATTTTAATATTTCAATTACTCTATTTAAGAGTATCATTAGCATTAATGCTCCCGCCATCCAAATGACAAAAGCTATGCCTAGTATAAATATATTAGCTATCCAAGCAGCTATATCAAATACCAGCATTTTCTATCTTTTTAATTAACTTTTTGCAGTTATCTACAATAAGTGGTTTTAATGTACCAATTGTTTTTAAAAAGATTTTTGTATCTTCAAGAATAACTTCTAATTGCATTATTCTAGCATCTTTATTATCTACTTTCATATAAACACTCATCTTTCTTTTTACATTTATCGCAAGTTTCTTTTGTAATTCCATATTTAGGCATATCATCGTAATGAACTAGTTTTTTCTTGCTACTAAACCAATCATTTTGCCATACTTTTTTACACTTAGTGCAATTTCTTAATGGAAATTTGTGTTGTTTCTTATCTCTTTTTTTGGAGACGATTTTTTTCTGATACTTATCATCCCAATAGTTTAAATACCAAGGTGTTTCCATAATTATTTAATGAGGCTCAGGGCGCCAACCAAGCAAATACTTTCATTTACAACCTCTACTTTAATCCACGACCACCATAGGTCCTTTCTTATTGTTTTAGTTATTAAAATATTTATCTGAGCCTCAATCTTTCTATAAATGTTTCTGTTTAATTATTTCTTGATTTTGATCATATGTTGGCTGACCTAATAATTTCCAGATTTTATCCATTATTAGATGTCCATCATTTGACATTCTATCTCTATCAACTGATTCTAGCTCTCCTAGCAACTTTAATAGTTGTTGAGTTAAATCAGTTTGTATGTTTAAAGCTATTTTTTCCATTAGTCACAATTTCCTGTAGTGCAAGATGCCCCTTGAGCAGCAACAACTTGGTCTTGTGTTACATTACGTTCTGTAGCATTATCTAAATCAAGTATTGCAGTTTGAGCATCTCGAACCACATCTCCAATCTTATTTAATAGATTCCCATCTTTATCTGACTCATACAATGCAGTTTGAATTGTTTCTAGTTCTTCTAAGGTCAATTCAGGTTTAATAAAGTGAGTATTTTTAGTTATCACTTCTGTTTTGGTTTTTATTTCTAACATAACTATCCTTTTAACTTTTTTAATAATGTTAAGAAAACATTTATATCCATAAGAGCGTAAGTATTACCACGGTCTTCTCTGAACGCTACTATATCTGTATGCTCACATTTTAAAAATGAAGCTATCTTTTTTCTGCGCTTTGCTTGAACTGTATATTCTTCTATGGTGCAATCTACTTCTTCATGGAGTCCTAATGATTGCCCATTAGAACCCCATGCACGTACAGCTTTTAAACCAAAGTCTTTAGCTAGGTTTACCACTTCACGCTCAAAAGCGTTGCCCTTTTGTTTACTTGGGCTTGCCATTTAATTTGTACCTTATTTGTATTGTTAGTATTGTTATATAAACGATTGCATCAAGCAATTCTTCTAATGCTTCAAGTCCAAAATCTCTTTTATCACTTATGGATATAGGACCTCCATACCTATCAGCGCCTAATGCCATACGTTCTTTAACTAATTTTAGAATTTCGTCTCTTATATCTATATCTTTTAAGGTAGCCATCTATTCCACCTATGTAATGTGATACTAGCCTCCATTGGACCAATACCTAGTCCAAGATTCATGTGTTCTCCGTCTTTAGTGTGAATGGCTACAAATAGATTAAATATTGTAGCCATTACCACTCTAAGACCGACACCACTTTCATCTTGAATTGTTTGTGCTTTGAATATGTATTTTATCATGATGATATTACGGGGATGTTGTCCTCTTCAAATTTCATTAACGGTTTGTTAAACTTGAACATTATTTTAATGCGATTGCCATTTCTATTCTTCTCACAATAAAGTGATCTTTGCATCTCTGTAGCACTACCATTTATTGATAATACTTTATCTGCTTTTTGAACAACATTAGTTGAACCTTTAGCAGAATGCAGAGTTACAATTCCTTCCATTGCCGCTTGTTTGTTTACATGGTGTACTGCAATTACAATACAATCAAATTGAGTAGCTATTTCTTTAAGACTACCAATGATAGTATTCATGCGCTCAATTTCACCACCATTTGATTTAACAACTACTTCATCAGTAGTATCAACGCAAACAATGTCTGGTTTTTGATAAGCAACCGCTTCTTTTAACTTTTCTATATCAGGAGATACGTGACCAAATTGTATATGATTAAATGCACTATATAGGTCTTCTACATCATCCATTTCCATATGATAGTTCTTAATTTCATCTTGAGTCTTTGAATGAACTATTTGACAAAATCTACCATATGTTAAATGCCAAGAGTTTTCTAAAGATAAATACATTATCTTATGATTCTTTAGCATTGCAGTTAGATTGGATAGAAATGTAGACTTACCCATACCAGTATCACCTAGAAGAATTACTAATTCTCCTGGCATTACCCAAAAGTCTGGGCAATTATAGTAAGTAGCAAAATTAAATGCTTTCTTAGATACTCCATCTTTCATCATATCAACAAATTTATTTGCTAATGTTTTAGTATCTTCAATTGCAAGTGAATAATCTTTACGTTTAAAGTGAATACATTTTGGGTCACAATACTTTGACATGATTTGGTCATCACACCAATAATTGTATCCATTCTCAAATTCACTATCTGTAGTAGATTTAGCTTCTTTGCTATTACCTGACCATTTATTCAATGTATCATATACAATAGGTTTAGGTACTCCGCTTCTTCTTAGCCATGCTGCAAGTCTCATCATTGAATCATTTCTTTCTCCCATAACTGGAGGTTTTGATAAGACTGTTTGCATACAAGTAACAACAGAAGTAGGGTCTATATCGAAATTAGACCTTTTAGTAGATTGCTCGTTTTTAATGACATTAGATGAGAACATTAGATATTGTTGTAAATAATGTTCTGATGGCTGAGGCATAGTGTATTTTGATAAATCAATTTTATCAGGAATGCTACTAGCTTCAGCTAATATTCTCATCATGTCCCAATCATTTAATTCAGATATAGTTAAAGGAACTTTAAATAGTCCACTTTTCTTATTATAACTGAATGGAGCGCGAATTAGCCTTGGACCGTCATAGATTGAATCACAATCTGGAAATACTTTTTCTAGCGTATTTCTTACAAGAGATGGTAAAGTAGTAGAGGCTGTAAAACCAAACACGTTAGCGAGTTCTACATGAAATCCTGTACCACTAAACCATACTTGTATGTGTTCTTCTTGGATTGCGAGGTCAGATAGTAATTCAGTATTTACAAAGTATCTTACATAATCAAGTAATGCATCATCTTCTAAGTCTTTTTTATCAATATCTAAGACAATACTATCCACAAAGTGAACACCTTTAAATCCCACTATTGTTTTATTAACTTTAATATAATGAGCCATTTCATGATCAAAACTATACCAACTATGATACAATTCATGTTTAGCATCTTTTTTGTCAATATAAGCACTAAGTAAACTCTTTTTTACTGCAGTTCCTCTACGAGTAATATGCCCAGAGGCTATTTCTACATACTTTTCTTTAGAATCCAAGAATTTTCTCCATGATGAGTTCCATTGTCAATTAACTTTAATCCAGCATCATTAAGCTTTTGAATTTTATCTGCTCTTAATCCTCTGAATTTTCTTGCTAACGTATCAGCGTTAATTCTTTTTTGATACGTTCTATATATCCATTGTCTAGCATCATCTTGTATGTGATGCGAACCTATTATTTGTTCATTGGGAAGTAAGTTGAGCCACTCAATTATCAAATCCTCCGAGTTCAAAGATTTGCGAGGAGCCAACTTACTTACACCAATTTTATCGAAAGGGAATGACATTAGTTAGGTATGTCTTCCTCAGTTGGTTGGTTATTCCATAGATTACCAAGCTTTTCAGTTGGCTTAGCTTTATAGTCATTTGGAGGACTAGATTGCTTAGCCCATTTCTCACGAAGCCAATCAGCTCCTTGAGCCTCAGTAGCATAATAGAACCAAGTAGACCTCTTAGGATTACCATTAGAGGTTAGTTTATTATTGTGATATTGTAAGATATAACAACTCTTACCAACACAATTATTTCTAAACTCTTCAGTTAAACCTTTTAAGTCAGCTTCTAAGCATTCATTAATATCCATACCAAGTGCTTGTAAGAAAGCTTTTACTTTCCAAGAACCACTCTTTACTTCATTTTGTGGTGTACCCCAATCAACAGAAACACCTTTATCTTTATAATGATTACCATTTACATAGAAATATGTTTTACCATCAAAGTTCTCTGGCTGAGCAGTAACATTAATTGATATATCATGGTATTCACTTTTTGCATTCTGTATTTCAACGATACTTACTTTATTTACAAATACTCCTTCAGGGTATTTATTACTAGAACTACTAGTATTATTATTTTTATAGAAACTATGTTCCATTATATTCCAATCTCCAATTTAGGTTTAAGTGTTTCTAGCTCAAACTTATGTGCTAGTTTGAACTTTGGTGTTTTATTGACAAAGCCTTTATACTCTGTCTTTTTATCTTCAGTTACAGAAGCAGGGAGTTTATTAATCATACCAAGCAATTGTGTTTTATATGTATTTGTAATTGGCTTGTTATTCTTAATGCCTTCTTTAACATCTTCTATAATTACTTGAGCAGCTGTTTCTGATACTTGATCAAACTGCCTATCTTTTATTTCTTTTAGCATAGCTTTATCTTCAGGTGTACAATTCTTATCCCTCATTAATGCATCTAGTTTTCTAGATTGTGCAGGGGTAATCATACCTTCTTTAGGAGCATTGCCTGTAATGTGTTTTTCAACATTGTCTTCCATATCTTTTAGGTCTTCACCAAACCATAATTCGATACCAAATCCAGTAGCCATTGAAACTGCTTTAGCAACACAGCGTCTAATAGCATTTTCTATTTGAGCTGAACTTGGGTCTACAACCGCTTTCATTGTATGGTCACGAATAGCTAATGTTTCAGTATGAGTATGTTCATCACCATCAAAAGTCTCATAATTTAAATCAACTGTTACCATTGCAGTTTGGTTAGGTAATACCATGTAAGGAACTTTTAAAGTGTTCCCAGCTATTTCAATATGATATTCACGAACTTTATATGAGCAATATTGAAAGTTCTTTTTAAGCTTATCCCAAGCTACTGCCCAAGATAGATAATCAGCACTAAATCGCGCATTACCTTTGCTTTCAACGAACTTTTTATATTCTTCATTTCGTAATATCTGATAAGGGTTTTTTTCTTTTTCCATTTATTATCCTTTGTTAGTTAATGGGAGAGACTGACCTCTGCATTTAAACATGACGTTGTTTAAGATTACAAGTGAGGCACAAAGGTCAGTCATTTGCAAGAAGGAAGATTAAGAAGTAGCGTATTTATGAAGGTCTATATGCTTTTCTAATATCTTGTTTGGTTGAGTACTTTTTAAAGCCTCAGTACAAGCATTATATAAAGACCATAGATTATTCTCCTCAAATTCTGGATGAGGAGGTTTTCTCCATAATTTATATGCTTTACTTAATTGTTGTGATTGAAGTATGCCATAGCCACCAAGCCTACCAAGAAATGAATACGCTTTATCGTTGTTCATTGTAACATTTTGCATATTTTCTTTATCTTGCAAGATGTTAGCATACTTATTTTTACTACTATAAATAGTAGATACTAATTTATCCTCTAAGTCTTGAAACACATTTTTAGTATGTGTTCTCATGTACTTAACTGAACCAGTAAATGCTAGGTTATCACACACAAATACTTGTGCGCCTATACACATACCAATAGACATACTTCTATTATGACTAGAACGTAAACCTATGGCATAACCCATATCTTCTGATTCGTTATC
>Ga0070752_1000672_pt1 | contig 26781 bp, 24 predicted proteins | sample VirMetDEL_Aug_30_FD_77440 | JGI IMG/M metagenome (GOLD analysis project Ga0070752, IMG submission 77440) | Aqueous microbial communities from the Delaware River and Bay under freshwater to marine salinity gradient to study organic matter... | ecosystem: Environmental > Aquatic > Marine > Coastal...
AGGGAAGAATTTTTTGAGTGGTTGGAGACTTGCCCGACCCACAAGTGGGAGATCACCCACGAAGAATATGGCCACGTTGTCGTGTCCTTTCCCACAGATGAAGAAGCGGAGGAGAGCGAGTAATGTCAAGTATCTGGTATCTAATGCGTGAGGGCGATGAGAAATTCTTTACCCCATGCACAGGCGATGCAGACGCAATGGAGGCGGCTGCTATGTGGAACGCGGTGGTAGTGCGCCGTGCATCAAAAGAAGAAACAAAAGAGCTAACAGATTATAGCTACGAAGCAGAGAGGAAAGAGAATGTTTGATACAAGCATGACATTGGAGCAGCGACTATCCCGAGCGGTGGTCGCGTGGATGAAACGAGAGCCAGCACTGTCTAACATGCTGATGATTGGCGAGCGGTCTGTGTCTGACAAGATACCTACAGCATGCACCAACGGGCGCGACGAGTGGTATGGCCGTGACTTCATGGGTGCGCTCAACGATCCGCAGATACGCTTTGTCGTAATACATGAGGTGTATCACAAGATGTACAAGCATCCGGTTACTTGGCGTCACTTGGCTAAGATTGACCCGCAGCTTGCAAACATGGCGATGGACTTTGTGATCAACTGGATGATCATGGAAGCTTATGGCAAGGACGGATTTGTCGAGATGCCCGAGAATATATCCTATGGCGATGGGCAGTATTTCCAGAAGTGTTGCTACGATCCGCAGTTCGCTGGGTGGGATACCGCCAAGGTGTTCTGGAAGCTACATAAGAAGTCAGGTGGTGATGATGGAGGTGGTCCGGGCCGGGGGAACGTGGGCACTAACGGTGAAACTGGTTCGGGTAGCTGCCCGAATGGTGATGTGTTCGATGAGATCGACTTCGATGGTGCAGAAGAGTTGACGCGTGAGGAGCAACAGGAGCTAGAACGCGAGATCGACGAGGCCATACGTCAAGGCGCAATGGTCGCTGGCAAGATGGGCAGCGGTGGCAATCGCCACATCGACGAGCTTCTTGAACCCAAGGTTAATTGGCGCGAGGCCATGCGCGAGTGGTACAATGCAACATGTGCGGGGACTGCCAACAGTACGTGGCGTAAGCCTAACAGGCGATACCTAGCAGGTGGGATGTACATGCCCTCGCACTACGATGACACTGTGCTGTTGTTGGGCGAGCATAACGATATGTCTGGATCTATCGGTGACATCGAAGCAAAAATTATGTTGACTGAAGTTGAGAGTATCGTGCAGACTGTAACACCTGAGGAGCTTCATGTGAGCTATTGGGATACTCAAGTGTGTGGGTACGAGAAGTATGAACGTCACGAGTTGGACACCGTTGTTGCACGCACGAACCCCGTGGGTGGTGGTGGCACTGACGTAACATGCGTACCGAAGTATCTCAAAGAACACGGCATCAAGCTAGAGGCATCCATCGTCCTGACAGATGGCTATCTCTGGGGTGAGTGGGGTGAATGGGATCATCCAGTGTTGTGGGTGATTATTGATAACAAACGTGCGAACCCACCATTCGGTTCTGTAATACACGTTAGCAGGAAGGACTTTATAAATGACTAAGAAACACATGAAAATTGCTGAGTTCCACGTGATGTTTGGAGAGCATGGCATGACTTGCGGCATATCATTCGGTGACGAGTTCATTGATCAAGATGATGATCTCAAGTCCACATTGGTGGTGGCGATGCATAGTGCTCTAACAGAGTTCATGGAAGTAGGCATGGTGGTTGATACGCGTGAGGAGTTTATGGAGCGAGCCACTGAAGATGCAGCTAACTTCTTAGATCGTTGCGTCAAGAAGCAAGGGGGGCGGTTACATTGAAACGGTATCGTGTAGAGGTCGTGCAGACCAACGTGTTTTTCGAGGAGGCTGAGAGTGAAACAGAAGCTCGCCGTATTGCCGCCGAAGATCGTATTTGGGATGAAGACCAGAGAGCGCCTGACTACTACGGTGTTCACTTCAACATAGAGGAAGTTACGAGTAGCGAACCTTCAGAGGATTGGCAAGACATAGAGGGGGAGAGCGGGTGCTACTGCGTGATCTGCCATCAAGGCGTCAAGGAAGACTACTACGAAAAAAGTGGTGGTGTGTGTGGTGGGGGTTGTAAGTGGGATGACCCCGTACTTGGCCAATAGAGGAGGAAGCGGAGTGATAGAATATTTTACGATACTGATGCTGACATACAGCATTAGCGGGGAGACGTTACAATCGACAACGTTTTTCCCCAGTGCAGATGCGTGTGGTGACGCGTTACCTGCATACTACGAACCCGTCTATGCGTTCGACAAGAATGCAATCGGGCAATGCAAACAGACAGATGTGCTGTCTTCAACAATAAGGCCAAAGGCCAAACCATCAATCGGGCATGTACCCGAACAGGAAATGGAGAATAACTAATGACTGAACATACATTGGTCCACGAAGCTGGACGGAACCATGATGTCCTCGTGAGCACATATATCACAGATGCTTCCACGCCATCACAACAGACCATTGTCACGATGGAATATGCCAAGCTACTGTGTAGCGAGTTACGTGGCACGTCCTTTAAATTGCGTGACAACAGGTCAGCTTACATCTACCGCGAAGGCGATACCTACGTCATGGGTTGGATCGGGTACGGTGACTATCTTACTGCTAGCACGGCCAAACCGCCCAAGTTTTGCGTGTTCTCGCCGTTCCATGAAAACAACAAGTATCGCTCGGACAAAGTGCAGCACCACATGGTCATGTACGATCTGCGTGACAAGGCTATCAAACGTGCTGCGCAAATGCTGAGAAGTTACACCGTGGAGGAGGGCGCTAGAATATCTAACTACAAAGCCGCTACTTCTATATGTAACGTGCAAGGTGAGGCTGCTTCAGATGTCAGGATATCGGCTAAGAAGTTGGACTTGCAGATAGACTTCAGGCCAAAGGGCCACAGGTTGCTCGGTGAGTTCAAACACATGATAGCGACAGACTATCAGTTCAGCGATCAAAGCATCAAGGAGGGTGTGTTGGATCTACTTAACAAGTTTGACGTGATGCACAAACGTAACGATAAGGTCATACCCGTGCTCTACGTCGAGATGCGCACCAACAAATATGGCGATAAGATGGTCGGCACGGTGAACGTGGCGAACGGGAGAGACTATCACCCGTCTATATCTGACGTGTCAGGTAATGAAGTATATCTCCAAGAGGAGGTGCCCGACTGGATTGTTAACAGGGTATCGACGTTGCAGATCATGCCTAACGATAGCTATGTCGAGGGTGTTGGCTTCAAGCATTGTGACACCGCCTACACAATTCACGTTGACGAAGTAAATCCGTTTTTAGATGCGTGATCCATCAGGTGATACAACATGTAGGGTCATAATAGACCCTACTACTTCATGTATCCGTGTACAATGTTTTGGTAGTTTATCACTTGACAACTATAGCACAGAGTTTTACATGTCACTCAATGACACCCCTAAATGGGTGCAAGACAGGGTTAACTCGCTATCTGTGTTAGAGCCAAATCCTCTGGACGAAATTGACGGTGTAGGGTCAAGGCCAGAGGAGAACACGTACTGGGTTATAAAATGAAATCGGGCATGTACCCGAATGACAAGGAGAAGATCATGACACAACATTTTACCAATAAAGAAATCAATGAGCTGTTAACGGCTAGGATTAAGGGCAAGCGCCATGCCGAAATTGCGGCATCACTTGGGCGCACACCTAAAAGCGTACGGGCAAAGGCGTATGCGATGAACAAGATAGCGCCGCTGCCAACTACGCTGGAAGAGCTTGCCGAGAATTTTGATGTTTGGACACAGAAAAATCCGAAGGGGCGTCCTAAAAAGCCATTAAAATCGTTAGATGAAATATTGGATGGTTGGGATGAGGCTGATGAGCCAGCAAAGAAGGCAACAGTACAAGCGTTTAAAGATCCCAACCTAACTGATGAGGAGGTTGTGCAAGTATTTAAAAAGCCCCCCACAGGAAAGATACGGGCCAAACCAAAATACTATTTACGCAACGCGTCATATGGGCAAAAGGAAGATGTTAAAAAGTTAGGCGCACGTTGGGATGGTATGTGTTGGTTCGTTCCTGATAACTTGACAGGTGAGGCGCGTGGGAAGTTGATATCGCATTATGGTCCTGTGCACTATGGTAACCACTCGCGTAAGGGTAAGGGTCAGTGGGAAACTTTTACTTTTGCAGATAACGTGTCACCCAACGCTACTACCAATTCTCGTGGTAATATAGCTCCAGCAGCCAAGACGAAGGCTAAGACAAAACCTGTTAAGACTAAGAGCCAACAGCCAGCCGTCAAAACCACTGATACTTACAACACTGCTGTAGGTTATAACTCTGCCGCCACTGCGCATAACTATTTCGTCATCCGTATACCCAAGGTTTACGTGTGGGTTGTCATAACAGCTTCACTGATGGCCGCTGCGTGGTACGTGGGCAAAACTTACTAGGAGGTAACTCTATGACTATTACTGCTGTCTATAAAGACGGGAAGGAACAGGCGAAGTGTGTCTGCAAAGAATGCGAAGACCACGGCGTAAAACCGAATGAGGTTTTTGTAACGTGCATGCACGGGGATCGTAAAGCCAAGCCCGAGTTCCAAAACAATAAAACGATTATCCAGAAGCTACATAAGCTGGGCTGGAAAATATACCCAAAGGGTGTCGTGTGTGATGTATGCATGACAAAGCGGAAGGAGAAAAAAGTGACTAAAACTAACGTAACTAAAATCGAACCAAACCGTCAACCGTCACGCGAACAGAAGCGTGATATCATGTTAATGCTGCAAGATGTATATAGCATTGATAAACAGTGCTACACAAAATCCGAAACGGATAAGACTGTAGCTGACGCATTAGAGAATGGCATAATGTGGGGTTGGGTCAAAGCAATACGCGAAGATATGTTTGGCCCCGATGGTAATGAGGATGATCAGTTAAGTGTGGGTGAAGCGCATCTGTGGATTGATCGCACCGATACGCACATCGCTGATCTTGAAACGAAGATAAAAAGTTTCGAGAAACAAGTAGCTGACATGAACCGCACTCTGGCAAACATTCAAGCATGCCGTAAAGAAGTTAAGGGGTTCCTTGACACAATACAAAAGTTGGCGAAGTAATGACCCCAGAGGCAAAGGTAAAAAAGAAAGTGGTTGCGCATCTAAAAGACTTAGGTGCGTACTACTTCTACCCAGTTACAGGTGGGTATGGTCGTAGCGGTGTGCCTGACATAATAGCGTGTATGGATGGCAAGTTCATAGGGATCGAATGCAAGGCTGGCAAGAATAAGCCAACGCCATTGCAGGAGAAAAATTTAAACGAAATAATAGCTGCAGGGGGCGTTGCGCTGGTTGTCAGCGAAACCAATATGGATCTCGCCTTCAGCATGCTTAATGACTTGCGGGGCAAATAACTTTGAAAATACCGCATCGAAAGGAGTATGAGCCGTTCTACCGTGATTGCTGGTTAAAGCAGATCAAACAGGATAAAACGGATAACCCGCGCTTGGAGACACGTAATCGCTACATGGAGAATGGCGCTAAATCAAAAGAAAATGGTAAGCTGGGCGGGAGGCCACGTAAGGAACCCGTTAACAACTTACCCCTAACCAAAGACGCCGAGGTGCTCAACCGCATGTTACAACGCAAGATGACTGTGACAGATGCAGCGGATATAATGGGCAAGAGTAAGAAGTGGGCGTTCAACATGAAAAAGAAATTTGGTTTGCCTCGTAAGGTAGACTGAACAAGTTACCACCCGTGACTGTGAGGGTGGGGAGGTAGAGCCGTGAGAGACCTCTGTTCATGAAATATCCACGGCAGTGAGGGGTGGTCATCCTTTCGCCCGTTACGCTAGGGAGTTACCAGTCTGGCGTTTCGGATGTACTTCAGGCCATTGACCTCATACTGGTTCGCAGGGTGACTTTCTCCATTGGTTGCCCTGCGATACCAGATCCCAAAAACGTAATCGGGTAGGTGCCCGAATGGAAACTAGGAGAACGACATGACTAAGAAGCAAGAAAAGATTTGGGCCTACAGAGTTAAGCACCCCAAGGCAAAAATAATAGACATCGCCAAGGGCACAGGAACGTCCTACGGGTATGTGTGGAAGTTGATGCAGAAGATCGGAACCCCACAAGAAGTTTTGGATGCACCGAAGGAGTTGCACATAGACGACACCGACTATGCAGCGGAAGCGGAAGCGGATGCTAAATACTTTGCTGAGTTGGAAGCGAAGCGCGAGGCCACAGGGGAAACCTCCAACGATTTTAACGTTGAGGATTTGTTTGACTTTGATGAGGAGGGTGGCAAAGAGATTGTTCCACGTGAAACAAACAAACGCTCTAGCATATTATCGGCAGCGGATCAGCTTATCAACGGTGAGCGCCACGAAGAGTACGGGGATGCCTCCGATAGCTTTGAGCGCATCGCTGGGTATTGGAACGCGCATCTGGGGCTAAACAATTTCATATCCCCACGTGATGTCGCTGCCATGATGGTGCTGTTGAAGATATCCCGCTTGCATGGGGATGGCCCGAAGGATGTTGACACGTATATCGACATTTGTGGGTATGCGGCTATTGGTGGCGAGATCGCGGGTAGCGATTAATGAAGCTAATAACTCTGGACTTTGAAACGTTCTATGACAGGGATTATTCCCTGTCTAAACTCACCACTGAAAACTACGTTCGCCACCGTGACTTTGAAGTTATTGGAGTTGCGGTAAAGCAGTGGGATGAAAAAACTGAGTGGGTCAGCGGCACGCATGATCAGATCAAAGATTACCTGATGGGTTATGACTGGTCTGATAAGATGGTGCTGGCTCACAACACTATGTTCGACGGTGCGATACTGAACTGGAGCTTTGGTATCACACCCAAGATATACGCTGATACGTTATGCATGGCACGTGCGCTGCACGGAACCGAGAGCAGTGTATCGCTTGCAAACCTCGCAAAAGCCTATGGCCTACAAGACAAAGGTGACGAAGTTATACGTGCTATGGGCAAGCGTAGGGTGGACTTCACGGAAGAAGAGTTAGCTCGTTATGGAGACTACTGTGTCACAGACGTAGACATAACTCACGAACTGTTCATGCGTATGATAAATGACTTCCCCCGCAAAGAGTTGAAGCTGATAGACCTGACGTTGCGCATGTTCGTTGAACCGATGGTGGATTTGGATGCGGGTCTTCTTGAGTTGCACCTTGCCGAAATCAAAGATCGCAAAGACAAACTACTCGCCGATGCAAACATCGAAAAAGAAGAACTTATGTCCAACCCCAAGTTTGCTGTGGTGCTTGAGGGGTTAGGTGTAACACCGCCAAAAAAGATAAGCCCAACCACAGGTAAGGAAACATTCGCGTTCGCCAAGTCAGATGAAGCGTTCAAAGCATTACAAGAGCATGAGGATGATCGGGTGCAAGCACTGGTCGCTGCTCGGTTAGGTACGAAGTCTACGCTTGAGGAAACACGCACACAGCGGTTTATAGACATCAGCCGTCGTGGGATTCTGCCCGTACCTGTGAGGTATTATGCAGCGCATACTGGTCGGTGGGGCGGAGATGATAAGATTAACCTCCAAAACCTGCCAAGTCGTGGTCCTAACGGTAAGAAGTTAAAGCAGAGCATCATAGCACCAGCAGGTCATACACTCATTGATTGTGATAGTTCGCAGATCGAAGCACGCGTGTTGGCGTGGTTGGCAGGGCAGGATGATCTTGTTGATCAGTTCGACAGGGGCGAAGACGTTTATAAATACATGGCGTCAAGCATATATAGCGTGCCAGCAGATGCGGTAAGTAAGGATCAGCGGTTCGTTGGCAAGACCACAATTCTGGGTGCGGGGTATGGCATGGGTGCGCCCAAGTTTCAACACCAGCTTATGACGTTTGGGTTTGATATTGAGTTGAAGGAAGCTCGCCGTATCATACGAGTATACCGTGAAGCCAATGACGCGATTAGTTCACTGTGGCACTCTGCTCAGGACATGTTGAAGGATCTACATAACAAGTCACCTGCAAAGCTAGGACGTGCCGGGGTGCTCCGCATAGACGTGGATAAGACTGCTATAATACTACCCTCTGGTTTGCCAATGTATTACCACGGGCTGTTCGCAGAGATAGAAGACAACCGCCCACAATATTATTATAAAACACGCCGAGGCCCAAACAAAATTTATGGTGGGAAGGTCGTAGAGAATGTGTGTCAAGCCGTTGCACGTTGTATCATAGGTGAGCAGATGTTACGTATTGCCAAGAAGTACAAAGTTGTGCTAACTGTACATGACAGTATTGTGGCCTGTGTAAAAGATGAAGAGGTGGCCGAGGCGCAAGCATATGTAGAAGAATGTATGCGTTGGAAACCAGACTGGGCAGATGGTCTGCCAATAAACTGTGAGAGTGGCACAGGTAAATCATATGGAGATTGTGAATAGTGGTTAACGTAGCACCGTGGTCGTTCAGCAAGATCAAATCTTTTGAGCAATGCCCTAAGCAATTCTATCACGAGAAGATCCTGAAAGAATATCCATTCGTGCCAACGCAAGCCACCATTTACGGTAATGCGTTTCACAAAGCAGCGGAGCTATACATCAAAGATGGCACGGCTCTGCCTGACGAGTTCCAGTTCGCACAAGAGTTTTTAGATAAGTTGGCAGACAAGCGCGGTGTGAAGTTTTGTGAACGTAAGATGGGTATAACCGAGGATCTCAAAGCCTGTAGTTTCTACGACAAACGGGTCTGGTTCCGTGGCATAGCTGACCTTCTTATCGTTGACGTGTTAGGCGATGTTGCATGGATAGTGGACTACAAAACATCCAAGTCATCCAAGTACGCAGACAAAGGGCAGTTGGAGCTAATGGCACTGGCTGCATTTGCGCACTTCCCAGAAATAAAAAAGGTACGCGCTGGCTTAGTTTTTGTGCTAGTAAATGATTTAGTAAACCACACGTACACCGAACATGACAAAGGCGATCTGTGGGAAAAGTGGATAGGAAAGTTCAATAACATGAAAGAAGCCGCAGGAGCTGACACGTGGAACGCCCGCCCTAACGGATTATGTCGTCGCCATTGTCCTGTTGTGGAGTGCATACATAATGGAGCTAACTCATAATGCCATACAAAAATCCTAAAGACCGCAAGAAACAAGTTAACGCCCCCGTTGGGAGTGCAACCTTTGAACGCCGTATGGAGCGTCAACGTGCACGCCGTAAGATGGATCGGGAAGGTGTGGATAAAAATAAAAACGGAAAAGCTGATAAACGTGAAGGCAAAGATATCAGCCACAAAAAAGCTCTTAGCAAAGGTGGTTCTAATAAAGACGGTGTGAAGATCGAAAGCCGCAGCAAGAACCGCGCTCGGAACTACAAAAAGAAAAAATAGGAGAACCCATGAAGATAGTAGATGGTCGTGCGCTGCTTTTGAAGCTGCGTAATCCAAATCGTGTCACCTCAGTTATCCCTCAAAGCAAACAGGTGGACACCAATGAAGTGCTTGTGAAGTGGGGGATTGATGAAGCACATAAGCTACGCAACTTGGGTGTACGTGCGCCATCACCTATAGATACTCAGTATAACTGGACAGGTGCATACACCCCATTTGACCACCAGAAGAAGACTTCTTCCTTCTTCACAATGAACAAGCGTGGCTTCTGCTTCAACGAGCAGGGCACGGGTAAAACAGCCAGTGCAATATGGTCGGCTGACTTCCTGATGAACAAAGGTAAGATCAGCCGCGTTCTTGTCATATGCCCCCTGTCAATCATGGACAGCGCATGGAGGGCAGATTTGGCTACCTTTGCACCGCATCGTACAGTGGATGTGGCCTATGGCAGTTTAAAGAAACGTGCCAAGATAATTAACCAAGGTGCCGAGTTTGTCATAATAAACTATGACGGTGTGGATATCGTGCTGGACGAAGTGCGCAACGGTGGGTTTGATCTGGTAATTGTGGACGAGGCTACTCACTACAAAAACCCGCAGACAAAACGTTGGAAAACTCTACGCAAGATCGTTGATGATAACACGTGGTTGTGGATGATGACGGGTACACCCGCTGCCCAGTCACCGCTGGACGCCTATGGTCTAGCCAAGTTGATAAATCCCGATGCAGTGCCACGGTTCTTTAGTTCGTTTCGTGACATGGTAATGCAGCAGTTATCTCAGTTTCGCTGGATGCCAAAGGAAAACGCATCCGATATAGTATTTAACGCGTTACAGCCAGCTATACGGTTCACCAAAGAAGAATGCCTCGACTTACCAGAGATGACCTACGTTAAACGTAAGGTTGAGTTGACCAAGCAGCAGACAAAATACTATGAGATGCTGCGTAAGCAGTTGGTTATGAAGGTAGGTGATGACGAGATATCCGCTGTAAACGCCGCCGCTACCATGAACAAGTTACTGCAAATATCTGCAGGGGCGGTCTACACTGATGATGGTGGCGCATTAGAGTTCGATATTAAGAACCGCTACAAAGTTCTCAAGGAAGTAATTGACGAGAGCAGCCAGAAGGTGTTGGTGTTCGTACCATTCAAGCATACGATAGATGTCTTGGTGTCGAAGCTACGCGCTGACAAATTAACAGCAGAAGTGATTCGTGGAGACGTACCTGCGCACGCTCGCACCGACATATTTAAACGCTTCCAAAATGACCCTGACCCCAAGATATTGGTGATACAGCCCCAGTCGGCAGCACATGGTGTGACTTTAACTGCAGCGAACACTGTGGTATGGTGGGGTCCGACTTCTTCTTTGGAGACATATGCACAAGCAAATGCACGGGTGCATCGTTCAGGGCAGAAACATCCATGTACCGTTGTTCAGTTACAAGGATCGGGTGTAGAAAAACGCGTGTACTCATTACTTGATAAGAGAATAGACGTACACACAAAAATGATAGATTTGTACAAAGAACTGCTTGACTAGAGTAGTATACATAATTAAATAATACTTTGTACAAGGAGGAGTTAAGATGAGCGACTATTCAGACGCACCCGCTGACAAAATGACCAAGGCGTATATAAAAATACGCAACAAACGTGCAGAGTTAAAAGCGGCATTTACCAAAGAAGATGGGGAGTTGGCACACCAGCTTGACATCTTAAAACGTGCGCTTCTCAGCTATTGTGAAAACAACAAGGTTGAGAGCGTGAGAACCGATGAAGGATTATTCTTTCGTTCACAGCGTACCAAATACTGGACAAGTGATTGGGATGCTATGCACAAGTTTGTTATAGAGCATGCTGTGCCTGAGTTGTTTGATCGTCGTTTAAACCAGACGAACATGAAGCAATTCTTGGAAGAAAATCCTGAGTTAAAACCCGAAGGTTTGAAGATTGACAGCGAGTATGTCATCTCAGTGAGGAAAAAGTAATGACTACACCATTTGTTGCTATTGAAGATTTAGCTAAACATTTAGCCGTATCCGTATCTACTGTACGGGGCTGGGTACGGCAGGGGCATATCCCCGAAAACACTTTTTTGAAGATCAACAACGTATACCGTTTTGACAAACAGGCTGTGTCTGATGCGTTGTTGAAGAAGACCAGCCCAGAACCCGTGCGTTATACCTCGCACGATAACACACAGTACGAGATGGATTTAAATCTCGACGAAGATATATAGGAGAACGATATGGCAGAACCATATGTAATTAAAAATGTAGAAGCACTGTGGCCAAAGTTGGACCGCACCTATGCCTTTGATCAAAAGGTTAACAAGAGCATGCCGTGCGATCCGATGGCACCGAATGCTGAATACTCCATCGAATTGAAGATGGATAGCGAGACCGCCAAAGGGCTGTATATCGCAATGGTCAAAGCCTATACGGCTAACAAAAAGCCAGACTGGCCTGACACACCTTCTAATCCTATGGTCAAGCACGACGATGGCACACGCACCATTAAGTGTATTCTAAAGGGTCAATACAACGGCGAGAAAACACGTAAGCCGTTACAGGTAGACTCCAAGAACAACCCTCTACCGGAGGACTTTCAGTTGACCACGGGCAGCATAATCAACATTGCTGTAACGTTTTACCCTTACAAATACATGTCAAACGAACCAAGTGTTTCTGTGCGTATTCGCCAGTTACAAGTGGTAGAGCTTGCAGATCGTATGGTACGTAGCGCGTTCGGTGCTATCGAAGGTGGTTATGTCCATAACTCAGAGAGTATGTTTACCAGCAACATTGTGGATATGCCTCAAAAGCAAGAACCAGAGGTGGACATGAGTGGTTTTGACGACGGTTCTTCCGACCCAGAACCAGAACCAGTAAAAACTCCTGCTAAAAAAGCAGCGGCTGGCGGTGTAAAAGACACTAATCTAGGTACCATCTTAGATAACTGGGAAGACTAAAAACAAAGCGCGGTCTGACAGGGCCGCGCACCCTCTAACATTGGAAGAGAACCGTGGACACCAAACAATTTTTGGGTTCTGTGTTAGGGAGTGAGGGGAACTACTGCCTGTGGTGCTATAACAGCAATAATAAAACCGATATAAAGCAAGAGTTTTATCCATCCATTGATGAGTTAATACAAAGAGCGGATGAACTCGACGCAGCAGCATACAATGTTTTCTTTGCCCTCGGCACATTTAAAGAACCAGATAACCGTAAACAAATAAACGTTAACCAGATGAAGTCTTTCTTCATCGACTTGGATTGTGGACCTAGTAAAGAATTTATAGACCAACCTACTGCCTTTGAGGAACTGCGTAGGTTCTGTAAGGCTAACAAGTTACCTCGGCCAACGATTGTAAACTCTGGCAACGGGTTGCATGTGTACTGGCCTTTGACTGAAGCCGTAGATGAAAAGACGTGGTTTCCAGTTGCGGAGGGTCTCAAGCAGCTATGTATAAAGCAAGACTTCCCAGCAGATCCCTCGCGTACATCTGATGCTGCTAGTATATTACGTGTACCCAACACGTATAATTATAAGGGGGATGACCCCAAACCAGTTGGGTTACTACATGGATACTTAGCAGAACCAATAGATTTTTCAGAGTTTGAAGATTGTGTTGGCGGTGCGATACCAGTACCCGAGAAGTTTGCTCCCAGCGCCTACCGCGATGCACTCAATGCACAAACGTCTGGCAGTTTTAAACGTTTGTTGGAAAAGACTGACAATGGTCAGGGCTGCGCACAGATCCAATATATTATAGATAATCAGGATAGTGTGTCTTACGACATGTGGCGTGCGGGTCTATCTATCGCTAAAGTATGTGTCGATGGAGACAAGGCAGCACGGGTAATGTCTTCCAACCATCCTGAGTACGATTTCAACGAAACTATGCGCAAAATGATGGACACAGGTGGACCACAATACTGTAGCACCTTTGCCAAACATAACCCCGATGGCTGTGATGGGTGCCCTAATGCGTTAAGTATAACAACCCCCGCACAACTAACTAAAATCGTAGAAGAAGCCCCACCCGAGCCAGAGATACCTCAATACCCTGCACCATACATGCGAGGTAAGAATGGTGGTGTTTATATGCGCACCAAAGATGAAGAGGGTAATCCTATCGAAGTGCCAATCTACCATCATGATTTCTACGTCACGCGTAGGTTGCACGATGTAGAACAGGGAGAAGTGGTGGCGTTTGCTCTGCACCTCCCAAGGGATGGTGTTCGGGAGTTTACAGTTCCTTTGATGGCTATCACTTCACGTGAAGAGTTCCGTAAGAACATGGCCATGAAGGGTATAACAACTTACGGAGAAGACTTGGGGAAGTTGATGAAATACGTACAAACATGGGTGAATGAATTGCAGCAGACAGGCGCAGCTAGTGAAGCACACCAACAGTTCGGTTGGGTTAACGATGACACCATGCAGGAGTTCGTGCTGGGTGATAAACTTATTAAGGCAGACACGGTTGAGTACAACCCACCATCCTCTAAAACGGCTGGGTTTGTAGACGCGTTTAAGCCTATGGGGTCAGCAGATCGTCAACGGGAGATACTCAGCTTTTTCAATGTAGAGGGTCTTGAGTTGCACCAGTTCGTTGTATGCATGGGACTGGGGTCTATACTGATGCCACTGACAGGGCTGTTTAGTTTTGCTGCGCATTTATATGGTGGCTCTGGCGTTGGTAAAACCACTGCACTCTACTGCAATACAGCTATATGGGGTGACCCTCACTTCTTAACTTTAGGGCAACGTGACACACCTAACTCTCGTATGGCACGGGGCGAAGTGTACAAAAACCTATCACTAAACTCCGATGAAATGTCTAACATGACCCCGTTCGTAGCTTCTGATTACGCATATCAATTCGCTGAAGGTAAACAACGTAACAGGTTACAAGGAAGCGCCAACACGGAGCGGTGGCGGGGAAAGCCGTGGAGGATGATGGGTTGTTCGTCAGGCAACATAAGCATCTACGAATTGCTGAGTAAACTCAAAGCTGATCCAGAGGCAGAGATGCAGCGGATATTGGAGTTTACTGTTGATCCAAACCTCAAAGCCATAATCGACAAAGACAAAACCGATGCGCTTTATAGGGATATCCAAACGAACTACGGGCATTTCTCTGTGCCGTATATACAATATGTTATACAGAACCGCGATCAGATAGCGAAACTTTATGCAGGTATAAAGGAGCGGTTGGATAAAGCGGCTAACTTAACAGCGGTCAATCGTTTCTTCTCGGCAGGGTGCACCAACGTGCTCGTGGCGGCTACTATAGGAAACAAGCTAGGCATAGTAGGTTATGATGTGCGCCGTTTGTTTGACTGGATTGTGGTTGAGCTGAAACGTGTAAAGGCTGTGATCAGCGATACTGGGCCAGACACAAACTCTATAATAGCAGACTTCGCTCGGGATAACTGGGGTAGCATACTCAAAATTAAAAGCACTGATGACAATAGGGATGATGTGGTGGATCTTGTAATCCCAGAAAACATGCCAAAGAATAAACTCATTGGGCGCTACGAGACGGATACAAAACTGATGTTTATCCCGATAAAAGAGTTCAAGAAATATCTTGTAGACCAGTACATAAACTATGCGTCTACGGTCAAAAGCCTGAAAGAAGAATTGGGTGCAACTTCAAAAGTGGTTAGAATTACAAAAGGCACGAGCCTTAACTTACCCTCTCAACGCTGCATAGTTGTAAAGATGGAAGGGTTAGATGAAACCACTTAGACTAGATGATTTAGATCCTGATGGGGTGAAAATTATTGTGAAGTGGGATAAGATGGTGGTTGGTGCTTCAGTGTTTATACCCTGCATCAACACAGAAAAGGCAAAAAAACAGCTTAAACGTGTTGCAGCTATGAAACAATATGAAACAACCATTCATATTTGTATCGAAAACGGGCAGTGGGGGGTTCGCATGTGGAGGTTGCTATGATATGTAGTGGTTAACAGCATGGTCCACACTACCTGTTGTTCTCCTCCCTGTCACTGGCCCTCACTTCGGTGGGGGCTATTTTTATGTTAAGTCTTGGAACGCCGCTGCAAGTTCTAACAATGGCCCTCTATAGATAGGACTAATTGTTACACCATGATACATTCCACCAGAGGTGCGCATGTGCTGCTTCAATGACCGCTTTAAGGTATCTGAAGTTATAGATGCTTCTGGGTGACGCGCATTAAATTTCTGTATTTTTCTAAGCGCATCTGCATGCCCCTCTACATCGTTTTCGCGCAGCGTTATATAATAATCCCTGCTTAGTTTTGTGCGAGTATTGTTCACGGCCTTATCTATCTTCTTCATCACACGGGTTTTATCGCTAGTCTGCGTTTCACCCAAAGAACTAATGCCTATAGTCTTGAGTAAATAGTCTGCGCCTGACATATCTCCGTATATCACATCACCCCTACGGCTTTTTACGCCTTCATCACGGGGGTAACGTACTAAACCTTTGTATGCGTTCGCTACTGCAGTCGGCATAATGTTTTCAAACGCACGTTCGTATTTGCCTTCAGCAAAATCTTTATACGCACGTGGCGCACGTTTAATGGTAGAAAGTGCAGGGCCACCAAGATAGAACCCAAGGTTTTCTTCAAACGATGCGCTCGGATTATACTTGTTTTCTTGGATCAATAGACCAGTCAGCGCGGTGCGCGTTGCGGTGTCAAAGCCAGTCGCTGCAACCAACGGGCCTTTGAACCAGCCTTCTCCAATAGTTGTACGCACCATAGTGTCAAAATCTTGTTCATCATCGTCTTCTATAAAAGAATCAAACAGAAGACGCATAGCTCCATAGATCGGTATCCCCGAAACTCCAGAGAAAAACAACGCTGTGCCATGAAGGCCGTATAAAATCTTACGCGCTTCTTTACGCTCTTCTTTTGTTAAATCTTTATCGAACACACGTTTGACTTGCTTGAGCATACTGTAATACATCTGCAGCCCGTAGCTCTTATACATCAGGGCTACACGCCCAACACCTTCACGTGCAAGGCTCGGCCCTGTTTCTAGGTATGCACCACCGTTGGCTTCTTGTGTCATGTATATGGCTTCGGCAGCAGCAGCTTCTTGCATTTCTGCTAGGCTCATGGTCACACTTGGATCGTCTTGGAGCTTCTTCATATGTAGATTGTATGCTGCGATCATTGTGTTCTGACGATTAAACTTCTCCGCATGGTTGAACATATATGCAGATAAGCCTGATACATAATCAGCCAAATTACCAACACTTTTGCGCTTCGCTCTTGATGCTTCATCGAGACCCATGCTCTCGGCTATATACCCCTGACTTATTAGCTGCCCTCTTTCAGACGCATGTTTTACGAGCGGCATGATGTTGATCAACTCTTGCTTCATGGCATCAGACATTTTGGGGTCTGGTTTGATGGATATGTTGCCGTCTAGGTCAATATTGTAGAAGTCACGCAAAGAGTTTTTGGCGTTCATTGTTAAGCTACCCGCCTGCTTGATGGCAGCTATTGTATCTGCGTATCCATATTTACCACCCAGATAAGGCATAACAAATAGGGGTATCTGTGATAGGTTAACCAGAGCAGACGAGACGTTAAACCCGATGGTGTACACGAATGCGAACTGGTTGAGCCTGCGACCTACATCCTCAAAGGATTTATTCTTTGCCCCTTCTCGCGCAAACTTAGCCCTACTCAAAAGCTCTGCCTTGGTATCCTCAAATGCTCTTTCGGATACGCCCTCGGGCTGTTGCTGATCTTCGATCTCTTTTTCAACTGCGCGAATATTGGATGCAGCGCCAAGTTTCTGCGACTGCACGGCAATGTCGTAGCCCTTAGTTCTTAGGGCGTACATGCTATCTTCCTTATAACCGGGTGTGCCTTTACGCTTTTGCAATGACTTAGCAAAGGATGTCTCTGGCAGTGTGGCTACGAACAATCGCATAACCTCTTCAATGGCTTTGCTATCTACCTTTGCCTTGGATAGCGAATTTACAACTTGAAACACAAACGAGGTAGGTGGCGCGTTTTGGTAATCTTCTATAGTCATATCACCCTGTGATTTCTTTGCGTTTTCGTAAAGGGGGTCAGCCTCTACTTCTTTAAACATCGCATCACGTTCTGCCCGTGTTTCAAACATCTCGACGATATATTCCGCACGTTTGTCTGCGGTGTTTTTAACCGCGTAAGATAGTTTGAAGTTGCCCTCACGCACCAATGGGAAATAAACTTCCAATGTGTTGGTCTCAAACAGTTTGTTGTATATGTCTTTCTGCACTTTCTTGGCTATTTCAGGATCACCCGCCTCTTTGCCAAGGGCGTCTATCTCTTTCAATACAATGGACCGAGCGCGTTCGTACTGATCTTTATAGTGATCACGCATTACGGTGTACGCACGTTTACCGTCTGACCCTATAGCTCGCACATTAGCGCGTTGGTCTTCCCAAATATCTAGCAGGGTTTTGTTGGGGTCTGTGCTTTGCTTGTCTTTGTACCGCTTCACAGCTTCCGACTTACTTAGGAATGGGTCTACCTGATAGATGGTAGCGCCGAAGTCTGCGCTGTAGATAAGTTCGTCGAGCTTAGCAACTTTAGCATCGCCCATACGTTTAAATATGCCCCGCACTTCTTCGATAACATTCTTTGTGGTTTCGGTTGCAGTTGTTATTGAACCGCGCTGCTTCAGGATGGCGTTATCTAGGTCAAACCCTAACTTGTTAAACCCATACGCAGACGCAACATCCGCCAAGCCTTGGCTGGCAAGAAGTTTTAAGAACGTCTTACGTGGCGCTGCTTTGGCGTTATTTAAGAAATCAGTGGATTGATACTTAAACTGCTCTCTATCAAAACTTTTGACCAGTTTGCGTTGCACTTCGCCAACCTTCTTAGCGGCTTCTTGTACATCGTTCCTGTCACCCAGCGCGTATTGACCTTCTCCCACGTATTCAGGATCGGGCCTCATAACAGCTTCTAGCAAACCGTTTAACTCATCCCCGGTACGAACCTCTCGTGGTACACCTACTAACGCACGTAGAGCATCTTTAAATCTGCCCAGTAGGGTCTGCTCTTGCCCCTCTATACGCTTAACCAGTATGTTCCTAAACTTCTGATTGGTCATGCTCTCGGATGCAAACTCTGCCAAGCTAGTAAGTCCGTAGTGAGTAGGGATATCAGTGTTATCCTCTTGCAACAAATTCATCGCTTGATTGTAAGTTTTTTCTAGCTGCAGCCTAGCTTTCTTTTCTGCGCCTTTTAATTTACTCTTTGGCTCTGTTGCTACTTTTATTGTTAATGCGTGTGCCACTTCGTGCAGCAATGTGTGAGCGTCTACACCCTGTACGCTGTCTATAAATATTGTTTTTGTGGGTGCATCGTACAGCCCTTGCACGGCTTCACCCGCCTCATTCGTCAGGTTTTTCTTGATTTTTAGGGTAACACCGTACCCTTTTAGAGATGTTTTGAACTTCCGTGCTAGATTACGAACAAATACATCTTTTGTTTTGCTTTCGCTCAACAGGCTAAGCGCACCGTCTAGGTCACCTGCTTTAATAGCGGTTTCAAGATCCACTACAGGAAGCTCATTACCACGTTCTGTCAACAACGTTACATACTTAGCGGCTTTGCGTTGACCGTATAATGTGTCTTCTATTGTTCTGTTGCTTTCTATATTGGCTCTAGCAATATCAGCTTTACGCTTTAACTCTTCCAACACTTTCTTGTCGCTGGCAGCAGAGTTTTTATTAACAAACTTGATTATTTCTTTTGCAACTGCAGGTGCCACTTTTAACTGGTCAGGGCTACTGACTTCGGCATCAACATAGGCATCGGCTATAGCAGCTTCAGGATTTGCATAAGCCTCAAAATACTTCCTAAAGCCTTCTAACTTCTCGCCCTGTTCTAACCGTTCAAATATAGCTTTATTTAACTTGTTAGACAGACGGTTCTCTTCAGATACAGTCCCACCCGTGCCTTCTTTTCTACGGGCTTCTTGTACGACCTCAGACTTTTCACCTTTACGTTTTTCATTCCAACGCTTGCGGATCTTTTGACCAAAGTTTTCTTCGCGTGCTTTTTGAGTTGCGGTGAACCCTTTTACAGCTTTTGGCTTTTCATCAGCTTTGCCAAGCACGTTTAAGTTTCCAAGCTCACGCTCTCTTTGCCCTATTAGCACGCGGCGTTTGGCTTTATCAGTTTCACCTTCAAGTAGTTTTGCGTATTTGCGTGTGATCACATCTCTATTAGCACGCTCAGACTTTGATAGTTCAAAAGGCTTTGTTGGTTTTTGTTGCTTCATAGAGGTGCCACGCCCTATGGCATACACGTCAGACCTTGCAGTAGCTGCAGCGTCTTCAGCTAATGGTCCTGCATCAGTTACGTTCCGTGCTACAAGCACTTGGCCTTTTTTCAACTGTTTTGCACGACGATCAAATTCAGTTTTGTTAAACGTGCGTCCAACTGGAAATTCTATTACCTCGGTAGCATCCACCGTAAAAGGAACCACCTCCCCATCAGGACCACTATAACTCGCGGCTACATCAGGGTTAGTAGAGGCAAACACGTTATACCCGTCACGCGGTGCAAGTTTATCCTTAACGTCTTTACGGTTGAGACCGCGATAGAGGGTAACACTTTTTAAGCCTTGTTCTGGTTTAAACGTAGGTTCGATGCGATCAACTGGTGTGTCCAACGCCTCTTTAACAAAGCTGTAAACATCGGCATCAATTTGTTCTGCATATTCTGGGAACATGTCTTTTAGATTGCGCTTCGCATCTTCGGCGGGTCTAGCTCCTACGTCTTGGACCGCACCTAACTCTATAGCTGTTCTGTCTATCTCTTTAACTGCTTGCACCATTTCAACATCGCCCAAGGCTTCTGCTTCTTTAAGTGCCTCTACAAAATCTTGTCCACCCCACTTTGCGCTAGGGGTTCTTCGATGCGGCAACCCGTTAACGTCTGGGCGGATGCCGTATTTTTGGTCGTAATTTGCAGTAGCGCGTTTATAATAGTTTTCCGCTAGTTTTAATTCTTCGCTCTCATCTTTTAAATCTGAAAGCGTGACAGGCGCACCCGTGAACGGATTATCAGTGCTTTTCATCCACTGCTGTACTTTTGCAGCGGTAGCAAAATCTAGTGTAGTTGGCTTTCTTCCTTTTGCAGGATCAACACGCTTAACATCATACCTGCCACTTCCCATTCCTTCGCCGTCAGATGCTTCAGACTCCTCGGTGCCAGTATCCGGTCGCTGTCCTTCTCCCAAGCCTGATTGATCACCCGAAACGCCTTCTCCAAGTCCTGCATCGTCAGGTGCGGCGGCAGGTGAAACTCCTCCAGTGGGTCCAGCATCAATTTCCTCCACAGTTTTAAAGGTTGGTTTTGCTTCAGTTAACAGCAACGGTTCAGTTCGAGTGATAGGTTCTTGCCCACCGTCTAGTTCACGAGCTTTTTTCCTGCCTATTGCAGCCATTAACTGTTCTTCAAAAGCAGTAAAATCTTCTACTTCTGGTTTTTCTGGGCCTTCACGAAGCGGTGCTTTATCTGCTTCCTCTCGTGCAATCTCATCAAACTTGCGTATTGGGATGGTACGACTTTTTAGTTTTTCTCTGTCAAACGCGATACCGCCCTTTGTTTCAGACGCATCTCTTGCTTCAACACGTGTATCAAGCAGCTCTTGATTAGCTTGTAACGCGCCAAGACCTAATTCGCTTAGATCAACTTCTTGAGGCCGACTAGATACAAATTCTGGGCCTTCTTCCATTTGCTTGTCTCTGGCCTGCACGAATGTACGTGATAGGTTAGACATTTCTCCACGTACAGGTTCTGTTGGACCTTCGTATTCCGCTTCAGGATCTACAACCTTTGCGGCTTCTTCTGCGAGTATTTTTTCTGCTTGTTGAGAAGTTAGACCTTCTATCTCGCCAAGTTGAGTGATTAACTCTGCAGGTAACGCACCGCCTGTCTTTGGTAGTTCTTCCGCTAATAAGGCACGGGCCTCTTCTTCTGCAGTAGTTACTGGTGGGGTAACAGGTCCAGTTTTACGGCTGTTTGTAAACGCGTCCACGAGGAATTGGATGGTAGCTCCTGCACCACCACCGTACAGCGCAGATTCACCCGTACCACCAAACAGGTCACGCTCTGGGTTGTACCCTTGCTCCACAAGGTTTTGCACTATTTCAGATGTAGCTTCCTGTGCACCCTCTGCACCGCCTGTAACGGCTGCACTTGTCACGCGTTGACCTATGGTCTCTACGGTTTCTGGCCCAAGCTGGTCTATCAACTTATTGATTAGCGGCACGTCAACAGAGCGCATGAACCGCCCAAGAGGGGCTACCTCTAATATACCAACAGGTGCGGCTTGACGCACGGCACGGGTACGCTCTTCTTCTGTAGCACCTGCAGCACGGGCACGTTCACTAGCTTCACCTGCGGCAGCACTCACACCTAACAGAGCACCTATACCTGTACCTGCAACAGTGGTGGGGATTGCAGCGGGGGCTAGGGCAGCGGTAGCAGCAATGGGTGCGGCAAACCCAGCGATAGAACCAAAGGTTTGGCCAATTTTGTAAGATATATCGTCTTCGCCACCAGCTTTTGGTGACACTGAATCCGCAATACTTTGTATCCTGCTACGGGCTGCGAGTTCTTTTTTTTCGTCAAGCAGGGTGGCTAAACCTAATGCAGCCATCTCACCTGTACCTACGGCACCAGCTTGAAAACCACGGCGCAGGTTACTCATTATACCCGTGTCTTCTGGCTCAGGCTCAGGTGCTGGAATAGCTGCAGCCGCTGCTCTGCGTTCTTCATCATTCGCTAAATCACGTTGCGCCCGTTCAAACGAAGACACTCTTGTACCTTCACCACGTTTTATCTTGGCGACTAACTCTTCCTGAGAAGCGTCCTTAGTACCTTCTATTTCAAAAACAGAGCCATCTTCAAACGTGAATGTATGTATGCCCATGCGTTTTACTCTTCTGTAAAGCTACTGTCGGTAACGTCGCCTAATGGGGCACCGCCCTGTTCTCCTAACTGACCTTGTACCAACGGAGTTAACTGGTCAAGACGATCTAACATCAGTTTTCCTACACCACCCGGTAGCGCATCACTTGCAAACAGCGCGTTGGCTTTGTTGGTAGCCATACCATTGATAAGAGCGGCATTGTTTCGTTGCGCAGTTTTTTCAGAAATTTGAACATCTATTGCTGCTTTTTTATCTGCATCAGGTTCAAGAGTTTTGCTACTTCTAAGAGCTTCAATTTCTGCGTCTAGCTGCGCTTCTATGCTTGTTACAAATGCGGCTGTAGTTTGTAGAATTGTAGAACTAATACTGCTCCATTCTTCTAACTGCGCTTTGTCTAATGCACGCTGTGCAGCCTGTACACGCGCTGCCTCTGCATTGTTTTCTTTTAACGTCTGTAGTTCTATTTGTGCGGCGTTAGTATCTGCGTTTTTCTCTTGCGTATCCGCGTTTTGCTGTAAAATAGCGGTCCGTTGGTCATCGGTAAGTTGCGAGGCTTCTAGTTTTGCTTGCTCCACTAACGCTGTTAGTTCTGCTTTGCTATAACCCGCTGCTATTTGTTGCGCAGTACGGTTGTTTGCTTGTAACTCACCAAATACTGTAGTGCCTAAACGTAACGCCTCGCCGCCAAGAGTAGCGTCTACACTCATAGCCGTAGTTTCAAGTTCAAACCGTTTAGCCATACGTGCCATCGCATCAGCGTTTTGTTTTGCTTTTGTTGCTTGACTTGCATCAACAGCGCCTTTGGCAAGGCCACCCAGCGTTGTAGTGCCTGCACCGCCCGTAAGAAACTTAGAAAGGCGATCCCTTTGTTGTGATTCTGGGCTGAACAGTTCAGCCTCTTTAGCGCGAGATTCTGCTAACATCTCTGCAAAACGTGCAGCCTTATCGGAACGCCCAAGGATATCGTCAGCCGCTGAAGCCGAACTCTGTAACACGCTAGCTAGACCACCAACACCGCCTCCACCAGCGGAAGGTGCACCACTTGCGAGTTTAAAATTTTGAAGTGCAGCGGGTATGCCAGTAATGTTTTCAGGCGCTCCTTTTTCAGAAGATTGAGCTACGCTTGCTTGTGCAGGGGCGGCTGCATTTGGACTTGGAGGCACAAAAGGTTGATTTGTGCCAAGAGCTACGCTGGGTAGTTCTGGTTGAGCAAACGCATCCGCAGGCATGTCAAACTGACCCCTACTGCTATCTAACGCGTTACCAACGTCAAAACCCGCACCCATTGCTTTAGGATCAGGTAGCATATCTGCTTGTGCTTGAGCGTCTTGCTTTATTTCTAAATCTTTTTTCTCTTGACGTTGAGTTTTTGCGAGATCCAAACCTCTACCCTTGCCCAACCCAGTAAAAAAATCTTTTGCACGAGAAAATCCTGTTGGCGGAGCTAGGTTTTGTTTGATCCGGTTTACAATTTCCGCGTCAGATATATTACGCAAAGAACCGCCAAGTTGTGCACGGTACGCATCAATCTCAGCTTTACTAACACCTTGTGTAGATCCTCCATCTGCGAAAGCTACAATACCACCGCCAGCCATTCGGATTGGACCGCCTTGTTGTGCAGCCTGCATCATACGAGCGTTTGCGACGCCTTGAGCTTGGGGAGGCATTCTACGTTGTGGAGCGGGTGACATACCTGCAAGGCCGGGAAGACCAGCAATACCTGCGGGTTTGCGAGGTTGTGCCTTTGCTAGCTGCTGCATATTTTTCTGCTGCATCTTTTGTTTTTGGTCTAACACGCCTTTTGTACGACCCGCCAAATCACCAAGCGTGCTACTCATCTCTTGTTTTGTTAGTTGTAAGGCTTCTTGTTCGCGCTGCTGTGCTATAGTACCCGGCTGCTGCTGCATCTTTAACTGCATGTCTGCAGCTACGGCTTTCTTTTCAGACGTAAGTTTTTGCAACGCCAACAAATCTAGGAGTTCCTTGTTGGCCCCGTAACGCTGCTGTAGCTTCTGTGGGTTGCCTCTGTAAGCATCCATACGTTGTTCTATTTGTGCGTCTAAACCGCCGTCACCTAGAGCCATTATGTTTTAGCCTCATCTTTTTTGCCGTACAGTATATCGTACAAGTCTGTTAGACCACCTGCTCCAGCTAATGTTTCAGATAGGAAGCTAGGTTTAGAGTAAGAATAATTTTGCGCGGATATTGGCAGGCCACTTAACAAAGACTGCATATACTGCACTTGTTTATATGGAAAATCACGCTCTTCTTCAAACTGCAGCCTGTCTGCGGTAATACCCTCAGATTCTATACCACGTTGTGCAGCACCCGCTTCGGCCTGACGAGCTAGAGCATTTAATCCATATGTATTCGCCGCATCCTGTGCCGTTTGTTGTCGCCCTTGCTCAACATTAAACTGGTTCATAGCCTGTGTGTAAGCGTCTGAGTAACCTTGGCCCGTTATAGCAGATAAGTTTTGAGCTAGATTGCGGTTGGCTTCTGCGTCGAACAGAGCTTGGGCTGAACCTCCATATGCCCCTGCAAATTTATTAGCGTTTTGTGCAGCGGTAATACCCGCTTGACGGCGAGCCTCGTCTAACTGTGGCTGTAAACCTGCCATAAGATACGGGTTCATGTATTGTTGCGCCGTATCAGCCGCAAATGTCTGTGGTGTAAACGCACCCATCTGGCCCGTAGGAACTGTTAAACCGCCAATACCACCAAATGCTACATCCTGTAATTCAGAAGTGCCTGCTGTAAGTGGTCCTGTATAGGCTTGGTAGTCTTGGCTACCTAACGCTTGGCCTCTACCCAACATATCGGTGACATAATCACCTGCCCAACTAGAAAGAGATGACTCGCCGCTAGTTACGGTGCCTGCGGGTGCTGATGTATCTTCTGCCATAACCTACCTCACGCTGGTATGAATTTTTTAGGGTCTATCTCTTTACCCTGTTTCGTATTGCCAGTGCGGGCTTTACGCACACGACGCATCATATCTTCAAGCACTTTAGCACCTGCATCAGAGTTTCCATTGCCCAAATGACTTACTACGTCTGCAGGAATAACAAATTCTCCATCACTAAGCCGCGCTTCCTGTACCCCGTCAATGTTTGCAGGTACTTTATCAGCCATACCATCTGTAGCACCGTCTAGGTACTTACCTTTTTTGAGTGCGGCTATCCCGCCTGCAGCCATTTCTTGTACGGGTTCAGGGATGCCTACTGCTCTTTTGCGCTGCTGCTGCGCAGGGTTTGCTAAGTTCAAAGCGGCTAGCCCTTCAGCTTCTTGTTCTGTTTCCGCACGCAGCGCTGCGTTATCTTCTCCACGAGGGGCGTAGCGCATACCTGAAAAATACCGTTGGCCTCCACTGCCGGGACGGCGATTGGGATCATATGTCTGCGGCACAGCTTGTTGAATTGCTTCGTATTCGGGTATTTTGCCTTGGTAGCCCATACGTTCAGTGCTGCCTTGACCTAAACCACTAAAAGCTAAAAGAGCGCCGCCTCCAAGCGCGCCTGCTAACCTCGTAGCAGGATCTGTTTTCTCATCAAGAAAATCAATGTCAGGAACATCAACCCCAGCTTTACCCATAAGGTCTGTAAACCAACTCATTTTAACTCTCCAAGCATCTTTAGTAGCATATCATTTTCATCCTCGACCTGTCCACCCTGCGCAAAACTACCAAAACCGCTCGTTGGGTTTAACGCTTGTTGAGCAACATTTGCTTGGTTGCCACCAAACGGAGACACATACCGACTAGCTTGCGCACTATCTCGAAATATAGATTTAAAGTCATACGGCGTTATATTACCTACTGGATCAGGCGTGGTGACAGTAACACGTTGTCCACCAATATCTTCAGCTTGTCCTAGTAGTTGCATGAGATTATTTACGTTCTGCTGTTTGGTTTGATCGTCTATTTTTGTATTAAGTTGAGTATTGAGCTGAGTGATTAAGTCTTGTGTTGTCTGCGTGTCTTGCTGCTGCTGTTGGTATAAGCCTGTTGCAGGGGTAAACATAGACGTATCTGCAAGGGTGACATCTTCCTCGCCCTGTAATGCTGTTTCTAACAGGGTTTGGTCATTTATGTCAACGATACCATCTCCGGTGACATCATACTGCGTAATTAACTCTTGGCTGACATTTTCTTGCGCTATGAGATCAATTACAAAGTCTATATCTGTTTGAGTGACATCTCGTGCGGGCTTGCCCACATATTTTGCGATTGTGTCTAACTCATTACCAAGGCTAGCTTCTACGTCACTTATAGCAGTTGTGAAACTTTCCGTTAATTCGTCTTTAGTAGTACCAAGTTCCGCGAGTATATTTGTTTCTGTAGTGCCCAGAGTAGACGCCAGTTCAGCCAGCGCTGTATCTACATCTCCAGCATTCTCGTTTATTAACGCAGTTAAGTCTGTTTCTA
>Ga0070752_1000674_pt1 | contig 26681 bp, 41 predicted proteins | sample VirMetDEL_Aug_30_FD_77440 | JGI IMG/M metagenome (GOLD analysis project Ga0070752, IMG submission 77440) | Aqueous microbial communities from the Delaware River and Bay under freshwater to marine salinity gradient to study organic matter... | ecosystem: Environmental > Aquatic > Marine > Coastal...
ATTTTGAATACCAAAAACAAATTAGAGCTACAGAAGGTTTCAGGAAGTCCAAAAATTTAATGATGTTTGACAGATGGACTGTAGTAGATTATGAACCCAGTATACCAGATTTTGTTCATGAGATAATAAAAAAATATCCATTTGTAAATGTTGAGTTAATAGATAACAAAATTATAGAAATACATTTAAGAAGAAACCCAGATTTTAGTGATGGATGCACAGAGATAATACCAGTTTGGGAAGGTAAAAAAATAAAACATCCTGAAGGATTTATTTTTGTTCCTGATATTACTGACGAAAGGCCTAGGTTGGGATTTTATAAAAGGTATTTTTAATAATGAAAATTCTTATAATAGGGTGTAGCCATTCACAAGGCAGTTACAGACAAATTTCAAAATCAGAAAAAGGTCATCATAGATGGGTTTATGCTAAGGAAGAAATTTTTGATAGTTATGAAAATGCATGGTGGAGTTTTTTAAATTTAAAAAATTATGAAATAGATGTTATTTCAATAGGCGGGGGTGGATATTTAAGCTATTATGAAATAATTACTAGTATGAATTTAGAAGTAATAAGTAAATATTCATACATAATTATACAAGAAACATCAGAACCTAGAATAAGATTTTTAGCATTTAAAAATTTACAAAATTTTAATTATAAATTTTTAAATTTTCAAAAAGATTTCAGTTTGGATAACAAAAAATTGTACGTATGTGAAAATTTTAATGATTTAAATCTATTAGACTTTCATCCTAACACTGCTGGTCAAGAAGTCTTAAAATATGATTATTTTGTGAATTGTCCCAAATTAGCTAATGGTTTGAGTAATTATTACATGTCAGATTTATTTAATAATTTACCAAAACTAGTAGGTAATCTATTAATAGAATATTTAAAGCAATTTGATATAAAAATCTTTGTATGGAAATGGAGCAAGGATTTAAGTAAAAATATAATTTTATATGAAAACAATAAAATTATTAATTTAATGAAAATATACAATTGGACAAATGTCAATATATTGACTAATAAAAACAAAGGTCATAGTACTAAAGAAGGTAATAAAAATATAGGACAAGTCCTTAATAATTTAATTCAGGATTATATATGATGTTGGATTATTCAAAAGTAATAGTAGCATTAGATAACTTTAGTGTGCCAATGGCAGAAGAAATTATGGACAGATGGCGATCACAAGTATATGGTTTTAAGTTAAATCATTTACTATATCCATATGTTGGCAAGTACCATAATAAAATTTTTTGTGATTACAAATTATTTGATATACCTAATACAATGTGTACTGTTATTGAACACTTAATTACTTCAGGTTCTGATATGGTCACAGTACATATGTCAAATAATAAAAAATCTATTGAAACACTAAAACAATATTCACAAGATATAAAATTATTAGGGGTAACTGTATTAACAAGTTGGGATAATGAAGATGTTAACAATGTGTATAATTCTAGTTTAGAATCCTGTTATAATAGATCAATAGATCTTATGGAGGATAACGGATTTTATGGTATGATATGTAGCCCGCAAGACTTATCAGTTATTAAAGACACTTCATTAAAAAAGATTTGTCCAGGTATAAGGTTAACACCAGGTATTGATGATCAAGTTAGAACTTCTTCAGCTGAACAAGCTTTTTCTGCAGGAGCAGATTATTTAGTTATGGGTCGTAGTTTTTTTAATAATAAACAATAAAGGAAAACATGGCTATCTTTTTAAATCATGGAGATAAACAAGATACTACTTTATACATTGGCTGTGATTGTCATGATCCCAGCCATGCTGTTAAACTAACTAAGTTTCATGATGATGATCTTCTAGAAGATACTATCTACCTATCGTACTTACATCAAAACTTAGATTTGCTGGGCAGATTGCGTTTAGCCTGGGATTTAATTTGGAATAATTCTATAGACTATAACGAAATCGTTCTTAAAAGAGAAACTTGGACTGAATTAGCTGATATTTTAAATAAAATAAAAAATCAATAAGTATAAATTTCCTTGACATAAATAATTTATGTGTTAATATAAGGAAATAAGTTGAGTATTTTAAATTTAACTAAAAACGTTGCTTTACCAAAACAAATAGAATTAGGCGTTATTGAGCCCAAAGATAAATTAGAAATTATTTCTTTAATAACATTTCATGAACTTCCTACAAACAAAGATATGATTGCAAGAGCTATTAAGCTTTCAAATATAAGCATAGCACATAATGCAGAAAAAGCCATGATAGGTGGTCCTGAATTTTTTATGTGTACTCTAGAACATGTTTTAATGGAAAATGGTGTAAAACCTTTACACGCATTTGTTAAAAAAGTTGTAAATGAATTTGTGATTGATAATAGGGTAGTTGTGTACAATACATACGAACACATAGGTTGGGTATGAGTAAAGTAGATCATCCAACACATTATAATAGTCATCCTAGTGGTGTAGAAGCTATTGAAATTGTTCAATACATGGGATTTTGCTTGGGCAATGCCTTCAAATATGTATATAGATACCAGCATAAAAACGGTACAGAGGATCTAAAAAAAGCAATTTGGTATCTTAAACACCAGCAGACAGTTATACTCAAACAACATCTTGCGATAACTCATACAGCAACAAGTGATTACCACAAGATTTTATCCGCAGAGCAAAACAAGGATATTGTTAGAGTTTTAGAAATCATTTGGAATGTCTCCTTTCATAACCATAAAAACAGCGAATTACAAAAAGCTGCAGAAATATTAGAAAAATTTATTGACATTACTAACTAAAATGTTATAATTACTAATAGGTAAATTTGCGGCTGTGGTGAAAATGGTAAACACACTGGACTTAAAATCCAGCGGCAGAAATGCTTTGCCGGTTCGATTCCGGCCAGCCGCACCAAACATTTAATAATAAGGAAATAAAATGAAAATTAATTTAAGAAAATCAGCTGCACTACAACTAGAAATTATGAATGTTATGAATAACATTGAAGTTTCTACCAAGCGTTCATATGCAGATATTGATTATGTTGAAACTGATTTTCATGACCATGTTTCTACTTGGAAAAATAATTTAAACAGAAAGTGGCAACTAGTAGATACACTGGAAAATATTCGCAAAGCTACAGCTAAAGCCAACCAGGATTCTGGTGTTAGTGATTTGCTAACAGAAGAAAGAGTAATTACACAAAAAATTAAGTTTTTAACTGAGGTTTTAGAGTACAGGAATACCAGAATGTATACTGTACAGGAAATTACTGATAAATTGAAAAAATATCAGGAAATAAAACCAGACAGTGTACTTGCTTTTAGACAAGAGCAAAGTGTCACATCCAGTTTAATTAGCAAGGAAGAAATTTCAGTTTATGAAACTGAAATTAGAAAGTTAAAAAAGCTACGTCAAAAAACAAACGATCAGATTTTGGAACTTAATGTTTCTACTCTGATTGATTTGTCTGAGAGCGATGTTCGTTTTCTTGAAAAAGAAGAATTGATCTAGTTCTCAGTAAAGTGGAAGAGAGCAGTAGTAGATAACACCACATCTTGAAAAGATGACCTGGTATACAAGCCTCCAAACTACTTAATCCTTTTGTTAACTGGAATAATTAATTGTTTGTTGCTCCAGTTGCTTAGTGCAAGGATGTTGTTAGTTGTTATTTTGTGTGTTGTGTATTGTATATTGTTTTAGTTATTGAAATCGTTCTCCTCCACTCCTCCTTTATTGCTTCCAAAAGTTTTTCTTTATAAATATTATAGTAAATTTAAAACTGTCTTTTCACACAGAAATTCTTTTACACTCATAAAATTATGAAAGGAGAACAGTGTGGATGCTGATATGATTAAACAACTAGTAGACGTAGGTGGAACTATTTTTGCCTTGTGTGCTTGCTTTTGGTATATTAAATACACGTCAGAAAGACATGAAATTGAAAGAAAACTATGGATGGATAAAGATACAGAGTCTGACAAAGCATTACGTGAACTACTGACAGATAGTAATAGAATTTTAGGTGAAATGAGATTGGTATTTAATGAGCATACAATGTTGCTTAAGACACTTTTGGAAAGAAAATAAATGCTTACTTTGCTTGGTAGTTTGTTGGGATTTGCTGGATCTGCAGTTCCCCAAGTCATAGATTTTTTTAAGAACAAAGAAGAAGCTAAAAAGAATATTGAACTTATTAAATTAGAAATAATGGCTAAACAGCGAGGAGTAGAACTGGATATTAAACTCCTTCAAGCCAAGCAAGAGTACGAAGAGCAACAAAGATTAATAGAACATGATATTGCATTAGGACAACAAGGAGGATTTATAAATGCTCTAAGAGCGTTTGTAAGACCATTTATTACATATGTGTTTTTTATTACATTTATTGGTGTAAAAGTTGTTCTAGTTTATAGTGTTTTACAAACAGGCGGAGACATGAAGGAAGCAGTTATGGTTGCTTGGGATGATGAAACTGAAGCTTTATTTGCTGCTGTAATGAGTTTTTGGTTTGGGTCAAGAGCTATGCCTAAACTTAAAATGCGAAATGTGTAAAATAAACTACATATATATTAATAATCTTTTAGGTCAATTAGGATTGGGAGATGTTATATTTCTCCTAAATCAACTAGTAGATTACAAAATAAAAAATTACAAAGACAGTAAAGTTGTGTTTTTTATGTTTGTTTGTCCTTTTAATAACAAAACAGAATGGAAAAAATGTTTACAATTAGATTGTAGAACCAATTTTACATATTGTAAAAATAACGATAAATTTTTAAATGTATTTTTAAATCTTGACAAATCTTATAATATAGATTTTTGTTTGATAGACATTTTTTATAATGAATATATCTATATTCATGATAACACACATGAAAAAATTAATTTATTAGTAAACAAATTTACTGAAAAAAGTAAAATTATTTCGTTTTTAAAAGATAAATTAAAAGAAAAATTACCTATTGATTTTTCAGATTACAATACAAAATTAGAACTAAAAATAGAAAATAATCCATTTAATATAATCCAATTAAAAAACAAATATTCTTTAGATATTACTGGTTTAAGAAATCCTGTTTGGGGAAATGATAAAAACAAACAATATGTTTTTCCTAAAACTATTGAAAGATTAAAATTATTTAATAAGTATAATTCTGAAAATAAAAAACCAAGTTTTATATTAACAAGTAAAGTTTATAGCAATGTAGGACATAACATTATTAATTTTAGTTTGAATTTTATTGATCAAGGAAAATATTTAGATTTTTTAACTGCATTAATTTTTAGATATTTGATAGATGGTTTAGTTATAAAAAACCAAGATAAAATAAAAAATAAGTTTGTATTGATAGAAAAAGATGCAAATCTAAATTTACAAAATATATTTCAAATAATTAAAAATTCTAAATATGTTGTAGGATCTGAAGGTGGGTTAATGAGTTATACTTTACATGCAAATATTCCTTATGTAGTAGTAATACCAGATTTTTATATAAAAGACATTAATGCAGGAAATTTTCATATATTACATTATATTTTTACTTACATTTTTAATAGAGCAATAACGAAAAATGTTTATTTTTGTTCTAGTTTAGACATAAATGAACACTATGATAAATGGTATACATTAATAGAAAGACATTTTGCAAATGAAATAACTTATAAAATTATAAGTTTTGATGAATCATTGCATTATTTTTATAATGACATTTTTTTAAAAAATAGATTTGAAAATATAATTAATTAATAAATATATTAAAATGTACAGGAAGAATATAATGGAAGAGCTACAAAGATTAAAAAAACTTTCAGGTTTACAAGTTTCTGAAGAAGCCACTGATGGTGAAATAGAAAAGAAAGGCAGTGTATCAGGTAGTACTGGTGGTGGAATTACTGTAGATGATATGGTAATTAGTATGGTTACTACAGAAAGCAATGAAAAATCTGAACCTGTTTATGTTTATGTAGATGTACAATATGGCACAGATAGTTACAGTGGATATGCAGGAGACAGAGAAACTCCAGATGAGCCTGCAGGGTATGACATGGACTTAGCTAATTTTAATATTACAAAGGTTGTAAATTATGATCAACAACCTTACCAACCTAGTGAATCAGAATTAGCAGAAATAAATGATTATTTGCCTGAGTTTTTGAGAAGTGAATATGTAATTGATCTAGTAAGACAAGAAATGAGTTATTACGATTGACAAGAAGATATATCTGATTTATTAACTTAATACTTTTAAAACTTTATGGTAGACCTTTGTAACTACTGGTTAAATGCTACTAGAGGTATAAATGTAAAGTTGGCTAATAAGGAAATTAGCCAATTACCATATTATGCTAACCCTCCTTTGTTATGTATAGATGGATTTTCTGTAAGTATTCAAGCAAACTCTTCCGCATATTGTTATCCCAGGGAAGACAATTGCAAATTATATGAAAATGTAGAACTAGGTTATCCTAGTAAATTTGATGATTTAATCTATGAATGGGCTGAAGATGATAGTGCTCCATGTCGCACAGTTTATGGATACGTACCTGTTGACGTAGTAAATAGGTTAATAGAAAAGCATGGGGGATATGACTTAGAACAACTGTTAATTGATAAATTATCTAATGTACTTACTGGTTATAAAGTTTGTTAATACTGTTTTTGCAAAATAAATTCTATTGCAGACTCTGTTAATTTACTTGTTCTGGTCTGATCTTGATTTTTGATATTATAATTAAATGTACGGTCTAATAGTTCCAATTTACATATTTTATATCTATCTAAACTTTTTATTATATCAAGCAAGTTTATAGATTTTGCACACCAAGATTTTTCTTTGTATATAGTGAATGTCCATTTATGATCGCTATTAAATTTACTAGGAAAAAATTCTTGTTCGTATAAATCTTCATCAGGTATCATTACAATCATATATCCACCTGGTTTTAAAACTCTCCACCAATTTTGTAAACCAATATAAGGATCATGTAAGTGTTCTAAACAATGACTGGAATGTACAAAATCATAATAATTATCTGGTACCGATTTTAAATATTGAGCATCTCCATTGTTAACATCCCAAGGAGATACATTAATTAATTTAGGAAAAATGTATGCATAATTTCCTAGGTTGTCACCTCCTGCACCTATATCTATTCCTGTGCCTACAAAATATTTTGTACTAAAGTTAATATCATGTATTCTTCTGTGTATACTTTTACTAGTTTCGTCCATATTCTTTTAGGAATGTTCTTGCCAGGTTAGTGATCCTACTGCATCATCATTATTTGTTGTAGCAATTGCAGCTAAACAAAATATATCACTAACTCCTGCAATAGTTCTACCTAATTGTTGACTGAAGTCTACATCTGTTTGACTCACTGCAATACTACCACCCTTGTTACTACCCACAAAAATACCTTCGTCTATAACAATACCACCTGATAATCCTGTTGCACTTATATCATAATCTACATCACTTAAATTATTTAGACTAGACCAGTTAGGATTAGTTAATGTTGGATTTAATATTAATTGGTACTTGTATGCGGCTTGTTGAAGTCCAAATAAATCAAATTTACTAGGTACTACAACGCTATCTAATCTATTGTTCTTTAGTTTTATGCTTACTAAAGGAGTGTATGTTACATCACTAAGTGCTTTACCTGTTAATGGTGTACTAACAGACCTTGTCCTACTTCTGTTTACATATCCGCCTTCACTTATTACACTACTACATATCTGTTTCATACTGCTAGCAGCACCTGTACTTATTAATTCATATCTAACAGGCAAACTTGCTGTTGTCATATATACACCAGTTTCTGTATTAGCATGATGAAAAATATGACAGGTTATAAATTGACCATTTATTACAAATCCTGTTCGTACACTGCCGACTCCTAACCATTCTATATCACACCAAAAAATTTGTGCTCGATCTTCATTTAAATCTATGCCACTAGGACCTGTTCCATCTAGTTTGTCTACATTCCAAAATGGTTGGGTTATACCAGTATCAACAACTGAACCTGTAATACTACTTCTTTTAACAATTTTTATGTCAGTACCATCTAATTCAAAAAATATACCATTTTCAGCACCGTAATAACCTGCTCTTTTTGTTACGCCTGCTGTAGGAGTTCCCATTGCAAAAGTTGTCAAAGACAATAAACTTTTGCCTGGTTGGTAACTGAATACTGTTTTTGATTGTCGTATAACACTTCCAGCACCTGTGGTGCTCATTTGCATACTGCTTTCATTAAGTAAATGATTTATCGCCCCTGTGCCTGATAATGCAGTGTCCCATTTAAATGGATTGTCATCATAACGTAGGCTACTATCAAACAAAGTATACATATCACTAATTCTTAATCTACCAAAAGCATCTACACTGTTATCCAAATTACCTGTAGAATTATAAGATCCCGGAGCTATTTGTATTGTGCCATCTACTGTAATACTGCCTCCATTATCATCTATACTCACAGGTTCAGGCAGACTATCTACACTCACAGTACCACTTACTGGTTGTATTGCAGGAAAATTATCTATTGTTAAATTTCCAGGTATGTTTACTGTACCACTAATATCAATACCTTCTCCAATACTCACCCTTAATTCAGGTTCTTGGCTGTCGCTATATTGCATAGCTTTGTGTAAGTTTTTTAAATTATTATCATCTGGGTGTGTATACGGCATCTTTAAAATCCTTGTATTTTATCTAAAGTTTCTTGAGTTTTTTCTCTTGCTTCTATTTCTAATGGATTATTCCAGTATCCATATTTTATACTATAGAATGAGTACAATAAAATAAATCCTATCCAAGTATATCTTTCATACTGGTCCATGTGTATTTCTTCATGTATTCTTACATCTTGTCTATCTAATGTTTTTTGGTCTCTGTACCAAGCAGTTTTTTTGCTTATTGTTATAGCATTGAATTTTTTTGGAAAAAATAATGTAAGCCATAGAGGCATTAATTTATGATTTTTCATACATGTGTCGTCCAAGGTCTGTGAGGCAATAAACCACCAGTATTGGAATTGTTTACTACATTATTTCCAACATATTTTGTAGGTAAGCTATCTATATCATATTGATTCCAATATCTATAACCAGCAGTATTAGGAGTTTGTCTTTTAGTTTGTGCTAAATTTAGTTTAGCAATTTGTCTTTGTTCTTTTGTCATTTTTACTCCTTTTTAATATTTATATTAAATAAGTATTGACATCATAAAATATTAATTTATAATAATAATTATTACGCTAACATTTCTTTAACATTTCAAAAGTAAATAGACTAGCATGAAAAAATTATTTTTTATAGCATGTACAGCATTGTTGACCTTGTCGGCTAATGCACAGACAGACAACACCACATACACCCCCGTTACATTTGAAACGGAAGAGCAGTTCGCCGAGCATCTTATAAACAAGACTGTGGAACTTTACACCCCTACCCAAATAATAGACATAGAGTGGAGAGGATTAATGTTACGTAATCACTTTTCTGTCTGCCTAAATTTAAAAGATACTAAAATAAAATTATATGCTCCGTTTTCAGTATTAGAAGAACAGTACGACGGAGCGTTGCTAACACTAGAATTGACTTTTTAAGGAGAAACAATGGATGCAACATTACTCTATACAATAGTAGGTTTTACGTTAGCTAGTTATTCTGTTGTCGCAAATGACAGTGTGCAAACACTTGGCACGTGGATCGCTAGTAACAGTAAAAGATTCCAATGGTACACAATGTGGGCTGCAGCAAGTTCAGTATTGCTGTTTACTCTTTGGTATGGTTGGTACACAAATGCCGGAGATATTTCCTATGGCAGATTAGATAAAATTCCTTATCAACCCGTTCAATGGTATCATGCTGTAGCACCAATGATACTTGTAGCCCTAACTAGGTTTGGTGTACCTGTGAGTACTACATTCCTTGTGCTAAGTGCTTTTGCTAGCACTGTTGTATTAGAGAAAGTGTTGCTAAAATCTGCAATGGGTTATCTAGTTGCTGCGGCTGCTGCATATGTTATATGGCTAGCTGTGAGTAAATATTGGGAAACCAAGGATGATATTCCAGAATCACATGACAAATGGTGGAGGGTTGCACAGTGGTGTACAACCGGTTGGTTATGGTTTACCTGGTTAAGCCATGATATGGCTAATATTGCTGTTTTCCTACCTAGAGAAATTCCTATAGAAACAATGATCATTATAAGCGGAGTTTTTGTTGCAGGTCTTGCATATATGTTCCACGAGCGAGGTGGAAAGATACAAGAAGTAGTTCTAAGTAAAACTAATACCAGTTATGTACGCTCTGCGACACTTGTAGATTTAATCTATTCTTTAATACTTTGGTATTTTAAAGAATATAATAACGTTCCTATGTCAACAACCTGGGTATTCGTAGGTTTGCTGGCAGGACGAGAACTTGCATTTGCTTCAGTAAATGGCAAATACAAGTTTAAAACTGTATTTCCTTTGGTTGGGAGAGACTTTTTCAAAATGATGATTGGACTGGCATTGTCAGTTGTAATTGTCTTGGCTATCCATGGATTTGCTTTCCAAGGATTTGCTAACTTTTAATTATTAAAAGGCACCGTGTTCGAAGCTATAGCTATATACTTAGCAAGCATCGGCATTGGTTGCCTTTGCTTTATATTTTTAATGATTTATTTAGTTTACACAGACTCACACAAATAATAAGAAAACAAATGATTACTTTAATTTTAGGAACTGGTTTAGCAATGTCTGCTTTTACAGGAGCTTGTGCTATTGTTTTTGTAATCTATAAGATGATTACAGAATTACACCATGACTATTGGTGTCATACTGACTGTATAGACCCTGAACTAAGCCATGGCAACGCTGAGCCGCACATTTAATAGGATAATATGTTTACAAACCCTGAATTTATGTTAGCTTTAGGCTTTGCTATTGGTATTATAGCAGGATTGAATATTGCACGTTTTTGTTGGCCAGATGAAGGTGTATGGAGAGGCAAGTTTGCCGAAAAAGAAAAAGAATTGTGGAATAAAGAACGAGATTTAGAAAAAAAACAAAAAGATTTAGAAAATAGTTGACTTTTTTTATCAAGGTGTTATACTATTTGTATTGCAGTTGAACATGCCAGTAAAGAGGTTGCATGACACGAGACCAAAAAATTCAAGAACTAAGAGAAAAAATCCGTAACTGGGATGTTCCCCGTTTGGGTTTTGCAGGTAGAAGGAGACTTGAATTTATTCTTAATGATCTTTTGAATAACTCTAACTGAGAGACAACATGTTTAATTTTAAAGATACCAAGCGATCAAATTCAGCAAGTGATATCTACAATACTGCAGAAGTGTTAGCTCTTGCTTTTGCAGCCCACCGCACTAACAAGGGATATATCAAGAATAGCGAAATACAATATCCTAATACAGATTGTGCAGAAACCATTGTAAAAAGATATGCCAACAAGGAGATTGTAAAATTTCAAATTACAGGAAAGTTTGTTCCCCAAGGTTATATTCATGTTCCTGTAAAAGACTGTGATAGAGAAAATGCTGAAAAAGCAGTAGCACATTTTCATAAATATGCTTTTGGTATTTTGGGAGGAACATTAAATGATTTTCAAAAGAATATTTTGGATATTATTTTTAATGAAAAAGTAGGAAAATATGATTTGGGTTTACTTGCATATGTTCCTGAAATGATTGCTAGAGATGCCAAACAAGATACGTTAGAAGATACGCTGGAAACTGTTTATGCTAATAGTCAACACATTGGTAATGTCAAAGATAAATGGGCTGGTAAAATCACTATATTGAATAGTTTTTTCAGTAATAATTATCAATGCTGGATTTATAGTGCAGGTACAGATGGAAACTTGGTTAGCTTTTTTAATAAAAAAGAGTTAGAGGTTGGAAAAACTTATGATGTCACTGCTAGAATTAAATTCCATGGACAAAACAGAATCAAAAATCATTTCAAGGAAACCACAATCAACTATGTAAAATTTGTTTAATCCTGGTCTATTACATTGGTGAGATAGAATTCTATCTCACTTTGCATTCTGGGATTATATAAATAGTTTACTCTAAACCTTTAAGACTCCAATTTTGGGATTTTTTTCTGGATTTCTTCGTGCCTCGGCTATTTCATAATAACGCAATTTGTTCTCCAAAAGATAAATACTTTTAGATATTTATTAAAGTTTTTTGGTTGCTTGCTAGTTGACTTGGTTACCTCCATCCTCCATCCGCCCAAGTTGATTAGCAGCAACCACCCGCAAAAAAACATTGACATTTTCCTTCCAAGACAGTATAATAATAGCAGTTGTTTAGATTATTAACCTTTTTGCAGGATTGCAAATGACGTTAGCCTACAAGAACGACATAATAGATTTATATGGTAAAACTGCTGCAAGAGTAAGTGGCATGGATACAACATCCAGTAAACTGGCCTACGAGCTTGGTTACATCAAGGCTACTTTAGCAGAGTTTATAACTGATGATCAGGTTGGTCAACTTCTAGAAAGAATTAACTATATTGATCAAAAAGGCGCAAATGGACATAACTGAAATCCGCAAACATGCTATTGAGATGGCACGTAACGCTGACAGTGTTACTGATGACCTTGCTTTGGAATACAAAGTAGAGGTTAGTATGGGTTATGACAAAGTAGTGGGACGTTATATTTTTAATAATGATCCTAATGAAGCTATTTGGCTAGACACAGGCATCACTACTAATGATGCAGAAGCAGAACTACAGATGTTAGAACATTTACGTGACATTCATGAACCAGTAGAACTTCCAGAATACTTTTTCTAAAAAGGAATTATGACTAGTGAACAAATTGCATTAGCTACACAAAAGTTTGTTGAAAAAGGTGGAGAGATTAAATACTATGAAGAAAGACCAACCTATAGTTATAGTGATATTTTAGATGTGATTGAAAGAGTTTGTGAAAAAGCAGCATATACAAAAATGTCTAAAAAAGCAAAAGGAAAGAAAAAATGAAAGTATTTATATCTAATTACAAATACTATATTTCCCCAGGATTTGACATTGCAGATGATCTTTATGAAAAAGGCAAGATAAGTGAAAATCTCAAAAATAAAATTAATAATTTTTTAACAAATTTTTGGGATTGGTTTAATAAAAAATTATGGCAAAAACTAAGAATAGAGTATGTGCATGTTGATAGATTTGATGTTTATAACATGGATAATACTTTAGCTAAAATTATTCATCCCATGCTTTTAGAATTAAAAAATCAAGATACAAGCTATCCTATTTTAGGTAGCGAATATAATGATTGTTTTTCTACTGAATTACAGATTCCTGATGATTTTGACACCGAATTTGATGACAACTTTATCCTTAAACAACGGTGGACCTATGTGCTAGATGAAATGATTTATGCTTTTGGTTTAATTGCAGGAGAAGAATATTACAATTATAAAGATAATGAAGAAATTACAAACAGAATGAATAGAGGATTGGAATATTTTGGTAAGTTTTACACTTGTTTGTGGAACTAAATGTATAAAGTTGTTGAAACAAATTTGGAACAAAAAGTTATAGGAGTCATTGATTTAGATGATATTGAAAAAAATGGCTCCTTGGAGACTTATTGGAATACCAAAATTAAAACTCCTACAAAGAGATTAATGACATTTGATTGGTTAGAGGCTAAACGTGTCTATGATGAATTAGATCTAAAATATCCCAGTAGATTCTTTGAAATAAGAAATTATCCTTAAATACAATAGTAACAGTCAAAGGATTGATATCTGGGAAGTTCCTCTACTAAGTGGGTACGTGCTGTAAGTAATGAGGATGCTATAATTTAAGCCTCTATCTATGTGATATGCGTAAAATTAGCGGAACCCCACTATTTCCAACCTACAACCTATAAAGTTGTATGAAAAAATTTATTTTTTTGTTAGCAAGTGTTTTTGTAGTAAGTTGCGGGTCACCTTCGGGTAGTAAAAATAATTTACAATCTGATGTAGACCAAGAAGATCCTAATGCAATAACAAAACCATACCAACCATATATTCCTGAAGATATTACAGATGAAATTTCCCCTAAAAGATTAGCAGATAACTATAATGTAAATTACCAGAGAAAATGTGATAGATATCAGGATATTTTTATTGGACCTATAAACATCAGAAATGGTGCTTGGGGAGTTGATAAAGTTGATTATTGGTCTTTGTGTGTATATGGAGGAACTTGGAGTAAAGATAGCTACATGGATATAGGATGGCAATGGAATGTAAAATGGGACAGACCTACTGGAGTAACAACATATCCTAGTATTGGTTTTGGATATCATTCCTGGTGCAAAACTACTGAATGCGTAAATTTACCTAAATATTATCTTCCTGAAAAAATTAAAAATATAACTAAGTTGAATGTTGATTATGATGTGAATATTCAAGCTACAGGCACTTGGAATTTATTATTGAATATGTGGATTAGCAGAGAGAACAATCCTAAAACCTGGAAAGCTCCTGATCATATCGCTGATGAAATAGGTTGGTTTTCCGATAACAACAACTGGCCTAGAAATTCTGGTAAATATTTTGGGTTACAGGACTTTGGTATTGATGGAAAATGGCATGTTTATAAACATACAAATCACAAATGTTGGTCAAATAGTAAATGCAAAGACTTTATACAGTTTAGACCACATGTTAAAGATTCTAGCCGTGTTTTGCATATGAAAATATGGCTTGATTATATGTTAGAAAAAGGCTGGATTAATAAAGATCATTATGTAAATAATATAAGGTTAGGTAATGAAACTGTAACTGGAAACGGAATAACCAAAATAAATAGGTTTTATGTGGAATATTAAAAAATGGAAAAGTCAGAAATATCAGAAATTATTCAGGAATTAATAGATTCTCCAGAGATATTTAAACAAAGTATTGAAGTATATAAAAAATTACCTGACGGGCATCCTAACAAGAAAAAATTAGGAACAGCTATAAAAAATGCAAAAGAAGCAGCAATTAAACTAGATGTTTATTTAGAGGATTTGATATGGTCCATGGAAAGCGAAAAGATTCGTGCTTTATACGATTAGAAAATGGATATTTGATTGTAGATCAACAAAAGTTTGCAGTAGATCAACTTAGAGAAGCAAAAGAATTTATACAAAAATTTGACGAGGCAATTTTGGCTTGCGAAGGGGATGAAGAACTGCTACAATTAGAAGAGTTTATAGGTGAAATGGCTAAATTAAGTCCTGAAGCAGATGACAGTGATGTGCAAAGTTTCTATTTAAACTAAAGGTTATATGATTAAAAAATTATGGGTGGAGAAATATCGTCCTAATACATTAAATGGCTATGTGTTTAAAGACGATAGTATGAAGAAAACTATAGAACGCTGGATTACTGAGCAGGATATACCACATATATTACTAAGTGGAGGTCCAGGAACAGGTAAAACCACATTAGCAAAAATTCTAATTACTGAATTAGGAATAAGTGATACAGATGTATTAACTATTAATGCTAGTAGAGAAAATAGTGTTGAAGATATCAGAACAAGAATTACAAGTTTTTGTCAAAGCATTCCCTGGGGTAATTTTAAAATTGTATTACTAGATGAGGCAGACTATTTAAGCTATAATGCACAAGGTGCATTACGTGGAGTAATGGAACAATATGCAAGTGTTGTGAGATTTATTTTAACATGTAATTACAGAAATAAAATTATTCCAGCAGTTCACAGTAGGTGTCAAAGCTTTCATATCAAAAGCTTGGATACCACAGAATTTACTGTCAGGATTGCTGAAATATTAACTGGAGAAAATATTGAATTTGATCTAGATTTACTTGATATTTATGTTAGAGCTTGTTATCCGGATCTTAGAAAAACTATTAATACAGTGCAACTCAATATTCGAAATAATAAACTTACAAAATCTGACAATGAAGAAACTAGTACAGATTATAAAATAAAAATATTAGAAATGTTTAAAACAGGAAAATTGGTAGATGCAAGAAAATTTGCTTGTGCTAATTTACCTGCAGACGAGTATGAAAATTTTTATAAATTTTTGTATCAAAATTTAGAATTTATTACTAAAGATACTGCAAAACAAGACGAAGCAATTCTAGTTATTCGAGATGGGTTGTATAAACATTCATTAATTGCTGATCCTGAAATTAATTTAAGTGCCACAATGATACAATTAACACAATTATAATTTTTATACTTGAAACAAAAATGTATCTAAAGGTTATGAAATATTTTTAGATACATTTTTAAAATAGTCCAAGACCTCAACATGTATTATTTGTACATGTTTAGTATTTCAACCACCGCTGGATGACGCTGAACATCTTCATTACGCATTTGTACATATCCTAATCTATTACTAGGATTGCGTTGTAGAAGATCTATGAAATGTTGTAAACCATTTTCTTCATATCCGCGATCATGTTGTTCTAAATCTCCTGTTATAACAAACTTAGAACCATCGCCTATTCTGGTTAATAGCATTTTCATTTGATTTGATGTTGCATTTTGCATTTCATCAGCAATCACCCAGGCATTCTTAAAAGTTCGTCCTCGCATATAAGCCAAAGGACAAATTTCTATAACACCATCTTGTAGCATGGTGCTTAAATGACGTGGATGATAATATTCTTCAAAAATATCAAATATCGGTTTAGTCCATGGCTCCATTTTTTTATTTAGGTCACCTGGTAAAAAACCATGTTGCTCATCAACGCTAACTGTGGGTCGTGTAAGTACAATTTTTTTATAGCAACCTTTCTGTAAAGCTCTTATCCCTGCGCTACATGCAAATAAAGTTTTTCCGCTGCCAGCTGGGCCAACAGAAATCACCATGTCAGTATCAGGATTGTGTAAAAGTTTATCGTAGATTCGTTGCTGCGGGCTTTTTGGGAAAATAAGGGCGGGTTTTTTCTTTTGTTGATAGATGTCTTTTTCAACAAAAGCTATATCACTATGCAACTCGCTTCTTCTCTCTCTTCGTGCCATAAGACTCCTTTATAATTAAAAAGGTCTTGGACTATTCTTATTTACCGAATATAATAAATACTTTTATTAAAGGGTGTTATTATGGATCAAAAAGCTTTAGATAATTTATATAGAACCCAGAGTAGATTATTTAAAAATAAAAGTGTTTTAGAACTGCTTTTAGAAGTTGAAGGTATCTTTGAGCAACTTGGATTATATGTTTATGATAACTGGATTGAAGGTAAAATCATAGATGGACCAGTTATTAGCAGACACTGGATAGAATTTACATTAATGTATGATCACGATGAAATGCCTGATCCTGACGGTGCTCTACGTTTAACACAATATGATATTCAAATAGAATTTGCAAAAGATCAATATCCTGTTGTTCGTAAAATTGTTAGTCCTGATGATTTAGATCAACGTGTAAGTAATGAAGATTCTCCTAGCAATAATAAACGCAGAGCCAAAATAGATTATAAACCAGTTTGGTTAGTAAGATGCAAATTTCCTAGAAGTTTTGTGGATGATTTTTACAGTGATTATGCTTTTGTAGATGGAGATGAGATTGACATAGAAGATACGGAAGAAGCAGAAGATTTTGACCTGGATACAGTATATGAAAAAAATTAAGTATAATTTATTAAGAGAAGGATTAGAAAAACATGATCTATTAGATCTAGTAGATAATACTATTATAATAGATAAGTTTAAGCCTAAATTTGGTAAAGATAAAGATATTATTGTTACTGCTTTTAGTTGTAAAGCAGAAAAAGCAGCAGACGATTTAAGCGATTTTATAGAAAAAGGAAACTATGAAATACCTTTGCAGGACTGTGAAACCAGTTTTGCTCCTGACACAAATGGAAATTGGTTAGTTTTCATTGAAACAGACAGAACTCGTCAATATCCCAAATTGCTACATAAAATTATACAAGATGTTGAAAGACTAACTGATAAATTAAAATGGAATTTTATACCATTGGGAAAAAAATTACCCATACCTTATAGTGTTGCAAATATTGAAAAACATGTTATACTTAGTAGTAATGAATATGTTGTTCAACAAGAGCAAGATAATATTACAGAACGAATTAAATTTTTAAACAAATATTAATATGCAATTAGTAGCTGAAAACGATCCTGTTTTGCATCAGCCTACTAAACCTTTTGTTTTTTCAGAACATAACGCTGATAAAATAGTTAATGAAATGGCTCAAATAATGTTTGAAGAACATGGAATAGGTTTGGCTGGTCCCCAAGTAGGATTTCCATACAGTGTTTTTGTAATGAAATGGATGGATGATTCTGCCATAGGTATTTTTAATCCTGTCATTACAAAACTAGATGAAAATACAGAGAAGTTTACTGAAGGATGTTTGAGCTTTCCTTACATCGCACTAAATGTTACACGGCCTTCAACTTGTACTGTGTCATTTACTACAAGTGAAGAAAAAATAATTAGTGCCGAACTAACTGGCATACATGCTAGGTGTTTTTTACATGAATATGATCATTTGCAAGGTATAAATTTTCAAAAACATGTTAGTAATTTGCAACTAGATATTGCTAAACGTAAAAGAAACAAAATCCTTAAAAAAATCAAAAGACATGCCAACAACAAGTGATAAAGCAGACGTTATAATTAACAATAGTTTTAGACTTGCACAAAAATACAAACATGAATATCTTACAACAGAACATTTGATGTATGGTATTTTGAGTGATGAAACTATTGTTGAGTTTTTGGATCAAAACGATATTCAAACTAAGGATATAGTTGAAGCATTAATTACATATATTGAAAATGACTTAACAGATATAATCAAACAAGATGTAAGTAAGCCTAAAAAAACTTTAACAATAGACAGAATCTTTCAACGAGCTTTTGCTCAGGCACTAGTTAACAATAAAACTGAAGTAGATTGTTTTGATATACTTTCAAGTATATTACATGAAAATACAAGTCCCAGTGTTTATTTTGCAAACATACATGGTCTTGATAAAGATAGTATAAAGCAAATCATTAGTCAGCAGCAACAAGATGAACATCTTGTTAAAATACAGGAACTACTAGATACTTTTTGTACTGAGTTAGTAAGTAAAATTGATACAAATAAAATGTATTGTGTAAGTAGAGATACTGAATTACATGATATGACAATTACTTTAGGTAGGTTTAATAAAAGCAATGTGATGCTAGTTGGAGAACCTGGAGTAGGAAAAAGCACTTTAATTTGGGGCCTAGCAGAAAAAATTGCAAAAAACCAAATTCCCAGTTTAAAAGATTATAAAATATACAGTTTAAACATAGGGAAAATTATAGCAGGTACTAGATTTAGGGGCGACTTAGAAGAAAGAATTACAATGCTAGCCACAGCATTTGATAACATTGACCAAGATATCATAATTTATATTGATGAAATTCATACTTTAGGTAACAGTGGTAACGATAATGGTATGGATATGTTGAACATGCTTAAACCAATGCTAAATGAAAAACACAAAGTAGTAGGAAGTACAACAAATCAAGAATTCAGAAAATATATTGAAAATGATAAGGGATTTGTAAGAAGATTTAGTATTGTAAATATTTTAGAGCCTGACCATAATCAGTGTTTTAAAATTGTAAATAGCACAATCAATAATTATGAAAAATATCATGATGACATTTATATTGCAGAGCCAATTATTGATAGTGCTATTAATTTAAGCAAACATTGGATTAAAAACAGATTTTTGCCTGACAGTGTTTTTGATGTAATAGACAAAAGCATGAGCAGAAAGAAAATAGATAATCCTGGAGACAAAGTTTTAACTGATAATGATATTAGAAAAGAAATCAGTAAAATATTACAAATTCCTGTAGAAAATATCACTAGTCAACTACACACGAAATTTGATAGCAGTGCAATGATTAGCAGTGTGAAACGACAGGTTTATGGGCAATCAGAGGCAGTAGAAAAAATAGCAAAGTATTTTACAATTAGTAAAATGGGTATTAAAGATCCTAACAAACCCATAGGAAATTTCCTGCTCATAGGACCAACTGGTGTTGGCAAAACAGAAGTTGTAAAAAGCTTTTCAGATACTTTGGCTATGAAACTTATAAGATTTGATATGAGTGAATATCAGGAAAGACATAGTGTTAGTAAGTTAATAGGAAGTCCTCCAGGATACGTGGGTTTTAATGACGGACAAAGTGGTAGCGGTTTATTAGTAAACAAAATCAGCGAAAATCCCAATAGTGTTATTTTATTTGATGAAATAGAAAAAGCTCATCCTGATATTGTAACAGTGCTACTACAATTATTAGACGAAGGAACAATTACCAACAGCACAGGAAAAAGTGTGGATGCAAGAAACTGTGCAATTTTTATGACAAGTAATTTGGGAATTCGAGAACAAGAAAATAGCAACATAGGTTTTGGACATAATGAGCCTGATAAAATTAATAAAGCAGTAAAAAACTTTTTTAGTCCTGAATTTAGAAACAGGTTAGATGAAATAATTCAGTTTGGTTATTTACAAAAAGAACAATTAACAGGTATTGTTAATAAATTTATAACTGGAATAAATCAAATTATACAAGAAAAAGAAATAACAGTAATACTAGATCCTACTGCTGTTGATTATTTTATAAACAAAGGTTACAACAAAAACATGGGTGCAAGACCTATGAAAAGAGTTATAGATAAAGAAATCAAAGAAAAACTAATAGAAGTAATGACACAAAACTATAATAAGTGTAATATACATTTTTATTGTCAAAATGATCAATTACTATACCGTGTATAAATATATAAAATACACTCTATAGGTTAATATGGCAAAGTTTCAAGAAGAAGTTTTAGTTATAAAAATTAGTAAATTATATAGAGATAGTGAAGACTCTAAAAAATCGTTATCTGATGATTTAGTTGCTAATATAGAAACAATTGTACAAGAAATGGTAGGACCAGGTACACTAGTAGAAAGTGAGGTGATTCAAGGTGAGTAATGTAAGTGCTACATTATTAACTGCTAAAGATGAACACGATTATACAGGTCCTAATATTCCTAGTGATGCTTATTATGGCTTTACAGATGGTTTACATACTTTAAGCATAGACGTTTCAGATTTTACAGGACGAATATATATAGAATCTACATTGGCCAATCAGCCTACAGACAATGATTGGTTTATTGTACATTTAAATCCTATTACAGGATATTTAGAATACAATAATAAAACTGGTATTGAAGGGTATACATTCCAAGGAAATCTAATGTATATCCGAGCCAGGGTAGAACGATCTCACCTTAGTGGCCCTCCAGACATAACCACACTAGGACACGTAAATAAAATTCTATTAAACGTATAAATATACTAAAAATAGGATTGTATCATGCCTATCACAGGTCAAAAAACCACTGTACCATATGTATCAACCCCTAATGTTGTAATTGATAATTTACAAAATAAAAATATATTAAGTTGGGATAGCAATCAAAAAGCTTTTGTAAATAGCTCTATAAACTTGAGTATTGCTATTGATTCACAAGGCAATGGCGATCAACAAATAGTTAAAGAAGCTACAGACGAGCACATAGTTTTACGAGATTTGGTTGGTGGGGCTAATATAAGTTTGAGTCTAGACAGTAATGGTAATATTGTTATAAGTCAGGATATTACTAGCATACCTTTGGTTGATGGAGAAAATCTAGGAACTGGTACCGGAATTTTTAACGGAAAAGTAAATACAAAGTTAACTTTCAACACTATAGATGCTGGAAATAATATAACCCTAAGTGAACAAGATAATGTTATTACAATTGCTACTACAAGTCCAGATGATGGATTAAACACAGGAACAGGTGCTGGAACATTTAAAGATAAGTTTAATAATAATTTAAGATTTAGATCATTAGTAGCAGGAAAAAATATCAGCATTACTCAAAATGCTGATGATATAGAGATTACCACAGATATAGGTACAGGTACAGACCAGGAAATTACTACAAGATTTGAGTTTAGAGCTAACTTTGATGCAAATGGTAATGTTTCCAGTATAACTAATTTACCCGCAGGCTGGAGTTATACTGTGCAAAATAATGTAGTATCAGTCAATCATACCACAGGACGGACCCTAGCATATGTAACTTATTTTGGATATGATAGCACTACAACTAGCTACAGAATGCGAGTTCCAACTAGTGCTTATTACATTTCTTATCAGCAAGGCACTGAGACAAGTAGTTTTGATATGTTAATTAATGCTGCTTCAGCAGGAACTTTTAGTAATGGTCATGCAATTATAAAATTGGTATTTTAAAGTATGAAACCCACCAAAGTATTATCATGCAATTTATATTCTTTGACACCAACAGAATATATCACAGAAAATGATATAACTTGGGTAAGTCACAATCAACCATACCGTTGGACTGCAACAATAAATGTAAATCAGCAGCCACATAGTTGGGCTGGTAGTACTACTCCCTACTTCTACAATGGTCTAGATATCCTTGTTGGCGACTTTATTGTTACAAAAGGTCAAGCAAGAATATTAAAAATAATAGAAATATCTAACCAAACTGACCAAACAATTACCTGTGTCTTAGAAGATGATGACAAATTAAATGTATATATAGATCCTTTTCAAATTGCAGATGGTAGTATTTTGACAGGAGACGGATTTGTATTCAGTGTTGTCAACGGCATGCCAGCCCTATTTCCATTGCCTGAAGCTACTCCAGATTTTTTAGATGAGTATGTATCACAAATTATCAGTAGATTTGCGTATCAACAAAAAAATAAAACTATAGATATAAACCAAATTGGTCATGGTTTTGTTGTAAATGATTTAATTACTCTTAATAGTATTGGAGATTATACACTTGCAAGCTATACACAAGATAGTTATGATAGTATAATTGGTATAGTAACTGAATCAGAAGATGCTGATAATTTTAAATACCAACCCATAGGTCAATTTATAAACATTAATTTACCAGGAGCACCTGGTACAGTGCAATACCTTGATCCTGCAAATCCTGGTAAAGTTAGTGAAGTTATTGATGATATTTTCCCATTTTATCCAGCTTTAATTAAAATTGATAATGATACTGCTGTTTTTGCTACACTTAATTTTAATCATAGCACAGCAAAACTAGAAATAACTAGTGATTTAATTAACTGGGCAAAAGTAGAAACTATCATGTTAACTGCTGAAACAGCTGATGCAACACCTACTATATTGACATTAGATGGAGCAAATGTTAGCTTGGAAGACAATAGTTTTTACAGTTTTACATTGGATTTAATTGCAGCAGATACACAAGGTAATGCTGGATTACACAAACAATTACAGGGAACACTTAAAATAAAAGCTGGAGCAATTAATTTAGAAGGAGATGCTGCAGAAACAATTTTTAATGATATGTTAACTGGCAATCAGGTAAGTGTTGCAGTAAGTCAACCAAATATATTACAATTTATTGTTATAGGGCAACCTACAACTGGTATAAGATGGAATAGCAGATTAGATTTAACAAAAGTGACAGCATTATGATGTATATACGACTATGTTTACAAGAACCAAATCATGAGTTAGCAAAGCAATTTTTTAAAGTTGCTAAAAAAGTTTTTAAAGATTCTATCATTGTAGATAAAGAAGGTACTGCAATGCGTTATCATATGCTGGAAAACGTTCACTGTTATGACATACTTTTAGGTGTTCATTCTACACCAAAGATGAGTCATGATCTATCGCAAAAGTTAGATGAAATATTTCCAGATGATTTATATTTTGAAGTAGAAGTTACTCAGGAAAACGCTGATGGATCTAAATGAACTAAAAGTTTTAGCTGGTATAAAAAAAGATTATCCTAAAGAAAATTTAAGCATTTCAGGAACAGAAAAATCTAAGTTACAAAAATTGCATAATATAAAGCCGGGTACACCAGAATGGTTTAAGCTTTGGTTTAGTAAAACTAAATTAACAGGGGAAAAACCAGTGGAAAGTTACACAAGAGACGAACTACCACAAATAAAAAATCAACATTTAAAATATATTTCTCACACATTAGAAAATTTTAATATAGATAATCTGATACCAGTCCAAACTGAACGTATACAAGAGAATTTAAATAAACAAATCAATAATTTACGCAAAAACACATATAATCCTATAATAATAGATAAAGATAATAAAATTGTTAACGGTCATCATAGATATACTGCAGCGAAAACTTTAGGAATAACCGAAGTTAAAGTTGCACGAATAAATTTACCATTAAAAACCATAATAAAAGAATATAAAAAATTTATGGAAACGGCTGCAGTTGGTAAACTTGTAAAAGGTGTTAATACAACAGTAGATGTAGGTCCAAAACAGGATAAAATAGAGCAAGCCAAGTTTTTTAATCCCAAATTCTATAAAAGTAAAAAGAAATGAAATTTTCTCAAATAATCAATGAAGCCCAATTAAGTGATATTACGATGGGTTTCGAAGTAGAATGCATTTTACCTGATAATAAAAAGGTTCATCAACCATTACAGGATATTCTCAACAAGTACAACATTGATTGGGATAACGATAGCAGCATTAATCCCAGTGGAAAGTACAATCAAGAACAAACCTATGAGTTTAAAATTGGAGAATTAGAAAATCCTGATGGCAGTACAAGTCAAATGCGAGCTACGCCAGCTAATTTTCTAAGATGCGCTAACTTTGTACATGATATTTTTAAACTAGGTGGCTACACAAACGAGAGTTGTGGTCTACATGCACATTTTGGTATAGGTGAACTCAATAAGTTAAGTAATCTACAGAATGTATGGTTTACAATCTATATGATACAGTCAGGTATACTGAGAAAAAAATACATGGAGTTCAAAGGATATCCATTAATGGATTTGGAATATGCAAATTTTGAATATGTAGAATCTAGTGTAGATGATTTGCTTAACGAATTAAACTCACTAGGAGATGTAGAGCAAAGAGTGGGATTTTTATATCATAGTTTAATAAGTAGACGTAATTTTGAAAAATATAGTGCTCTTTTTCCACACAAACAAGGCACAATTGAATGGAGAGGGTTGCGGGGAATACTGGATGGCTTTATCAAGGAAGATTTTAATACAATATTAGATTTTTTTAAACTTGCAGCTAGCTTTGCAAAAGACATAAGCGTAGCATTAAATTCCTTTGATAAAATTGAAGTTGCAGGTGTTACTTTAAAGCAGGTGATAGATTTTGCACACAAACAAGGAGTGCCTGCAGACAAGTCTGCAAAAGCAGAAGTAATTAAATTAGCACGTAGTTTTGGATTTGAATCAGATTTAGAAAAAAAAGTTTTAACGGCTTTATTAGAAAACAAATATTTTAAATTTAGAATGTACAATGATCCAGATATTAAAAAAATATATATGGATAATTTTACAAAAATATTAAGTAATAGTGAAAAATACCTTAATTTATTTTATAATTTGTTTGATAGAAAAATAGATTTGTTTTTTATAATTAATATTACCTATCCAGATATAGAACGATATCAGCAAATTATGATCAATAATTTTGAAGTAGCTAACAAAACATTTAATTTAGATTCCAATTGGGCAGATGCAGCTAATAACAATTTAGGTTTAATCGGAACTTTTAAAAGTACAGAATTTATTATAAAAGATATTGATTTAGCAGATAAGTTACACCATTTATTAAAAGTATGTACACTTTATGGAAATTGTGTATTTTATGTTCCAGACTTAGAACAATTTGAAAATACCAAATTATATAAAGAATTTGAATATGTTCAATGGAAGGAATATGCTAAATGACTATAATCAACCGATAAATATTGGAAAAAGGTTATCACTAAATGCCCACTCTTGTAAGAGATTATGACACTTTACTGCTATATAATAATTTTGGCGGTTGCTCCAACGTATGTTTTGATGATAATTTAGGGTATTTCTCTCTTGATAACAATGTTACTATAGATTGTTTAAATGTCACATGCAATACTATAGTAACAAATGATCTAACTATTGATAATAATCTTTTAGTATGCCAAAATCTAACAGTTAACGGTAATGCTTGTTTTGTTAATGACCTTGATTTAAATGGCAAGAAAGTATTATTTGCAAATGTATATAGTCAAGAATGTGATTTACCAGATGCAAATACCTACCACGGAATGTTTGCTCATGTTCATTCTACAGGTAAAGGATACTTTGCTCATGCAGGTAGCTGGCACAAAATTATAGATCAAGATAGTAGTACTACAACCGATTTAACAGAAGGTACTAACTTATATTATACAGATGCAAGATCCAGATTGGCATTATGTGGTACTGGTGATATAACTTATTGTGATACTACTAGTGAAATAAATGTTACTACATATAAAAGTTCAGATTTTGATACTGATTTTAGCAACAAGTCTACAACTGATTTAGCAGAAGGCACTAACCTATATTACACAAATGCAAGATCTAGATTAGCATTATGTGGCACAGGTGATATTACTTACTGCGATACCACAGGTGAGATAAATGTTACAACCTATAAGTCAACAGACTTCGATACTGATTTTAGTAATAAATCAACAACTGATTTAACAGAAGGTAATAACCTATACTATACAAATGCACGAGCAAGACTAGCATTATGTGGTACTGGAGACATAACTTACTGTG